>Ga0116177_10002429_pt1 | contig 13690 bp, 17 predicted proteins | sample AD_STIC10_MetaG_FD_89750 | JGI IMG/M metagenome (GOLD analysis project Ga0116177, IMG submission 89750) | Active sludge microbial communities of municipal wastewater-treating anaerobic digesters from USA - AD_STIC10_MetaG | ecosystem: Engineered > Bioreactor > Anaerobic > Digestate | place: USA...
CGCCGTAGCCGGCAGCGACGACTGCCTTCATCGCCTCGTTGGCGTCGAGTTCCATGCATGGTCACGGCGCGCGGCGCCTTCCAGCCAGGCGGCAGAAACGCCATGATGGGATCGCGCCGCCAGGGCGTGACAACGAGGTCCAAGACGACATCTGGCCTCGAGGTGCTGCGGCGACCGTCGTGGTACCCGGGCGTCCCGGCAGGCACGAGGGGCGCGGCGCGAGGCGTTCGAGGCGCGCTTTCCTCTTCGGCACCGGGCTGCCCGTCGGTCTTCATGGCTCATGGCGTCAGCGAGAACGCGGGGTGGAAGGCGACCTCGCCGACGGGTGCGTCGCCCGACCGTACCAGCGCCATGAAGTGATCGGACGGGGCGCCGGGGTAGACGAGCCCCTCGCGCGGCGCGAACCCGAAGCGCCCGTAGTAACGGGGGTCGCCCAGCACGACGCAGCCGGCCACCGCGCGCTCGGCAAGACGACGCAGGCCACTGCGCACGAGCGCGCTACCGACGCCGATGCGCTGGACCGACGGCGCGACCGACAACGGACCCAGTCCCCACCATGTCGCTTCGAGCCCGCCGATGACGACCGGAGAGAACGCGACGTGCCCGACCACGAGCCCGTCGCGCACTGCGACCAGGGACAGCGACAGTGCGCCGGCCTCGCGCAGGCCGCGAACGATGCGGTGCTCGGTCTGGCGGCTGAAGGGGTGGTCTCGGAAGGCCTCGCGGGTGACCTCGTCGATGGCCACCACGTCGCCTGGCCGTTCTTCGCGAACGGCGAACGACGGCGTCTCAGGGTCCCGGAGAACGCCGACGCTCAAGGCGAACCTTCCCTCTCGACCACCAGGATGCGCGCCTCGCCCTGGGGATGCGCGACGTGTTCGCAGCCTGCGCCGGCGAAGAAGACGTCACCGGCACGCAGCAGGGTGCGATGCTCTTCGCCGTTCTCGCGATACCGCATCTCCACCTCGCCGTCGAGCACGGCGAAGACCTCCTCGCCGTCGTTGACGTGCCACCGGTAGGGCTGGTCGGTCCAGTGCAGGCGTGTCGTGATGCCGCCCATGTTGGCGATGTCCATGGCTGCCCAGGCGCGATCGGCACGGAACTCCCGGCTGCGCACGATCTTCATTGGCTCACTCCTTCAGTTTCCATGGCGGATTCTTGCGAATCTCGCCCGCCCGGAACAGGCACAGGACGTTGCCGCTGGGGTCGTTCAGCCTTGCCTCGCGCCACAGCCAGGGTTCGTCGCGCGGCAGCTGCGTGAACTCGAAGCCGGCGGCCTGCAGGCGGCGGACTTCGGCGTCGACCTCGGACGTCTCGAAGTACACGACGACCTGGCTTCCACCCTCGACGGCCGCCACCCGGTGCAGCGAGAACGTGGAGTCGCCCGCCGGGCACTCGAAGCGCGCGTAGTGGAGCGAGCCGACGATCTGCTTGAAGCCCATGCGGCGGTAGAAGTCCACCGAGCGCTCGATGTCGACGGCAGGAAGGGTCACCTGGTTCAGGTTCATGGCGGTTGTGGCGTTGGGATTCGAAGATTTCAGTGCAGGGGGTTCGGCAGCGGGTGGGCACCGTCGGCGACGGTCGGCCGCACTGGCGGGCCCGGCATCGGGCGCCTCTCGCCCCACACCGGCAGTGCGATCATTGCTGAACGACCATCACTGTGCCGCTCCGACCGACGATGCCCGCCCGTGCCCGTGCCCGCACCCGTGCCCCGCGAGTCTCTGCCCGCATCGGGGCGCTGATCGTCCAGGTGGCTGGCGCCGGGGGCGTCGACGTGCAGCGGCTGATGGCCGACGCGGGCTGCGATCCGGCCTGGCTCGGCGATGCCGAGGCGCGCATGCCGCTGGCCGTCGAGGAACGCCTGTGGAACGGCGCGGCGGAACTGACGGCCGACCCGCTGTTCGGTCTGCACGCGGCCGCGGCGATCCGCCCCGGGGCCTTCGATGTGCTGGACTACGCCGTCCGCACCGCGCCCGACCTGCGCACGGCGCTGCAGCGGCTGGCGCGCTACAACCGGCTGGTGCACGACCTGGCCACCTTCGAAGTGATTCCGGCGGGCGACGCGGTGCGCATCGAACACCGTTTCGACGAAGCCGGCGCGCGGCCCTGCCGGCAGGCCGCGGAGTTCACGCTGGCGTCGCTGGTGGTGGTGGCGTCGCAGATCGGCGGCCAGCCCGTGCGGGCGCTGGCCGTTGAATTCGCGCACCCGGCCGCCGGCGATGACCAGGCCTTCCAAGCGGTCTTCGGCGTGGCGCCGCACTTCGACGCGCCGGTGTCCTGCCTCACGCTGGCCGCCGAGGTGCTCGACCGCCCGGTGCCGGCGGCCGACCCGGGTCTCTCGCGCATCGTCACGGCCCATGCCGAGCAGCTGCTCGAGGCCTGCGCGCCAGTGCCCGAGGGCATCACCACGCAGGTGCGGCGCCTGCTGGCCGATGGCATGGCCAACGGGCCGATGGCGCTCAGTCAGATCGCGCAGCGGCTGCACCTGAGCGAGCGCAGCCTGCAGCGCCGGCTGGACGACGAGGGCACGCGCTTTGCCGACCTCGTCGACGAGGTGCGGCGGGAGCTGGCGCTGCGCGACATCGCCGACGAGCGCCTGGCGCTGCCGCTGGCGAGGCCGAGATCCTGCTGCGCCGCCGGCATGCCGGGCAGCGTGTGCTGTTGGCCGAAGACAACCCGGTCAACCGCGAGGTGGCCGAGGAGATGCTGAACCACGTCGGCCTGCGCGTCGACCTTGCCGAGAACGGCCTTCAGGCGGTGGAACTGGCCACCACCCGCGCGTACGACCTGGTGCTGATGGACGTGCAGATGCCGCAGCTGGACGGCCTGGAGGCGACGCGCCGCATCCGCGCACGCTTGGGCACGGCCCTGCCCGTCGTCGCGATGACCGCCAACGCGTTCGGCGAGGATCGCCACGCCTGCCTGAACGCCGGCATGAACGACCACCTCGCCAAGCCCGCCGACGCGGACGCGCTGTTCGCCATGCTGCTGCGCTGGCTGCCGCTGCCGGACGCAGCGCACGCCGAGCCGGTCGAGGCCTCGTGGGACGACAATGCCACCGCGGACGGGCTGGCCGCGGCAGTGCCCGGGATGGACGTCGCGCGCGCACTGGGTCACTGCGCGGGGCGGCCGGCCACGCTGATTCGACTGCTGCAGCGCTTCGGGCAGCTGTACGCCCAGGGCGTGCCCGCGTTGCGCGACGGCGCCACCGCGCCGGGCACGCTCTGGCTCGAGACGGCGCACTCGCTGCGCGGCGCCTGCGCGGCCCTGGGGCTGGGCGAACTGACCGACCGCCTGGAGGCCTTCGAGCGGGCGCTGGACCAGGGTCAAGAGCCTTCGGCGCTCGCCGCCGAGGCGGCGGACATCGATGCGGGCGTGCGCCGCGTGGCCGCCGCAGCGTTGCAGGTGGGCGGCGGCCCGTTCCGTTCGCAGCCCGGGCGGTCACGGACCTGAGGGTCTTGCGGTGCCCGTCAGGGCGTATGCTTTCGGCCCCGCCGGTTCGGACCTGTGTCCGAGCCGGGAGTCAACGATCCCCTACAGGCCGCCGCCACATGTTCCGCACGCTGCTGAAATCCAAGATCCACCGCGCGACGGTGACCCATTGCGAGCTGCACTACGAAGGCTCCTGCGGCATCGACGAAGACCTGCTCGAGGCCAGCGACATCCGCCCGAACGAACAGGTCCACATCTGGAATGTCGACAACGGTGAGCGCTTCATCACCTACGCGATCAAGGCGGCGCGCGGCAGTGGCGTCGTCTCGCTCAACGGCTCGGCGGCGCGCCGCGCGAGCGTGGGCGACCTGGTCATCATCGCGGCCTTCGGCCTGGTGGCCGACGACCGGGTGGACGGCTGGGCGCCGCGGCTCGTCTTTCCCGATGCGCAGAACCGCATCCGCGAACTGCGCAGCGAGCCCGCCGGCCCGCGCGCCGGCGATCCGGTCGGCGACCGGCCGATCGTTCAAGACTGAGCAGGCGCGAGGGAAGCCTGGGTACCCTCACACCGACCGAACGTTCAGCGCACCACCAGCCGCGGCGTGCCGCCGCGGTCCGCCAGCGAGCCGACCACCGCCGCCTGCGCGAAGCCGTGGCGCCGGAAGGTCGCCAGCACCTCGTCGACGGCCCCCGGCGCACACGACACCAGCAGCCCGCCGCTGGTCTGCGGATCGGTCAGCAGCGCGCGGTCCACGTCGGCGAAGGCCGCGGGCAGGTCCACGTCGCTGCCATAGCCCGCCCAGTTGCGGCCCGACGCGCCGGTGACGAAGCCCTGGGAGGCGAGCTCGCGCACGCCGTCCAGCAGCGGCACGCGCGACCAGTCCAGCTGCAGCTCGAGACGGGCGCCGCGCGCGACCTCGAGGGCGTGGCCGGCCAGGCCGAAGCCCGTGACGTCGGTCATCGCGTGCACGCCGGGCAACGCGGCGAGGTCCGGTCCGGGCGTGTTGAGCTTCGTGGTCGTGGCGATCATCTGCGCGTAGCCGGCCTCGCCGAGCCGGTCCTTCTTCAAGGCGGCGGACATCACGCCGACGCCGATCGGCTTGCCCAGCACGAGCACGTCGCCCGCCTGGGCGTCGGCATTGCGCTTCACCCGGTCCGGGTGCACCAGGCCCAGCGCCACCAGCCCGTAGATCGCCTCGACGGAGTCGATCGTGTGTCCCCCGGCGACCGGGATGCCGGCGGCGCGGCACACCGACGCCCCGCCTTCGAGGATGCGGCCAATGGTCTGCGTCGACAGCCGGTCGACCGGCATGCCCACCAACGCCAGCGCGAGGATCGGCCGGCCGCCCATCGCGTAGACGTCGCTGATCGCATTGGTCGCGGCGATGCGGCCGAAGTCGTGCGGATCGTCGACGATCGGCATGAAGAAATCGGTCGTCGCGACCAGGGCCTGCTCGTCGTTGAGCCGGTACACGGCGGCGTCGTCGGCGGTCTCGATGCCGACCAGCAGTGCGGCCGGGATCGGCATCGCCGCCGTGCCCTGGAGGATCTGCGAGAGCACGCCCGGGGCGATCTTGCAGCCGCAGCCGCCGCCATGCGACAGCGTGGTCAGGCGGGGCTCGGTGGTAGTGGTGGGTGCGTTCATCGGCGCGGCAGGGGAGACGGATGGCCCGCGAGCATATCGGCTTCGCCCGGGGCACGTGCCGCAGCCCGGCGTCGGCGCGCCATGTCACCATCGGCGCCATGAACGAGCGCATCACCGACCGCGTGGTCACCATCGGCGGCGGCAGCGGCACCTTCGCGATGCTGTCCGAGCTGAGGAAGGTCGCCGACCACCTGTGGGCCGTCGTCGCGATGACCGATTCGGGCGGTTCGTCGCGCCGCCTGATGGACGAGTTCGGCCAGCCGCTGCCGCTGGGCGACCTGCGCCAGGCGCTGGTGGCCTTGTCGCCGTCGAGCCGGCTGTGGCGCGAGGTGTTCAGCTACCGCTTCCCGGCCGGTCCGAACGGCGCCGTCGGCGGCCACGCGCTCGGCAACCTGATCCTGCATGCGCTGCAGGACCGGCGGGGCGGCGACCTGCTCGCTGCGCTCGCCGACGCCGAGCAGATGCTGAGTGCCGCGGGCCGGGTCGTGCCCGTCACGCTCGACCAGGCCACCCTGTGCGCCGTGCTCGACGATGGCAGCGTGGTGCGCGGCGAAGCGGCCATCGACTGCCCCGACGGCCGACCGGTGCGGCCGATCGAGCGCGTCTACCTCGAGCCGCCGGCGCGCGCGACGCCGCAGGCCTGCGAGGCGCTGCGCGCCGCGGACAAGGTGCTGATCGGCCCCGGCGACCTCTACACGAGCCTCGTGCCCTGCCTGCTGGTCGAGGGCGTCGCCGACGCGCTGCGCGACTGCCGCGGCGAGGTGGTGTACATCTGCAACGTCATGACCAAGCACGGCGAGACCGACGGCTACGCCGCGCCCGACTTCGTGCGCGTGATCCAGTCGTACCTCGGCCGGCGCGTCGACACCGTCGTCGTGAACGACGCACCGCCCGCCGCACCGGTCGCCGACCGTTATGCGCGTCAGGGCGCGCGGCCGGTGGACGCCGAGGTCGAGCGGCTGCGGTCCCTCGGCGCTGCCATCGTGGCCGGGCCGTTCGTCTGCGTCGAGTCGCTGGTGCGCCATGACGCGCGCCGCGTGCTGCGGGCGCTCTGGCCGCGCCTGGCGCTCGCGTCCGACGCCGGCTGAAGCCCCGCGGCCCGACCCGCACGGTCGTTTGCGCCGACGCAACCCCTGACACGGCGGTCGGTGGACACTGGCCCATCGTCGATGCGGGATGTGGTGCCGTGTGGCGCGCATCGTCGCGGACGGCTACTCGGGAAAGGGCAGACCATGTTCAGGATGCTGATCGCCGTCGATGGATCCGAGCCGGCACGCCATGCCCTCGACGCCGCCGCCCGCCTGGCGCGCGAGACCGCTGGCGTCGAGGTCGTGCTGCTGAACGTGCGCGAGCCGCTGGGCTATCAGGTCGAGCTGCCGGCCTACGACCACGAGGCGATCGACGCTGCCGCGCAGGCGCGCCAGGACGAACTGCTCGAGGCCGCGCTGACGCAGGCCAAGGCCCTCGGTCTCGACCGGGCCGTGACGCAGGGCGCGACCGGTGCCGCCGCGCAGGAGATCGTGCGCGTGGCGGCCGACCGCCAGGTCGACCAGATCGTCATGGGCACCCGCGGCCGGAACGCGCTCGGCGGCCTGCTGCTGGGTTCGGTCGCGCAGCGCGTCGTGCATCTGGCCGGCGTGCCCGTGCTGCTCGTTCGCTGAGTCCACCGGTCCGGGCGGGGACATGGACGATCGTGACGCTGCGCCGGCCCGGCGCTTCGGCGGATCGCAAGGCACGGTCGATTACGTCCCGGTTCCGAGTCCTCGGGGGGCCGTGGTGCTGGCACATGCCGGCGCAGAGGCGGGCCTGCGACAGGTCGCCGGGATCCTGAACAGGCACCGCCTGGACACGCTGTTGATCGACCTGCACGCCGCGGACGGTGGCCTGCCATCGGCCGCGCAAGACGATGTCGACCGGCTGGTCCGGCGCCTCGTGGCGGGCCTGGCCTGGCTTCAGGTCCGTCCAGCCACCGGCGGGCGCGCGGCTGGCGTGTACGCCGTGAGCGCGGCCGCGGCGGCGGCGCTGAGCCTGGCGGCACGCCATCCCGGCCGTGTCGCGGCGCTGGTCGCGTGCAGCGCGCGCGTCGACCTCGTCGGCGCGCCGGTCCTGCAGGGCGTGAGCGCGTCCACGCTGTTGATCGTCGGAGGGCTCGACACCGCGCTCGTGCGCGCCAGCCGCGACGCGCTGCGGCTGCTGCCCGGGGCCCGGCGGCTCGAGGTGCTGCCGCGCACCCACGGCGACTTCGAGGCGCCCGGCACGCTCGAGGCGGCCGCCCACCTGGGCGCCCATTGGCTGGCGCTGCACCTGGGCGGGCCTGCGCCGCCGTAGTCGCGGGCGGACGGTGCGTTCAGGCCGGCGCCTCGGGCAGCAGCGGCGCGGCGAGGGCCGCGTCGTCGGGAGTGCTGTCCTGGCCCAGGCCGTGCTGGAAGCCGTAGCGCATCAGTCCGGCGGTGCTCGTGATGTTCAGCCGCTTCATGATCCGGCTCTTGTGCGTGCTGATCGTCTTGATCGACAGGTGCAGGGCCTCGGCGATGTCGGTCGGGCGCTGCCCGTCGACCAGGCGACGCAGCACCTCGAGCTCGCGGTTCGACAGGCGTGCGTGCTCCGGCACCGCGGCCGTGCCGTTGAGCCGCTGCATCACGCGTTCGGCAATGCTCGACGTGACGTGCGCGCCGCCGCGCAACAGCTTGTGCACGGCCGCCACCAGTTCCAGCGAGGCGCTGTCCTTGGTGATGTAGCCGTTGGCGCCGGACTGGAAGGCGCGCAGCGCGTACTCCTCCTCGGCGTGCATGCTCAGCACCAGGATCGGCAGGCGGGGCGACCCGGCCCGCACGCGGCGGATCAGTTCGAGCCCGCTCATGCCCGGCATCGACAGGTCGGCGATGACCACGTCGAAGGGTTGGCGCCGCAGTTCCTCGAGCGCCTGGAATCCGGAGCTGGCATCGCAGACGCTCCAGCCCTCGCCGCCCTGCTCGAGGATGCGCGTCAGACCTTCGCGCACGATGGTGTGGTCGTCCACCAGCAGCAGACGGACCGGGCCGGGGTGGCCGGACGGGGCGTTCATGCGTCGGCCGGCGTCGCGGCGGAAGGCAGTCTCAGCGGCAGGCGCACCGTGACGCGGCCGCCGCCGCCCGGCGGGTTGTCGAGCTCGAACCGGCCGCCGAGCAGGTCGGTGCGTTCGCGGGCGCCGAGCAGGCCGAAGCGGCCGGAGCGGCGCAGGGCGTCCGGCGGGAAGCCCCGTCCGTTGTCGCGAACCGTCAGCACGAGCTCCGTGCCGCGACGGCGCAACTCGATGCGCGCGTCGGTCGCACGCGCATGGCGGCTCACGTTCGTCAGCGCCTCCTGGGCGATGCGGTACAGCGCGATCGCGGCGGCTTCGTCCAGCTCCGGCAGGTCGCTGTCCAGGCTGACCGCGACCTCGATGCCCAGCCGCCGCGCCGCGTCGCGCGCGAGGCCCTCGATGGCGGCACCGAGCCCCAGGTCGTCGAGCGCCAGCGGCCGCAGGTCGGCGGCGATGCGGCGCACCGAGGCCACCGTGGCGTCGATCAGGTCGATCGCCTGCGCCAGCCGATCGTGGCAGTGCAATGCAGCCACGTCCGACATCAGGCTCGACAGTTCGAGCTTCAGGGCGCTCAGGTGCTGGCCCAGTTCGTCGTGCAGTTCGCGCGCGATGCGCTTGCGCTCGTCCTCGCGCGCCTGCACGACGTTGCCCGACAGCGCGCGCAGGCTCTCGCTGCGCTGCCGGTGGTCGCGCAGGCTCTGTTCGCGCTCAGTCACGTCCGCCAGCACCATCTGCAGGGTCGACCGGCCGTGGTCGGGCAGCGCGACCGACGCGACCTCGACCTCGCGCACCGTCCCGTCCGGGCGCCGGATCGATCCCTGGACCGCACTCGAGGCGCCGGCAGCGGAGTCCGCCGCACCCGACGGGCCGGCCAGGGTCGCGGCCAGCGCAGGACCGAGCAGTTCGGCCAGCGGCCGACCAACCAGTTCGGCACTGCTGCCGCGTCCGAACAGCGTGGCGGCGGCACGATTGCCGAACGTGACACGGCCATCGTCGACGATCCACATCGCGGCCGGCATCGCGTCGAGCACCGCCGCGACGCGCTGGCGCATCAACTCGGCATCGGCATGCAGGTGGCCCTCGACCGACAGGTCGCGCAGGACCACGACGAAGACGCTCGGCGGCTCGTCGCCGGGGCCGCGCCCGACCCGCGCGACCGCGACCTCGACGGGAAACGCCTCGCCGTTGCGGCGCCGGGCCTGCAATCGGCCCCGACCCATCGGGTCGAGCGACGACCGGCCCGAGTTGACGAAGCCACGCACGTGCTCGCGGTGGGCGGCGTGCAGCGCGGTCGGGATCAGGTCGTCCAGCACCATCCCCGCTGCCGGGTCGTCGCCGCAGCCGAAGAGCTCCCGGGCCTTCTCGTTGAGGGCGAGCACGTTCTGCGCGTCGTCGACGAGCAGGATCGCCTCGTGCGACACCGACGCCGCGGCGCTCAGCGGAACCTGGCCGAAGTCGAAGACGTGTTTCCAGTTCATCGCGGGGTCATGGCAAGCCTGCGCCGATTCTGCGCTCCGGCCGGGGGCGCACAGGCGCCGTTCGGCCCGCGGCATTGAGATGGGTCAAGCCACGCCGACGCGGCGGAGCGCGCGCCGGGCCGTTCAGAAGCCGGGCATCGATGCCGCGGCGGTCTCCGCCGCGGTGCCCGGCGCGGCGTTCGCGCGGGCAATCAGACAATCGGTGGTCAGGATCAGCGCGGCGATGGAGGCGGCGTTCTGCAGCGCCAGGCGCGTGACCTTGGCCGGGTCGATCACGCCCATCTGCAGCAGGTCGCCGAAGCTGCGCGTGGCCGCGTTGTAGCCCTGGGCCGGGTCGGTCTCGGCGTCGATGCGGTTCAGCACCACGGACGGCTCGTCGCCGGCATTGGCGACGATGCGCCGCAGCGGCTCCTGGAGGGCTCGCGCCACGATGCCCAGGCCGCAGTCGTGGTCGAGCGTGGGCCCGTGAACGCCGTCCAGCACGCGTCGCGCGCGCAGCAGCGTCACGCCGCCACCGGGAACGATGCCTTCCTCGACGGCGGCCCGCGTGGCGTGCAGTGCATCCTCGACGCGGATCTTGCGCTCCTTCAGCTCGGACTCGGTCGCCGCGCCGACCTTGATCACGGCGACGCCTCCCGACAGCTTCGCGAGCCGCTCGTCGAGCTTGTCGCGGTCGTAGTCACTGGTCGCGGCATCGCGCTCGCGTCGGATGCCGGCGATGCGCTCCCGGATCGCCGCCTCGCTGCCGGCGCCGCCGATCAGCGTCGTGTCGTCCTTGCCCACCTCCACGCGACGCGCGCGGCCGAGGTCCGACAGCCGCGCCTTTGCGAGCGTGAGCCCGGTCTCGTCGCCGATGACGGCGCCGCCGGTGAGCACGGCGATGTCCTGCAGCATCGCCTTGCGGCGGTCGCCGAAACCGGGCGCCTTGACCGCGCAGGTCTTGAGCGTGCCGCGCAGCGTGTTGATCACGAGCGTGGCCAGGGCTTCGCTTTCGATGTCCTCGGCGATCACGAGCAGTGGCTGGCCGGCCTTGACCACCTCCTCGAGCAGCGGCAGCAGGTCCTGCAGCGAGGCCAGGCGCTTGTCGCACAGCAGCACGGCGGCGTCCTCGAGCAGGGCGATCTGGCGTTCGGCCTGGTTGATGAAGTAGGGCGACAGGAATCCGTGGTCGAACTGCAGGCCCTCGACGACCTCGAGTTCGCTGGCCAGGCCGGAGCCGTCCTCGATCGTGATCGCGCCTTCGCGCCCGACCTTGTCGATCGCCCGGGCGAGCAGGTCGCCGATCGAGGCGTCGTTGTTCGCCGAGATCGCGGCGACCTGCGCGATCTCCTGCGATCCGGTGCAGGGACGGGCCACGCGCTGGAGTTCGGCGACGACGGCGCTCACCGCCTGCTCCATGCCGCGCTTGAGCTCCATCGGGTTCATGCCCCCGGCCAGGAAGCGCATGCCTTCGTCGATCATCGCGTGGGCCAGCACCGTGGCGGTCGTCGTGCCGTCGCCGGCCTTCTCGCTGGTGCGCGCGGCCACCTCGCGCAGCAGCTGGGCACCCATGTTCTCGAACGGATCCTCGAGTTCGATCGCACGCGCCACGAGCACGCCGGAGTTCACGATCTGCGGTGCGCCGTATTCGCGCTGCAGGACCACCGTGCGCCCGCGCGGCCCGAGCGTGACCTTGACCGCATCGGCGAGCACATCGACCCCACGGCGGATCTTCTCGCGCGCAGGGTCACCGAACAGCACGTGCTTGGCAGTCATGTCAGGAACTCGGGGGAGGGGCGATGCCGGCGATCATTCGCCCACTTCGGACGTGCCGGCTTGAGTCATGTCAACGCGCCGACGCGCCGTGCCCGAGGCCCTCGCCGCTTCACTGCACCGTCAGGCGCTTGCTCGACGTCGCGGCCTTCTTCGGCAGCGTCAGCTCGAGCACGCCGTCCTTGTAGATGGCCTCGGCCCGGTTGTCTTCCACCGGACAAGCCAGCGTGAACGTCCGGCTCGCGTAGCCGCGCTGGCGTTCCTGGCGGAGCACGCGACCGCCACTCTTCTCCTCCTTCTCCGACTTGACCTCGGCGCTGATCGTCACGAGGTTGCCGTCGACGCGCACGTCGATGTCTTCCTTGCGCACGCCCGGGATCTCGGCCTTGACGAGGTAGCTCCCGTCGTGTTCGGTGAGGTCGATCTTGATGCGCGGCGCGGCGTCCGGCGCGTCGAAGCGCCACGGCCGCATCAGCGCGCGGAAGCTGTCGTCGAAGGGGTCGATTCCGAAAGGATCGAGGGTGCGAAGTTCGTTCAAGGTGCCGCTCCTGGTTGCACGACGCCGCTGGTGCGGTTCGATGTCCGGCCCTGCGCGTCCGGACGATCATCGGGCGGGCAGCGCCGCGACCCCTTGCGCGCACTCAACGGCGCGAGGAGTCAGGGGCGGTGCTGGCGCTCGAGCCCTTGCTCGCCGGCGATGGCCTGGACCACGAACTGAAGCTGCTCGGCCAGGATGCCCAGGGCGTCGTCCAGCGTCACGAGTCCCAGCAGCGTGCCGGACGGCGTCGTCACCGGCAGGCGCCGCAGGCCCTTGCGCCGCATCGTGCGCAACAGGTCGATGAACGACTCGTCCGGCCGCGCGGTGACGACCTCGCGCACCATGACGTCCTCGACAAGCAGCCTCTGCGGGTCCAGGCCCCGCGCGACGACCGCGGTCACGATGTCCCGGTCGGTCAGCAGGCCCACCACGCGCCGGGTGTCTGCTTCGACCACGACGAGGCACCCGACGTGGTGGCTGCGCATCAGCGCCGCCGCATGCGCGAGACCGTCGCGCGGGCCGGCGACGACGACGATGCGCGTGCAGACGTCGCCGGCGTTCAGCGCTTCATCCATGGGCAGGCTCCTGGCGGGTGGGCGGTTCCGGGTTCAGCCGAGGTCCGTCGCCCGCAGCACCACCGGCCGCCAGGGGCTGCTGCGGGCACGGCGCAGTGCCGCGGCGTGCAGCGCCTCGCGGTGCCGTTCGTACAGGCTGCGCAGGTCCTGTCCGTCCTGCGCCGACGCGAAGCTGGCGCGCAGCGTCGTGTCCGAGACGATCACGGACACCGGCTGGCCCGGCACGTCGATCTCGAAACACAGGTATTCGGGCGCGGACATCCCGATCCGATCCGCTGCGGGGCCCGCAGGTCTCAGGCCAGCGCCACGGAGCGGGAAAACGCCGCGGCCGTGCGCGACCGCGCGCCGGGCTCCGCGTCCTGGCTGCAGCGGGGCGAGCGCGCAAACGCTTCCAGCGCCACCGGGTCGACGATCTCGATCTCGCGCAGGTGCACGTGCAGCATGCCGGCGTCGGCCATCGACGTGAGCGCGCGCGTCACGCTCTCGTGGGCCAGCCCGAGGTGGCTCGCGATGTCGCGGCGGCGCATCGGCAGGCGCATCCGGCGCGGCGAGTGCCCGCGAGCCTGCATGCGGCGCGAGATGTGCAGCAGGAAGCGAGCGGTCCGGCGGTCGGCGCCGGTGGGTGCCGTCATCCACGCCAGTTCGGCCAGGCGCCGGTGCGAGCGGCCGAGCGCGACCGCCAGGTCGGCGTCGATCTCGGGGCAGACGAGGCGCAGTTCCTCGATGTCGGCGGCGGGCAGCAGCAGCACGCTGGCATCGCTCAGCGCGACCGCGGTGCAGCCATGCACGCCGGTGTCCAGCGCGTCGAGTCCGAGCAGATCGCCCTGGCCCGGGAAGTCCAGCACCTGCTCGTAGCCGTCTTCTTCGATGCGTATCAGCTTGAAGTCACCGGCCAGCACCTTGTGGAGGCAACGCAGGCGGCTGCCCTCGTGGAAGAGGACGGCACCCTTGACGACCCGTTGCGGCAAGGGCGTCATCGCGGGCACGGCGGTGCGGGCCGCGGCGTCCGCGTCCGCCGCGCGACCCACCCGCCAGCCTGGCAGGTCGAATGCTCCACGGACGCGTGCCAGGTCGAGGGTCTGCATGGTGGGTTGCTCCGAAGGAGCCGCCGATCGGCTTCCTGCAGGTACAGTGTCCGGTGCCGGCCCCGGGCTGCCAATCGGCGCCGGATTCAACGCCGATCGGAGTCCTTCCGTCGTCGACTCGGAA
>Ga0116177_10002431_pt1 | contig 13687 bp, 7 predicted proteins | sample AD_STIC10_MetaG_FD_89750 | JGI IMG/M metagenome (GOLD analysis project Ga0116177, IMG submission 89750) | Active sludge microbial communities of municipal wastewater-treating anaerobic digesters from USA - AD_STIC10_MetaG | ecosystem: Engineered > Bioreactor > Anaerobic > Digestate | place: USA...
CAGGCTGATACCGCCCAAGAGTTCATATCGACGGCGGTGTTTGGCACCTCGATGTCGGCTCATCACATCCTGGGGCTGTAGCCGGTCCCAAGGGTATGGCTGTTCGCCATTTAAAGTGGTACGCGAGCTGGGTTCAGAACGTCGTGAGACAGTTCGGTCCCTATCTGTCGTGGGCGTTGGAGGTTTGAGAGGGGCTGCTCCTAGTACGAGAGGACCGGAGTGGACGAATCCCTGGTGTTCCGGTTGTCACGCCCGTGGCACTGCCGGGTAGCTATATTCGGAAGCGATAACCGCTGAAAGCATCTAAGCGGGAAGCGCGCCTCAAGATGAGACCTCCCGGGCCACAAGGCCCCTGAAGGAACCATGAAGACTACGTGGTTGATAGGGTGGGTGTGTATCGCAGCAATGCCGAGCTAACCACTACTAATGATCCGTGCGGCTTGACCATATAACTCCAAGTTTCTTCGCGTGTGCCGAAGGCGCACGCCTACACCTCACTGACACGTGAACTCTCGAGCCAAAACGACTTATTACGTCCCAAGACACAATGCGAGACAGGCGCACGGCGCCGTCTCCACCGCTTGCTCAGCGAACATAGCGCTGTGGTCCCACCCGATCCCATCCCGAACTCGGAAGTGAAACGCAGCCGCGCCGATGGTAGTGTGGCTCAAGCCATGCAAGAGTAGGTCACCGCTGAGCGCTTTACCCCAAACCCCGATCAGGCAACTGGTCGGGGTTTTTCATTGGGGCGCGGACAATGCGCGAGGCAAGGTCTCGCGAATGCGCGCACTTGCCCCATCCCGAACTCGGAAATGCACAAGTCAATCCCAGCCGCGCCGATGGTGGTGCGGCTCAAGCCATGCAAGAGCAGGTCACCGCTGAGCGCCTTACCCCAAGCCCCACTCGTTCACTCGGGTGGGGCATTTCATTTTCCAAAGGCGGTAGAAGGGGGCGATGGGCGCATGGTCGGCGGCGTTGCGCGATTTGGCTCGCACCAGTAGCCTGCCACGCTGTCCCTTGCGAAGCTACTGCACGTTCATGCCACCATCGAGCAGCAACCTACAGGCCATCGAGGCCTACCTGATCGCCCTGCAGGATAGGATCTGCGCGTCCGTCGAATCATTCGAACCGGTCCTGCGTTTTCGCGAGGACGCCTGGCAACGCCCTGAGGGCGGTGGTGGTCGCACTCGCGTTCTTTCCGGCGGCAAAGTGTTTGAACAGGCAGGAATAGGGTTCTCCCGGGTTTCCGGAAATGCCTTGCCGCCTTCGGCATCGCAACATCGGCCGGAACTGGCGGGTTGCGCGTGGTCAGCGCTCGGTGTCTCGCTGGTCTTCCATCCACTCAATCCCTACCTGCCGACGACGCACATGAACGTGCGCTATTTCGAGGCGCAGACGAAGGACGGTCAAACGATCTGGTGGTTTGGTGGAGGTTTTGACTTGACCCCGTTCTATCCTTTCGACGAGGACATCCGCCATTGGCACGGTGTGGCTCGCGAAGTATGCGAACCGTTCGGAGCCGAAGTCTATCCACGCTACAAGAAATGGTGTGACGAGTACTTCTACCTCAAGCACCGCAAGGAGACGCGCGGCGTGGGAGGACTGTTCTTCGACGATCATGTGGTCGGCGGCTTCGACAACTCATTCGCATTCCTTCGCGCGGTGGGTGACGGCTTCCTTCGTGCGTACTTGCCGATCGTCGAGAAACGGCATGCAACACCCTGCGGGGAACGCGAGCGGGAGTTTCAGCTCTATCGGCGTGGGCGCTATGTCGAATTCAACCTGGTCTACGACCGCGGCACGCTGTTTGGATTGCAGTCAGGTGGTCGCACGGAATCGATTCTGATGAGCATGCCGCCCCGACTTCGATTCGAGTATGGCTTCACGCCCGAGGAAGGCAGTGCGGAAGCAAGGCTCATGGACTATCTGCAACCCCGCGAGTGGTAGCAAATCGATTCGCAGCGGCACTCAGTTCCACTCGTAGATCGTGAAGTAAACCGGTGCCACGGGGCCGTCCAGCGGATCACGATCGAGCCGGCCATCGCTGTTCTGGTCGAAGTAGATTTGCTCCGGGCCGTTGCGTGGCCTGATACGAATCATGCGCAACTTGCCGTTCTGGCGATACTCGCGAATCACGTCATCGCCTTCGCGTCGTTCGGAAACCGAATCACTGCGCGAAGCGATGTCCGCAGCGCGCGCATTCTTGTCGCGTGACGCCTTGTCGCGTACGGGACGGGTATCCGGAAGATCCGGCGTACCGGCTTCGCTTGCGGAGTCTGTCGCCGGCGCTGCAGTCTGTACACCGGGCTCATTGATGCCGGGTGGCGCTGGCGCCTGGTCATCCGCGCGAGCCGTTCCTGCCATTGCGAACACTGCCGCAACAATCGTGAAGACCGTTGAGTTGGGTCGAAACATGGGTGTGATCCTCCTCGATTTCCGCATCGCGATGCGCATTGAACTGTATCCGATTTGCCTAGGAGCCTGCGCGGCAGAAGTCATCCGGCTGCAACGACGCTGCCATCGATTGATCGGATCAATCGTCAGGCTTACATAGTGCCCGCTATGCGCGCCTTCCGATTGATCCGCTGAATCGCGTCGGCGCCGTTTCGCCTCGAATTCTTTCTGCCGCGCAGGCTCCTGGGGCCTGGATTGATCCACGTCAGTGGCCCATGCCGAGCTGCGCCGCCAGTGCTTCCGCACGAACCCGGTTGACTTCGGTTGCCAGCAGTGCGCCACGCAGGACAGGCAACGCCGCCAGCATCAGGTCCCTCGCCGCGGCTTTGCCTTGCCGTCTCCAAAGCACCTGGGCCAATTCGCTGCGGACAATGGCCAAATCCACTGGCGACGCAGTTTCATCGGAAAGAATCCGCGACGCTTCACGCAGGTTCTGTTCCGCCGCAGCGATATCCCCGGCGCGCACCGCCCAACGGGCACGCAAGCGCAACACATGTGCAAATAGCGGATGTGACGGTGGCGCGAGCGCGCCCCACAGCCGCTCGGCTTCGTCAACGAGCCCGATTCCCACCCCGCGATTGCCCATGCGTTCCGCCAGCAATGCCAGTTGCCAGGTGAGCATGGCGTACTCTCCGGAGTCCTGGCCCTCGATGCGCAGGCAGCGTTCGCGCAGTTCCTGCATCAACGGCCATGCCTTGTCGTCCTGGCCGGCCAAGCCGAGGGTTCGCGCCAGTGACCGCGTGATGCGTCTTCGCGACTGATGATCCGCGTCCATTTCGACCTTGTCCAGCAGGTCAATGGCCTGGCGCAGCGCGGTGAGACTGCCCTCGTAGTCACCGGCGTTCTCGAGAACGCCGGCAAGATTGGCCAGTGACATGGCGTGTTCGGCCTCGCCCATGCCGGCATCCAGCGCGATCGTGTCCGAGCGCTGCAGCAGCAATGCCGCTTCCTGGTATTGCCCGAGGTCGTTGAGGGTCAGTGCCAGGTCGTTGGTCAGGTTCATCATGCGCGAACCACCTGCAGCGACAGCGCGATCCTGCAGTGCGATGGCTTCGCGCAGCAGCGGCTCGGCCTCGGCGCTGCGGCCGCAGGAATTGAGCGCCGTGGCCCTCGAGCGCATCGGAGCCAGCCGATCCGGAGAATCCGGTGCCAGGGCCGAGGCCAGCGCCATGGCCTTCTCGGAATACTGCAGCGATTCCTCGCACTCGCCGCGCACGGCCAGCAGGGAAGCGAGCAACTGCGCAGACTCGATTCGCCCCAGTGCTTCATCACTCGACTTTCCAGCCGGGACTGCCCAAGCCTCCCTCAGCAGACGAATGGCTTCCCCGTCATCACCGCCGCGATGGTGAACCATGGCCATGGACTGCAAGGATTCAACGCGCAGGGTCGGATTGTCAGGTGCAAAACGCTCGCGCCAGGCGTTTGCCTTTTGTGCCGCATCCATTGCCATGGGAATCGAATCCATGACGCCGAGCAGTTTCGCGTACTCCTCGTAGTCGTCTGCCAAGCGCAAGGCTTCCTGCCCATTCGCGGGTTCCACGCCGACAAGACCCTCACGCATGAGATCCATGCCAATGCGGGCTTCGCCCAATTGTGAATAGAGATGAGCCAGCAGCCGCTTCATCGACTGCCCGAATGCCGGGTCGTTGGTGTCGGATGTCTCCAGCTTGGCGCGCGCCGCATCCAGCAGGTCACGCACGCCCACCTGCCGCTTCATGGCCACTTCCGGCGACGCGGCCGATATCGCGTCGGTAAGGAACTGAAGCGAAGCGCGCGCCCTGGCGGCATCACGGTCGGAGGCCTCCAGGGCAGCCTGCGCGGAAAGCTCGGCATTCACCGCGCGATCACGCTCGCGCTCAAGGCGCCAGACGAAGACGGCCACGAGCAGCACCGCCAGTGCTGCCAAGCCAACCCCTACCCGGTGCCGCGAGACGAATTTCCGCAGGCGATAGCCGCGCGTCAGCTGTGTCGCGCTGACCGGGCGACCTTCGAGGAATCGCTGCAGATCCGCGCCAAATTCGCCTGCGTTCGCATAGCGATCCTGTGGCCTTTGCGCGCACGCCTTGGCGATGATCCCGGCCAGGTCCGCATCCAGTGGCAGGGCGGGAACGAGCGGAGCTTCAGCGGCGGAATTTTCGCGCCTGCCGGTGAGCAGCTCCTGCAGAATGACGCCGATGCTGAATATATCGCTGGCCGTCGTGATGGCCGCCCCATCACGTTGTTCGGGACTCGCATAACCTCGACTGTAGATTCGCGTGGATGTCGAGGCTGCGAGTTCGTCCGCGCTGTCGAGCAGGCGCGCGATGCCGAAATCCAGCAGCTTCACCTCACCGGCACGGGTCACCAGCACGTTGGCCGGCTTCAGGTCGCGATGCACGATCAGGTGGCTGTGCGCATGTCCGATGGCATCCAGCGTTGAACTCAAAAGGCCGAGTCGGTCGCGCAGGGAGGGTGCATGCCGGCGTGCGTATTCCAGCAGCGGAAGGCCATCCACATACTCCATGGCCAGCCAGGGTTGCCCGGTTTCGCTTTCCCCGCCATCAAGCAGGCGTGCGATGTTGGGATGGTCGAGCCCAGCCAGGATCCTGCGTTCCTGGCGCAGTCGGCGCATGCCTTCACTGGTCGGGAAGCCGCGCAACAACTTGATGGCGGCCTTCTGCTCGAAATGGCCATCGCTGCGTTCGGCAAGGAACACGGTGCCCATCCCTCCCGACCCCAGCTCGCGCACAAGGCGCCAGGGACCGAAATGGATGGAATCCGGGGCATTGATGCCGGCGACGCCATCCACGATGACTGCATGGATGGGATCACCCTCGCGACGGTCGGCGGCGAGCAGCTTCATCAGCATCACACGATCCGCCTCGGCCAGCCCAAGCGAATCGATCTCGCGCTTCTGGTCCTGCTCGGACAACTCGCAGAGCCGCTCAAAGTGTCGTGCAATGGGATCGAGCGAGGGCATGCCTACCGTTCCAGTACATTGCGCAACCATGCCTTGGCCAGACGCAGGTCGCGATCAACCGTGCCCTCGGAGACCTCCAGCGAGGCGGCTACCTCGCGACGGTCCAGGCCGCCAAAATAGGTCAGTTCGATCATCTGCACCTGTCGAGGGTGGCTCTGCCCGAGCTCGTTCAGGGCCGAATCAAGCAAGAGCAGGCTTCCGTCGCCCTGGCCTGCGGACACATTGAGCGCATCGGCGATTTCCACGTGTTCGACGTTTCCCCCGCGCTTTCCCGCCGTGCGCCTGCGCGCCGCATCGACCAGCACCTGTCGTGTGGCCTGGGCCACCACGTTGAAGAAATGCTTGCGGTTCTCCCAGGGTGCGTTGCTGCCGAGCATGCGTATCAGCGCTTCATGGGCAAGGTCCGTGGCACTGAGCGTTGCACCCGGTGTCTGTCGAAGTGAGTGGCCGGCGATGGCGCGGACCCGGTTGTACACCAATGTCATCAGGGTGGCGCGCGCACCTTCTTCGCCGGCACGCCAGCGGTCGATCAACCGGGTGACGTCATGTTCGCTGGACTCGGACATCGGCGGACTGGGGTATCGGAGAGGCCCAGTCTACCCGCCTGACCCATTCCGGAGCGACGACTGCTTGTGGATTTTGCACTGTGCGTGGGCGGTCCTGTTGCAGATGTCGGCATCCGCACGTGATTTGCGGCTTTTCCCGTTGGAGTCGCGGAAAGTTGCATTCACTCCGGGTGCGCGCCAAGCTGCGGAGCCGTCCACCTGCGCACTCCCATGCCTTCTGATCGTCCGCGACTCGTACTCATCGATGGCTCGTCGTACCTGTTCCGGGCCTTCCACGCCCTGCCGCCGCTGACCAACGCGGCGGGCGAACCGACCGGCGCATTGTTTGGCGTGGTCAACATGCTGCGCGCGACCCTGAAGGAGCATCCCGAACGGGTCGCCTTCGTCAGTGATGCCCCGGGCCCGACCTTTCGAGATGAAATGTATGCCGACTACAAGGCCACCCGCGCACCAACACCGGTCGAGCTGAAAGCACAAATCGAACCCATGCTGGCCATCGTCGGTGCGCTCGGGTTTCCGATACTGCGCGTTGCGGGTGTGGAAGCGGACGATGTGATCGGCACGCTGGCCCGTGCCGCGGAAGCCCTCGGCATGGATGTCATCATCTCGACCGGGGACAAGGATTTCGCGCAACTGGTGTCGCCGCGCATCCGCCTGGTCAACACGATGACCAACACCACCATGGACCGCGAAGCCGTGATCGCGAAGTTCGGCGTGCCGCCGGAACGCATCGTCGACTACCTGGCGTTGATGGGTGACTCCGTGGACAACGTGCCTGGTGTAACCAAGTGTGGACCGAAGACGGCGGCCAAGTGGATCGCCGAGTACGGATCGCTCGATGGCGTCATGCACAACGCCCATGCGGTTGGCGGCAAGATCGGTGAATACCTGCGTGAGGCGCTGGATCAGCTGCCACTGTCGCGTAGCCTGGTGACCATCAAGACCGACGTCGAACTGGACGTGGGCGTGGAAGATCTGGCCTTGCGCACCCCGGACGTGGAAACCTTGCGCGCGTTGTACACGCGCTACGAATTCAACGCCGCGCTGCGTGATCTCGACAAGGGCGTGCAGCCGGCGCTGTCGCCCAGCGATGCGCCAGCAGGCGAGGCCCAAGTCGGCGATCTGCCGGCAGCCGAGTCCGCAGGTGGGCAAACGGCGTCGGCAGGGAATTACGAGGCGGTCACTGAATGGCCGCAGCTTGCGGCCTGGGTCGACAGGCTCAAGCAGGCGGAGCTGATTGCATTCGATACGGAAACAACGTCCCTGGATGCCATGAGCGCCCGCATCGTGGGTGTTTCCTTCGCGGTGGAGGCCGGAACAGCGGCCTATGTTCCGCTTGCGCACGATTACCCCGGGGCGCCAGCGCAACTGGACGCCGCGCGCGTGCTCGCGGCGCTGAAGCCCCTGCTCGAGGATGCCGCCAAGGCCAAGCTCGGCCAGCATGCAAAATACGACATCAACGTGCTGGCAGGTGCCGGCATCCGCCTGCAGGGTGTCCGCCACGACACCATGCTTGAATCCTACGTGCTGAACTCCACCGCATCGCGGCACGACATGGACACGCTGGCACAACAACACCTCGGCTACCAGACCATCCACTACGAGGACGTCACCGGGAAGGGCGCCCGGCAGATTCCGTTCTCGCAAGTCGACATTGGCGTGGCAACGCGCTACGCGGCGGAAGACGCCGACATCACCCTGCGCCTGCATCAGGCGATCTGGCCAAAGCTGGCGGCAGAACCTGGCCCCGTCTCCGTCTATCGTGATCTGGAGATTCCGCTGGTGCCGGTGTTGGCCCGCATGGAGCAGCGCGGCGTGCTGGTGGATGTCGATGCGCTGCGCAAGCAAGGACGACAACTGGCGACGCGCATGCAGGAACTGACCGAGCAGTGCCACGCGCTGGCCGGGCATCCGTTCAGCCTCGATTCGCCCAAGCAGTTGCAGGCGCTCTTGTTCGAAGAGCTCAAGTTGACGGCGGTGTTGAAAACACCCAAAGGCCAGCCGTCGACCAACGAAGAGGCGTTGGAGGCGATTGCCGATGAACATGAATTGCCGCGCCTGATCCTCGAATATCGAGGTTTGGCCAAACTGCGTTCGACCTATACCGAGAAACTGGCCGAGATCGTCAATCCGCGCACGGGACGGGTACACACCAACTACCACCAGGCCACCGCGGCCACCGGGCGGCTTTCCTCTTCGGATCCCAACCTGCAGAACATCCCGGTGCGCACCGAGGAAGGCCGGCGCATCCGCCAGGCCTTTGTGGCACCGGCCGGCTGGAAGATTCTTGCCGCCGACTATTCGCAGATCGAGTTGCGCATCATGGCCCACCTTTCGGGTGACGCTGGGTTGCTTGCCGCGTTCCGCTCCGGCCAGGACATCCACAAATCGACCGCGGCCGAAGTGTTCGGCGTGGCGCTGGCGGAGGTGGATGGCAACCAGCGGCGAGCGGCCAAGGCGATCAATTTCGGTTTGATGTACGGCATGGGCGCATTCGGCCTCGCGCGGCAACTCGGCATCGGCCGTGGCGAGGCCCAGGACTACATCGCCCGCTATTTCCAGAGATATCCCGGCGTAAGGGACTTCATGGACCGCATTCGCGAGCAGGCGCACCGCGACGGTTACGTCGAGACCCTGTTCGGTCGGCGCCTGTATCTGACCAGCATCCATTCGCGCAACCAGGCCCAACGCGCGGGCGCCGAACGTGCGGCAATCAACGCACCCATGCAGGGCACCGCTGCGGACATCATCAAGCGCGCGATGATCAGCATCGATGACTGGCTGGGAATTGAGAATGCATCCGCCCGCATGCTGATGCAGGTGCATGACGAGTTGGTGTTCGAGGTTCGCGAGGACGCCGTGGACCTGATCCGCGACGGGGTTCGCGCGCGCATGTCGGCGGCGGCCGATCTTGCCGTTGAGCTGGTGGTCGACATTGGCGTGGGCGACAACTGGGATCAGGCGCATTGAGCGCGTCGTCGGCGCAAGGTGAATAGCGGGTAAACATCGCCGGAAATTTGCGCGAACGATGAAACTTTCCGCTGCCAAGCCGCGTCTTTATATCCGGATGCACGCAACGGCATCCCCGGATCCACCCACCTCCCTGGCTGGATCCACCAGGGACCGGTCCCTCCCCAGACCGGTTTCCACCCCGCCCCGAGGGCTCCCCCTAGCCCTCGGGGTTTTTATTTTCCTTGATGTCCAATGACTTGCGTGACTTTAGCCCGGATATTTCACGAGGGGGGGCGGATGATCGCGGAGGATTTTGCGGCAAGCGCGAGGCGCGCGGAGCCGCAATGGTGGTTCCATTGGGGCGACAAGCAACGTGGCGATTGCCGCAAAAGTCCCGCGAGGGCCGCGCCAGCGCAAAATGGCCGCGTATGGTTTGTCATCGCGTCGAGTCCTGTCGAAATGCCGGCGTTGTCATGGTTGATGACGCCAATTTGCGCGACCTCATGAAATGTCCGGGTTAGCAGGCGCCATGCCGGGCGAGTCGGGTTTGCAAGTCGGCACGCACGCAATCCACGCACGCCTGCACGTCCGCGGGAATCAGGCATTCGCCTTGCCGATAGCGGCTAGCAGGGCTTCGCGCGGCAGCTTGCCGGCCTCATTGCGCGGAAGCGCCCCAACCAGGCGCAAGGGGCGCGGCAGGAATACCGGATCGACGGCTTGGCGCAGCTCTGCAAGCAAATCCCTTTCGGTTCGTGCGGGCGCAACGACCAGCGCGGCGATGCGTTTGACATCAGTCGTGGCACAGCCATCCAGCTGAAACACGACGGCATCCAGAACGCCGTCCAGGCCCTGCAGTCGTCGTGTCAGATCCGCCAGCGATGCCCGCTTGCCCGCGATTTCCAGCAGGTCGGTATTGCGCCCGCAAAGCCGGAATCCTCCCTGCGCAGTGGTTTCGAGAAGATCCTGCAGCACGACGGCCTGGCCCAGATGCTCGGCGTGTACCAGGGTTCCATCCGGTTGTGGCTGAAGGCAAACGCCCGCATGCAGTCGCCAATCCGCTTCCCGCGCCGTGCGTCGATGGGCAATCACGCAGGTTTCCGTGGAACCGAACAATTCGATCAGTGGCGCGGAACAACGTGCTTCGATGTGCGTTGCCAGTTCGGCGCCCAGTGGAGCCGTGGCGCAGATGATGGCAGCCAGCGGCGGCAACGAGACGGGCTCGGCCAACAGGTTGCGCAGGTGCACCGGCGTGCTCACCAGAATGCGTGGCTCCGGGACCTCGGTCAATGCAGCGGCGATATCCGCGGCAAAGAAGGGGCGCGATGAGTGCACGGAATAGGCACCAAACAACGGCAGCAATACTGCCATCTCCATGCCGTACATGTGCTGCGACGGGACTGTGGCGACGATGTGCAGCATGGCGTTTTCAGTCACGCCGATGCTTGCGCGAATGGCTGTGTTGTTCAGTGCGCTTCCCACCGCGAAGTTGCGCCAGGACTTGGTGTTGGGCTTGGGTTGGCCCGTACTGCCCGAGGTGAAGCCGATCGCGGCGATCGCGTCGCGGTCTAGTTCAGGCACGACTGACACCGGCATGTCGACATGCTCGCCCAATGTCGGAACGCGGATCAGGTCTGCGAATCCGGCAAGGCAGCCGTCATCACCGAGCAGATAGGTGTCGCTCCAGTTTGCACGTACGTCGGCAATGGCCTGCAGGGTTCGTGCAGAGGGAAGCAGGGTGCAATGGCCGCGACTGGCTGCGGCGCAGAAACCGGCGAGAAAGGCATAGCGCCCTTCGCACAGGTTGATGGCGCGTCCATGGGTCGGCAGGCGTTGGGCAATGCGCTCCACATCCGCCAGGAATTCGGGCACGCAGACGGCGCGGCCGTCCCTCCACGAAACGACGCGGTCACCTGTATCGGGTCCACTGAGCAATGGCCAGATGCGCATGCCGACATCGACCATGCCGGAATTCAAGATGGCCGACATTCCGCCTCCCTCACGAACGCACGACTTCCCCGCTGATAGCGTCGCGTATTGGAGTCGGACGCTCAAGCCCTCCAATGGCTCCCGGCATGATCGCATCCAGTTCGGCACCCAGACTGTCCTGCACCTCGGCCTGCGTGCGCGCAGGCGCTTGGCCGTGACGGTTTGCGCTGGTGGAAACCAAAGCGCCGGCAAATCTCCTGCACAGTTCTGCGGCGACAGGGTGTGCGGTGACGCGCACGCCGATTCCATCGTGCCTGCCCGTGATCCAGGCCGGTGCCGCAGCACTGGCCGGAAGTATCCAGGTGTGTGGGCCCGGCCACGAAGCCTGGGCTCGCTCAAGTGCCGCAGGTGGGCAAGGCCCGAGATAGGGAGAAAGCTGCTCGAACGTGCTGGCGATCAGGAGCAGGCCCATGCCCGGGTCGCGTTGCTTGAGCGCCAGCAGCTTCAGCACGGCTTCCTCATTGCGCGGATCGCATCCCAATCCCCAGACTGCTTCGGTTGGATAGGCGATGACACCGCCGCGTCGCAGCGCGGCGAGTGCGCTTTCAAGGTCAGCCGACATCAGGCCTCGCCGATGGGCGGGGAGCCGGCGCTCTTGCGAGTGGTCTTCTTCGTCGCAGCTGCGACGGCACTCTTGCGGGCAGGAGTTTTTCGCGCCGGTGACTTGCCGCTGGCCTTTTTGGCGGTGGCGGTCTTCTTGCTCGCAGCTTTCTTGCCCGCCGCCTTCTTGGCGGGCGCCTTCTTCGCCTTGGCGGATTCTCCCTTGGCAGCGGCAGCCTTGCCGTTGGCACCCTTCTTGAACCCGCGCTTGGGTCGATTGGGCGCTGCGGCAAGCAACTCCGCACATTCGGCTTCGGTCAATTGCGCAGGCTCCCGATCCTTCGGAATGCGGGCATTCTTTTCGCCGTCGGTGATGTAGGGTCCGTAGCGACCGTTCAGGATTTGAATGCCGTTGCCGAAGTCCTTGATGATGCGGTTGGCGAGCAGTTCCAGTCGGGCGCGCACCAGCTCCAGTGCGCGCGGCAATTCGATGGTATAGGGGTCGTCTTCCTTGGCCAGGGATGCATAGGTGGAGCCGATCTTGACGAACGGCCCGAAGCGGCCGATGCCGACAGTCACGGGCTCATCGTTTTCGTCCACGCCGAGCGTGCGCGGCAGCTTGAACAACTCCAGGGCTTCTTCCAGCGAAATGGTGTGCATGCTCTGGCCGCTGCGCAGGCTGGCGAAGCGGGGCTTGTCTTCGTCGTCCTTGGTGCCGATCTGGGCGAACGGCCCAAAGCGACCCAGGCGCACGGACAGGGGCTTGCCGGATGCCGGATCGACGCCGAGCACGCGACTGCCGCTGGCTTCGGACTTGTCGACCGTCTCCAGCTTGTCGTCAACCTGTGCCTTGAACGGTTTCCAGAAGCGGCTCAGCAGCGGAATCCAGTCTTCTTCGCCGCGGCTTACCGCATCCAGTTCGTCCTCCAGGCGGGCCGTGAAATCGTAATCCACGTAGCGCGCAAAATGACCGCCAAGGAATCGACCCACGGCGCGACCGACATCGGTGGGCCGGAAGCGTCGGCTGTCGAGGATGACGTATTCGCGATTGAGCAAGACCTGGATGATGCTGGCATACGTCGAAGGACGGCCGATGCCATATTCCTCCAGTGCCTTGACCAGACTGGCCTCCGAGTAACGCGGCGGCGGTTCGGTGAAATGCTGGTCGGTGAGGATGTCGCGCAAGGGCACGGCCTCGCCGACCTTCAGGGTCGGCAGTTTGCGTGCGTCGTCTTCATCATCGGCGCTCTTCTGGTCGCGACCTTCTTCGTACACCGCAAGAAAGCCGGGATCAATGACGGTGGTTCCGGTGGCGCGGAATGCCGCGTCCGCGCCGCAGGGAAAATCAACGGACACCGTATTCAGGGTTGCATGCTGCATCTGGCAGGCGACCGTGCGCTTCCAGATCAGCTCATACAGCTTCAGGTGGTCGGGCGACAGGTAGGCGGCGACCCGTCGAGGCGTCAGCGCAGCCGAGGTCGGGCGGATCGCCTCATGGGCTTCCTGGGCATTCTTTGATTTCGACTTGTACACATTGGGTTCGGGCGGCAGCGCCTGGCGGCCGAACTCGCGCACGATCACCTCACGCAGATCGCCGACGGCTTCCGCGGAAAGCTGGGTGGAATCGGTTCGCATGTAGGTGATCAGGCCGACCACGCCTTCATCGCCGATGGCGATGCCCTCGTACAACTGCTGGGCCAGGCGCATGGTGCGACTGGTGGCGAAGCCGAGCTTGCGTGCCGCTTCCTGCTGCAAGGTGGAGGTGGTGAATGGTGCCGACGGGCGACGCTTGCGTTCCTTGGACTGCACTTCGCCGACACGCAACATGCCGTGGGCGGCGCTGAGCAGGGCATCGCGGGCGGCGTGTGCATCGCGGGTATTGGTCAGGTCGAACTGCTCGAACTTCTTGCCATTCAGCTTGAGCAGGCGCGCCTTGAACGGCTGCTCGGGGTGCGCGAGATCTGCTTCCACCGACCAGTATTCGCGCGGAATGAATGCTTCGATCTCTTCCTCGCGCTCGACGATCATGCGCAGCGCGGGCGATTGCACGCGCCCGGCGGAAAGTCCGCGCTGCACCTTGCGCCACAGTACGGGTGACAGGTTGAAACCGACCAGGTAATCCAGCGCGCGCCGTGCCTGCTGGGCATTGACCAGATCCATCGACAGCTCACGCGGATGCGCAACTGCTTCCTTGATCGCGCGTGGCGTGATTTCCGAGAACACCACGCGG
>Ga0116177_10002437_pt1 | contig 13661 bp, 13 predicted proteins | sample AD_STIC10_MetaG_FD_89750 | JGI IMG/M metagenome (GOLD analysis project Ga0116177, IMG submission 89750) | Active sludge microbial communities of municipal wastewater-treating anaerobic digesters from USA - AD_STIC10_MetaG | ecosystem: Engineered > Bioreactor > Anaerobic > Digestate | place: USA...
CGATGAGCTCCTGCGTGAGCTGTTCGAACTCTGCGTCCGAACCATCGCACCAGTGAATGCGATCTGGCTTGGTGAGCGCGGCGATCTCTTTCACCCATGCGATGAGCTTCGCATGCTTGGTCGGCGCGGGTTCGAGGCCGGGGATCGTCGAACCTTGTTCGCCGAACTCCTTGGCCGCCCGTACCAGAGCTTCGCTCGTCTTCATCTCAGCAATTCCCACAACTACCCGCCCAATCCATGGACCCAGGGAAGGGGCTCGACGGCCCTGCCTCCGAATCCGCTGCGAGCGACGCGATGCGCCGCCCTACGAAAACTTCATTCCATCAGCAGGACTTGTGCCAACCTGACGCCCTCACCTGCGCGCTGGACCACGATTCGTGGAGCCAGAGGAATGCGCGAGCCGGACGCGTACCAACAGGGATGCCGGCGAACCCTCATTAACAACAAATCTACTCCCGGCCGCGCCACTTAGCACCCCCCTGCAAAGTGTTCGCATTCTTGCCCAATTACCCAGCCAAGGCTTGCGCCGTCGAGTGAAATCTCGGCGCCCGTGTCGCCGCGCCGCAGCACTGGCACGGGCATGATCACCGCTCGGGAAGCGAATTGCGGATAGTTTCAACGAAATTAGTTTGCCCTAGCGGAATACAAACTCCCCGATCACACGAGAGTTTAGAATTGCTGCATCGCAGCAGGTGACTGCATTATTTCACAGATCAATCGTCAGAGCCCGCAGGCGGCGGATTTTTGCCGCGGGGCGGCAAGCTGGCGGCCGGTCTTGTCGGTCAGTCCGGTTACGAGAATCGTCAGGCCGTCGCTGACCAGATCGTTGAACTCGGAGCCATCGCGATCCTCCCAGTAGAGCGTGTCGAGGCTAGTGTCCCGCGGGCCGGTGGTTCCGAAGGCGCTCTCGATGCCGCGGGCGGCGAGCGCCTGCCAGAGTTGGGGATCGGGTTGGTCGACGCCCGTCCAGGCGATGAGGTTTTCGGGTTTGACGCCGCCGGCGATGAGGCGGTCGAGGCGGGCTGCGCTGTTGATGGTGGCGGTGATGGTGAGGTCGGGGTTCTGGCGGTGGACGTCGATGGCCTGGTCGTCGGTGTAGGTGATGAGGAAGACATTGTTCTCGGCCTTCGCGGCGCGGATCGCTGCGATGATGGGCGCGAAGGCGGCGGAGCGCTTCTTGTCGAGTTCGAGGATGGCGCCGGATTTCACGGCCCAGGCGAGCGCGGCCTCAAGCGTGGGCGGGCTGAACGTGGTTAGCTTCGTGCCGGTCTCGAGCTTGAGGGACTGGATTTCGGCGAGGGTGTGGTCGGCGACGAGGCCTGTGCCGGTGGATGTGCGGTCGAGATCATCATCGTGCATCAGAACGAGCTTGCCGTCCTTGGTTTCAGCGATGTCGATTTCCATGACCTTTGTGCCGGCTTCGTAGGTGCGGGCGAAGGTTTCGATGGCGTTTTCCGGGTAGTCACGCGTGGGGCCGCCGCGATGGCCGACGAGCAGGACGCCGCCGGATTTGCGGACGCAGTCGAGACGCGAAGAGAGCGCGGCGCCTGAAGCAGCGATAGGTGGTTGGCCGGGAGATGCTGAGGTGGGAGCTGGACGCGCGGCAGGGGCGTCGGTCGAGGCTGTCGCTGTCGGGTCAGCTGGTTCGCCGCAGCTGGTTGCGACGAAAAACCCCATGAGAACCGGCATTACAAGCGATGCTCTCATGTTTCTGCGCCTTGAAAGAATTGCAGCCGTACGTGACGGCGTCTAGGATATTGCAAATAGCGCAACTCAGGCGCGAACGGGAGGCGGTCGATGGTGTTTGGATTTGGCAAGGGCAAGCAGGAAACCAAGGCAGCGGCGCCAGCGCCCGCTCCCGCGCAAGCAGCGGCCAAGCCGGTTGCGCCCGGTGTCGCCTCGGCGACACCCAGCTCGATCCCGCGCGGTTGGATGCCCGGCCAGATGCAGGACTGGAAGCTGACCGTCGACAAGGTGATCGAGCACGCTCACTTCAACCACGGCAACCGCGAGATCGTGACGCGCTCGGTCGAGGGGCCGATCGTTCGTTCGACCTATTCGGAACTCTACTATCGCGCCCGCAAGTGCTCGAACGCGTTGCTGGCTGACGGCGTGCAGAAGGGCGACCGGGTCGCGACGCTGGCGTGGAACACGCAGCGCCATATCGAGACATGGTACGGTACGATGTGCATCGGCGCGGTGCTGCACACGCTGAACCCGCGCCTGTTCCCGGAACAGATCGCGTGGATCATCAACCACGCCGAAGACACGCACGTCTTCTACGACATCACGTTCCAACCGATCATCGAGGCGATCAAGGACAAGGTGCCGAGCGTCAAGCACTGGATCGTGCTGACCGATGCTGCGCACAAGCCGCAGTCGTCGATGAACCTGCGTACCTACGAGGAATACATCGCGCCGCATTCGACTGACGTCGTGTGGGGCGACTTCCCGGAAGATACGGCGTGCGGGCTCTGCTACACGTCGGGCACGACGGGTGATCCCAAGGGCGTACTGTACTCGCACCGCTCGAACATCATGCACACAATGATCGGCCTGCAGAAGGACGCGATCGGCATCGGCGCGTCGGACACGACGCTGCCGGTTGTGCCGATGTTCCACGCCAATGCATGGGGTCTCGCCTTCTCTGGCCCGGCGACGGGTTCGAAGCTGGTGCTGCCAGGCGCGAAGATGGACGGCGAGTCGATTTACGAACTGCTGGAGAACGAGAAGGTCACGTTCACGGCGGCCGTGCCGACCGTGTGGCTGATGCTGCTTCAGTATCTGGAATCGACGAACAAGAAGCTGCCGCATCTCAATCGCGTCGTGATCGGCGGTTCGGCTGTGCCCGAGCGCATCCTGCGTGCGTTTGAAGAAAACTATCAGGTCGAGGTGGTGCATGCCTGGGGCATGACCGAGATGAGCCCACTGGGGTCGCTCGGCTCCATGACCGAGAACGTGCTCGCTCAGGACCACGACACCATCATCAAGTACAAGTTGAAGCAGGGCCGCCCGCCGTTTGGCGTCGAGATGAAGACCATCAACGACGAGGGCGAGCTGCTGCCGCGCGATGGCAAGACAGCGGGACGTCTGGTCGTGCGCGGTCCGGCGGTCGCCAAGGGCTACTTCAAGAACGCCGGCGGCAACATTCTTGATGGCGAAGGCTTCTTCGATACGGGCGATGTCGCGAACATCGACGAGCATGGCTACATGCAGATCACCGACCGCGCGAAGGACGTTATCAAATCGGGCGGCGAATGGATTTCGTCGATCGACATCGAGAACTTTGCGGTTGGACACCCCTCTGTCGCCTGCGCCGCGGCGATCGGCCTGCCGCATCCGAAGTGGGACGAGCGCCCGCTGCTGATCATCGAGTTGAAACCGGGATCGACGGCCACGCGCGAAGACTTGCTGAACTATCTCAACGGCAAGATCGCAAAGTGGTGGATGCCGGACGATGTGGTGTTCACGGACAAGATCCCGCTCGGCGCCACAGGCAAGATCAACAAGCTGGCGCTGCGTGCGACCTTCAAGGACCACAAGCTGCCGAGCATCCAGGCAGCTGAATGAGCGAAGTAGCTGGGGAGCGGCGAGGCGGGAGGGGGCGTGTCCTCGTGCTCGGGCTTGCCGTTCTCCTGTTCGCTCTTGGAGTAGCCTTGCTTGCAGCCGGGCCCGCACTGTTCCGCATGGGACTGGTGGAGCGCAGTTTTGCGCGTTTCGATCTTGCCGAAGTCGCCATGTATGTGATGGCCGTCGCGGTGGCCGTTGGGTTTGCGGGACTTGTGTATTCACTCGTCGGCAAGCGGCAGCGCGGCGCGATCGTGGCGGTGCTGGTGATGATGGCGGCAGGCGTTGGGGCGGGGACGCTCTATGCGCAAACGAAGATGAAAGATCAGCTGCCGCCGATCAACGATGTGCAGACGGACTGGAGCAGGCCGGTTGCCTTCACCGAGAAGGCGCTGCGCGAGCGCGAGCATGCCAACGCCATTCGCGTGCGCGACGATGCGATCGTGCCTGAGGGCAATGGTGATTGGTCGGGCATGAGCTTCGCGGAAGCGCAGAGCAAATTCTACATCGATGTGATGCCGTTGAAGGTGAAGCAGAACCCGGCGCAGGCGACGATCGAGGCGGCGACCGCGGCGCGGCGCCTTGGCTGGGATGTCATGCTGGAGAGCCCGCCCGAAGGCATGATGGAAGCGGTCTATCACTCGCCCTGGTACGACCTTGTCTATGATATCGCCGTGCGTGTGGTGCCGGAAGGGCAAGGCTCACGCATCGACGTGCGCTCCACCAGCCGCACCAATGATCGCGACATGGGCGAGAGCGCCACGCAGGTGAAGCAACTGATCAACGAGATGGCGCTACAGCTGCGGTAGTCGCATGGCGCTATGTGGGTAGGAATAGTTGCGATCTATTCCTACCTGCGCTATCCTCCTGCCAAGCGCAGGAGTTTTCCATGGCCAAGATTTCGATCTCAATGAGTGACGCGATGGAAGAATTCGTCGCGACCCGCGTGGAGTCGGGCGAGTACAACAATACCAGCGAGTATTTCCGCGATCTGGTGCGACGGGATCAGGAGAAGCGAGAAGCCGAAGACAAGCTGCGCGTCATGATCGAGAGGGCGCGCGCGAGCGGCGTCAGCGAAAAGACGTTTGACGAGATTTGGGAAGCAGGAGCCGCGGCAGCCAGAAAGAAGCGCCGTGGCGGATGAAGTCCGGTTTTCGAAAGATGCAGCAGCCGATCTGTCTTCGATAGCATCTTACACCGCAGACCGGTTTGGTTCTGAGCAAGAGCTTCGGTATCGCGACGGACTCCGCAGAGCGATGGATATGCTCGTGACGTTTCCGGCGATGGGCGCTGATCAATCCCATATTGCGACCGGACTACGGCGGCATGTCCATGAGTCGCATGCAATCTTCTACAGCCGCCACTCGTATGGTCTTCTTGTCGAGCGCATTCTCGGGCCGGGTCAGGACCCAGCCCGAGAATTCAAGAGCTGACCTTTACTTCACCCTGCACATATAGCGCGTGCGGTGGATGTCTTCGGCGTTGTCTGCGTAGCCAGTGATCTTCGGCGAGACGATATCCTGCGTGACGCGCGTGAGCATCGGCAGGACGGCGGCGTCTTCGAGCATCAACTGTTCGGCTTGCTTGAGGATGGCTGAGCGTTTGGCTGGATCGGTTTCGAGGGCCGACTGGTCGAGCAGGGCGTCGTAGGCCGGGTTCTTGTAGGCGCCGTAGTTCATCGGGCCGGTGCGCGAGTCGAGCAGGTACAGGAAGTTGTACGGGTCGTTGAAGTCCGCGACCCAGCCGGTGTCGGAGATCTCGTAGTTCTTCGTCTTCAGCGCATCATAGAGCGCCTGGGTTTCGACCTGACGGATTTCAGCCTGCACCCAGGGAGCGATGTCCTTGAAGTTCTGCTGGATGACGGGCGCGATGCGCGGATTGTCGCCGGTCGAGCGGTAAAGGTATTCGAACTTGATCGGCTTGTTCGGGCCGTAGCCGGCTTCCTGCAGAAGCTTGGCAGCTTCCTTCAGGCGTTCGGGGCGCGGCATCGATTTCCAGCTGAATTCGGCGGGCGTGTAGTCATTCATGCCCATGGGCACAAAGTTGTAGGACGGGATCTGGCCGCCGCGAAGGATGGAGCCGGTGATGTATTCGCGATCCATCGCCATGCCGAGTGCCTTGCGGACACGGGCGTCGGTGAACGGCGCTTTCTGCGTATTGGTGACGACATAGGTGGTCGCCATCATCGGCGAGATGCGCGGCCAGCCGGGAAGGTTCTTCTTCGTCTCTTCGAGTTGTCCGGTTGGGAAAGAGTTGTTCATGTCGATCTCGCCGGCCATGGCGCGACGGACCATCTGGTCGTGGTTCGAAGTCGGGTAATAGACGACTTCCGAGAAGCAGAGCTTGTCGGCGCCTTCCCAAGTTTCGTTTTTCACGGAGCGGATGAAATCGCCCTTGCGCCATTCGGCGACCTTGTAGGCACCGTTGACGACGAGATTTTCCGGCTTGGTCCAGTCGCCGCCAAACTTCTCGATTGTGTGGCGGGGGAGCGGGAAGGCGGTGTAGTGCTTCAGCACGCCCGGCAGGTAAGGCATCGGGTATTCGAGCTGCACTTCCAGGGTGAGATCGTCGATCGCTTTCACGCCGACCTGATCGACCGGCAGCGCGCCTTCGTTGACCAAGCGGCCATTCTTGATGCCGAACTGGATTGAGGAGTAGGCGACGCCGACGGTCGCGGGATTGAAGAGGCGCTGGAAAGCGAAGACGAAATCGTCAGCTGTGAGAGGTTCGCCATCGGACCAGTTCGAGGCCTTGAGCTTGAACGTCCAGGTCTTCTGGTCTTCGGAGATGGTCCAGCTTTCGGCGATGCCTGGGATGGGCTTGGAGGCTTCGTCTTCGGTGAAGAGGCCGATGAACATGTCGCCGATGATGTCGTTGGCCCAGGTGCCTTCGACGAGTTGGGGGTCGAGCGATTTCGGGTCTGCGCCGATGCCGCGGCGCATGCGGTCAACGCCGGTGTCGGACTCGCCGCCACAGGCTGCCAGCAGCAGGACAGCCGCCATAACGCCGGCGAATAACCGGGATTTCGAACCCATTCCGTACTCCTTCAATCGCTCACCGCGTGCTTCACATAGACAGGCGCAGCAGCAGGGCGTCTTTTCCTCGCGGGAAACTAGCGTCAGAGTACGGCTGATTGAAAGGCTTTTGCGCCTTCTGACGCTTTATTGAGTAGGAACGCCCATGCGCCTGTTCATCTTCGCGGCTCTTGTTCCCATAATCGCCGCGCCGGCGTTCGCGCAGAGCGGACTGCAGGGCAAGGTCGTTGGCTGTGCGACGATTGCGGAGGCCGCGCAGCGGCTCGCGTGTTTCGATGCCGTGGCGCTTGGGCTCAAACAGAATGGCGAAGCGGGGTTCGGGGCGGCATCGCCGAAGCCCTCTGCACTGACTGCGCCGGTCGAGACGGCGTTGGCGACGAATGATGCGCAGGAACCGGACCATGTAAGCCTTGCGGTAACGGCGGTGAGTGAGGGGGCTGGCGGCAAGCTGCGGCTGACGATGGAGAATGGGCAGGTCTGGCGGCAGGTCGATACGACGCGACTGCGCAATGTCGGTCAGGGGCCGTGGACGGCGGAAATAAAGAAGGCGGCCCTGGGCAGTTTCATGCTGACCCTGAATGACGGGCGGCCTGTACGGGTTGAGCGGGTGAAGTAGAGTGGGATGCCCGGCCATCAATGCCGGGTGAGGAGGACGGGACATGCGTGTGTTCATCTTCGCGGCGGTTGTTCTCGTTGCCGCGCCGACTGCGATGGCGCAGGGCGCTTTGCAGGGCAAGCTGGTGGGGTGCGCGAACATCGCCGATGCGCCGCAGCGGCACGCCTGCTTCGATGCGCTGGTGCCGGAGCTGAAGCAGGTGAGCGAGGCGCAGTTCGGCGCTCCCGCTGCAAAGCCGTCGGCGCTGACGGCGCCGATTGGGGCGACACAGACGGCGAAGGCCGCGCCGGCCGAGCCTGATCAGGTCAGCCTGAAGCTCAGCACGATGACGCGGGCAACGGACGGCAGCATGTCGTTCACGATGGAGAACGGGCAGGTCTGGAAGCAGTCCGATACGAAGCAGCTGGGCGGCTTTGGCAAGGGGCCGTGGACGGCCGAGATCCGCAAGGCGATGGGGGGCAGCTTCCTTCTGCAAGTGAATGGCGGCGGCGCAATCAGGGTGAAGCGGGTCAAGTAGGGGCGTCTGCGCAACGCTGTATCCGATACGTAGACGCCCGAGCTCCACAGCCTTAGTTTTTCAAGCATGCGCTTCGCGGCCTCTCTTCTGGTGTGGCTGACGGTGACCGCTCCGGCGGCGGCGCAGGTCTGCGAAGCGAGCGTCACTGGCGAGGCGGGCGAGGTGATCGCTACGCTGGACGGCGGCAAGGCCGGGGCGGCTCTGGTGGCGTGGTCCGTGGAGCGCCGGGAGGGCATCGGCGAGGAGACGGATCATTTCGCGCGGCCAGGGCTGATGATCGATTTCAACGTGTTGGCTGATGAAGCGCTGGCGCCGGCGCGGGCCGTGGTGTCAGTGACGCGCTATTCCGATCCCGAGCTTGGGCGCGCGCCGCCGCTTTCGGATGTGCGTGTACGGGCGATGCCTGCGGGATCGCGTGCGATTGAATGGGTTGGCGACGATCCATCAAAAGGCGAGGCGGCGCTGGCGAAGCAACTGAAGGACGCATGGCCAGCGGAGCTGGTCGTCGACATTGTGGTGCGCGGCGATGTTGTCGCGAGCGCGACGTTCGATCTTTCGGTGTTGCCAGAGGTGCGGGTGATGGCGCGGAAAGCGATAGCGAAATGCAGACGTTAGGGCGTGCGCCCTGATCTACCGGTCCTTGGGATCGAAGGCGTCACGCAGGCCGTCGCCGATGAAGTTCAGCGAGAACAGCGTAATCACCATCGTGACGGCGGGCACGAGCAGCATCCATGGGTAGGAGAACTCGCGCTGGCCTTCGGAGATGAGGCGGCCGAGCGAAGTGAGCGGCTCGTTTACGCCAAGGCCGATGAAGGAGAGGAAGCTCTCCTGCAGGATGACGACCGGCATGGTGAGGGTGACGTAGACCGCCACGGGGCCGAGCAAATTTGGCAGGATGTGGCGGACGACGATGCCGAGCGGCTTCACGCCAGCGGCGCGGGCAGCTTCGACGAATTCCTTCTGCTTCAGCATCAATGTCTGGCCGCGAACGATGCGGGCCATGGTCATCCATTCGACGGCGCCGATGGCCAGAAAGATCAGGAAGATCGAGCGGCCAAAGACGACGGTGACGAGGATGACGAAGAAGATGAACGGGACCGCATAGAGCACATCGACGATGCGCATCATGAACTGGTCGACACGACCGCCAGCAAAGCCTGCGATAGCGCCCCAGGCGACGCCGATGACGAGGCTGACGAACGTGGCGATCAGGCCGACGGCGAGCGAGATCTGGAGACCCGTGATGACGCGGGCGACCATGTCGCGGCCGTAGATGTCGGTGCCCAGCCAATGCATGTTCTGGAGCGTGGGGCCGATGCTGAGCTGGTCCTGATACTGGGTGTCGAACTTGTGTGGCCAGACGAAGGGGCCAACGATCGCGATCAGGGTCAGCAGGCCGAGCACGATGAAGCCGGCCATGGCGGCCTTGTTCGCCAGAAGACGGCGCCGGCTGTCGTCCCACAGGGAGCGGCCCTTGATGGCGGCCTTGTTGAGCAGTTCGGCGTTCTGGCCGGGGGCGGCGGTCATGATCATTCGAACCGCACCTTCGGATCCAGCATGGCGTAGAGAATGTCGGCGATCAGGTTCAGTACGATGATCAGGCCGCCATAGAGGATGACCGCACCCATGACGCGCGTGTAGTCGCGCGTAACAGCGCCCTCGATGAAGGATGAGCCGACGCCGGGAAGGCCGAAGACGCTCTCGATGACGACAGAGCCGGTGATGACGCCGACAATGGCGGGGCCCAGATAGCTGACGACGGGCAGGATGGCGGCAGGCAGTGCGTGGCGCGTCATGATGCGGAATTCGCTGAGGCCCTTGGCGCGGGCGGTGCGGATCGAATTGGAGCGCAGCACTTCGATCATCGAGGCGCGCATCAGGCGCGAGATGATGGCGATCTGCGGCAGGGCCAGAGTGACGATCGGCAGGAAGATATTTTGGAAGTTCATGCGGCCGAGATCGAGACCGCCAGCTGCGAACCAGTGCAGCCAGACGCCGAAGACAAGGGAGAGAAGCGGGCCGGTGACGAAGGTGGGGATGGAGATGCCGATCATCGCGATGCTCATCGCGGAGTAATCGGCGGCGGAGTTCTGTCGCATCGCCGCGATGACGCCGAGCATGACGCCAAAGAACAGGCCAAGTGTGATGGCTAGGCCGCCGATGGTGAGCGAGACGGGCAGGCCTTCTCCGAGCAGTTCGGACACCGACTTGTCGCTGATCTGCATGGACGGGCCGAGATCGCCCTGAACGACATTGCCGAGATATTCGAAGTACTGCTCGTGAAGCGGCTTATCGAGGCCCATATGCGCCTTGAGGTTTGCCTCGACAGCGGGGGTCAGCTTGCGTTCGGTGGAATAGGGGCTGCCCGGCGCTGCGCGCATCATGAAGAAGGCCACGGTAATGATGGCCAGCATGGTGGGGATGGCGGCAAGGATGCGCCGGCCGGTGTAGGCCCACGGAATACGCGACGCGAGGCGAGCCACTGCCGATGAAGATCGGGGGGACGAACTAGACTGAACAGGCAGGGCTTACGTCCTCCGCAGCGGCGGGCTTATATGAGGCGTATCATGGGTCCGGGCGCAAGAAGGCAAAATTGCCGCGCCTGACACGAGTTTGGGAGTGCGACATGGCCGATATCAGGCAGGTGACGGAACAGTTCGCGGTTGCGCCGCAGCTTGAACTGGACGAATTCGCCGCGGTGGCGGCGCTCGGCTACACGCACATCATCAACAATCGTCCCGATGGCGAGGGGCCTGACCAGCCGAGTTCCGCACAAGCCGAAGCGGCGGCGAAGGCGGCGGGCCTCAGCTATGTTCATGCCCCGTTCGTGGGACAGCCGACGCCAGACGCCGTGAAGGCGGCAGCGCAGGCCAAGGGCAAGACGCTGGCGTATTGCCGGTCGGGCACGCGGTCGGTGACGGCGTGGGCGCTCGCTCAAGCAGGCGATGGCGGAAATGCAGAGCAGATCATCGGGGCGGCAGGCGATGCCGGCTACAACCTCGCGCCCATGGGCGGAATGCTGAAGCAACTCGGAGCGAAGTAGACGTGGCCGGCATCCCGTTCGTTCGTGACCTGCAGTTCAAATATGGCGAGGTCGCGCGTGTATCGCCTCGCATCCGACGGGTGATTGCCGAGAATCCGGGGCCGTTCACCTATCTGGGAACGGGCGTCTACATTGTTGGCAATGGTGAAGTGGCGGTGATCGATCCGGGGCCGGTGATCGATGCGCATTTCGAAGCGTTGAAGAAGGCGGTCGCGGGCGAGCGGATAACGCACGTGTTCACGACGCATACGCATCTGGATCATTCGCCGCTGGCGCATCCGCTAGCGGAGTGGGCTGGCGCGAAAGTCTATGGCTTGCCTGATCCGAATGTCGGCCATGGCGAGGTTTCGCTGGAAGAGGATGGCGAAGCGGGGTTCAAGCCGGATGTTCTCGTGAAAGACGGCGACGTGTTCGGCGGACCGGACTGGACGCTGGAGGCGATCACCACGCCGGGGCACATGTCCAACCATGTCTGTTATGCGCTGAAGGAAGAGAACGCGCTGTTCTCTGGCGACCACATCATGGGGTGGTCGACGACGGTGATCTCACCGCCTGACGGAAATATGCGTCAGTACTTCGCCAGCCTCGACAAGATAAAGGCGCGGGGGTTCTCGACGCTGTGGCCGACGCATGGGCCGCCGGTGACCGACGTGGCGCCGTTCATCGACGCCTATGCGACGCATCGGCGAGCACGCGAGCATTCCATCGTGGAGCGCCTGAAAGCGGGCGATACGCTGATCCCCGAGATGGTGAAAGTCATCTACAAGGATGTGGACAAGCGGCTGCATGCGCCGGCGGCGCATTCTGTGCTGGCGCATGTGATCCAGCTTGTTGAAGAGGGCCGCGTGATTGCAGATGGCCCGCTCACGCTGGCCACTCACTACAGGCTGGCCGCCTAGATCAGCGTTCGACGACCGGCGGCGACCACAGGCTTGCGCCTGCGCTCGGTTGGCCAAGCTGACGAAGTTGCCCGATCAACGTCATCGCCCGCTCGCGGCCGATGATGGCGCCGAGTGCTTCGGCTATCTGCGTTTCACTCGCCCCGCCTGCCTTCGCCTGCATCATCGTGCTGGCCAGCAGATCGAATGGCGACGAACGATGGATATTCAGGCGAACTTCCATTCCATCTTCGGGCTTGAAGCCGGCAAGGGTGCTGGCCTCTTCCAGTGCAGCGATCAGGTCGCCGGTCTTGTCGACCAGGCCGATCTTCGACGCATCTTCGCCGGACCAGACGCGGCCGCGGGCTATCTCCTGCACCTTCTGAAGCGGTAGCTTGCGGCCTTCAGCCACGATGCCGGTGAAGCGGTCATACGTTGCTTGCAGGCCTTCGAGCAGGCGCGCGCGCTGCGTGGGCGTCAGCTTCTCGGTGGAGTAGGCAGAGGTGAACTCGCCGCCGACACTGACCGAATCCGGGTTGATGCCGAACTGGCGCAGGCCGTCTGCGATCGCGAACTTGCCGCCGAAAACGCCGATGGACCCGGTGATGGTGGAGCGGGCGGCGATGATCGCATCGGCGCTGGCGGCGGAGTAATAGCCACCAGACGCGGCCATAGAGCCCATCGAGACGACGACCTTCTTGCCGGATGCCTGCACCTTTTTCACGGCGCTCCAGATCTGGTCGGAGGCGGTGGCCGAGCCGCCGCCTGAATCGATGCGGAAGACAACGGCGTTGACCGACTTGTCGTCCGCGATCTCGAGCAACTGTTTGGCGACGCGGTCGGACGCAAAGACGGGCGTTCCGATGGAGAACACGTCCGGCGCCCCGCCGCCGCCCGTGACGATATCGCCTTCGCCACCGACAACCGCGATGACAGCGCCGCCCTTGCCGTAGGACGGGTGATAGTCGTCGATCGACATAAGCTTGCCGCCGGCCAGTTTTTCTGCGGCGCTTGCAGCTTCCTCAGGATAGCCGAGGCGGTCGACCAGCTTCAGGTCTGCTGCTTCTGCCGCCTGATAGGGGCTGGCTTCAAGCAGGGCGCGGAGCGTGACCGGGTCGATCTTGCGATCGGTGGCGATGTCGGCGAGCGAGTGGGTCCACACGCTGGTGGCAAGCGCGGTCATCGCGAGGGCGTTGGGGGCGGTGTAGCCCTTCTGCTTGTAGGTGTCGGCGGCGCCCTTGAATTCGTAGAACTGTTCGATCTCGGGCGCGACCTTCAGCTTCTCCATCGCGCCGCCGAGGAACATCGTCTCGAACGTGATGCCCGGCGTCTCGAAGCTTGTGCCTGGCTGGAGCCAGATCTCGTTCGCCGCCGAGATCGCGCGATAGGCCGAAGGGCCGGATGCGAGGAAACCCTGGCTGTGGGCTATGATGAACTTGTCCTTGGCGCGCAGGCGCAGGAAAGCAGCGCGCAGCTCCTCCGCGCGGGAGGAGCCAAGGTTCATTTCGGCCGCGCGGACGAAGACGCCCTTGATATCCGGGTCATCCGCCGCGGCATTGAGCCGGAGCAGGGTTTCGACAAAGGACGTGCCGGAGAAAGCGGAGCTGAGGGCGTCGGTGGCCGGCTGGTCGGCCGAGCTTTCGCGCAGGTCGATCTCCAGAACGGCATTGCGCACCCGCTGGGGTTCGCCCGACGGCACGAAGGACATGATCAGGACAAGCGGAATGAGGACGAAGAACACCACCAGGGCGGCCAGACCGCCAAGGAAGGTGAGCAGGAAAGTTCTCATACCGTCATCTCCGCGCCGGAAGTTGCCCGGCGGTCAAAGCCTTAACGGGAAACGCGGGGCGGCGAAACCGGCCCCATTAGGGGGAGGATCAGGCAACCTTGATTTTAGGGTGGGAGCGTTCCTGGTCGGAGTAGCTGGATTCGAACCAACGACCTCTTGCTCCCGAAGCAAGCGCTCTACCAGGCTGAGCTATACTCCGACGGAGCGGGGCCTATA
>Ga0116177_10002438_pt1 | contig 13660 bp, 13 predicted proteins | sample AD_STIC10_MetaG_FD_89750 | JGI IMG/M metagenome (GOLD analysis project Ga0116177, IMG submission 89750) | Active sludge microbial communities of municipal wastewater-treating anaerobic digesters from USA - AD_STIC10_MetaG | ecosystem: Engineered > Bioreactor > Anaerobic > Digestate | place: USA...
CGATAAAGGGCAAGACTACGGTCGCCAAGAAGGGCAAGAAGGGCATGGCCCCGGATCCGGTGCTTGAGAAGCGCATAAGGAACATAGACGTGGAATTGCTTGACGAGGACGAGGCGGGTATCCGCAAGTCCGCCAGAAAGAGGGAGAAGGCGGCCAAGACGAAGAGGATCATTATAGACACCGAGATGACCGTAAGGGAGCTGGCCCTGAAGATGGAAGTCACGCCAGGCGAGCTGATAAGGAAGCTCATGTCCCTTGGCGTGATGGCCGGCATGAACCAGACGATCGACAGCGACACTGCACAGGTGGTGGCGTCCGAGTTCGGCATAGAAACGGAGCTTAAGTCTGAGGCCGAGGAGAGGGAGACCACGCTTACGAAGGTCGAGGATTCCCCCGAGTCGCTGAAGCCGCGCCCGCCTGTCGTCACGATAATGGGACACGTCGACCACGGCAAGACGTCCCTTCTGGACGCGATAAGGAAGACCGACGTCGCCGGCGGCGAAGCAGGCGGCATCACGCAGGCGATAGGAGCCTATCAAGTAGAGCTCAAGGGAAGGAAGATAACGTTCATCGACACACCGGGCCATGCCGCGTTCACGTCCATGAGGGCAAGAGGTGCGCAGGTGACCGACGTGGTCGTGCTGGTCGTGGCCGCCGACGACGGCGTGATGCCGCAGACCGTAGAGGCCTACAACCACGCCAAGTCGGCAGGAGTGCCGATAGTGGTCGCGATAAACAAGATCGACAGGCCCAACGCACAGCCCGACAGGGTGCTGCAGGAGCTGTCCGACATTGGCCTTGTCGCCGAGAAATGGGGCGGCGATACCGTTACCGTCGAAGTGTCTGCGCTCAAGAAGATAGGGATAAGCGACCTGCTCGAGATGATACTGCTCGTATCGGACATGAAGGATCTCAAGGCCAATTACGACAGGAAGGCCGAGGGGATCGTCATCGAGGCCAAGCTGGACAAGGGCCGCGGTCCGGTCGCAACTGTTCTCATCAAGAACGGCACGCTAAAGCAGGGCGACTACTACCTTGTCGGAGAAGTGTTCGGCAGGGTGAGGGCCATGATGAACGACAAGGGCGACATGGTGGAGACTGCTCCTCCTTCGACGCCTGTGGAAGTGCTCGGACTGACGGGAGTGCCCCAAGCGGGCGATCCGTTCGACGTGATATCCGACGAGCGCGAGGCAAGGACCATAGCCTCCAGAAGGTCCGAGAGGCGCAAGCTCAGCGAGATGGTCGAAGTGAAGAGGGTCACCCTCGAGGACTTCTTCAGCCAAAAGAAGGCCGGCAATGTGAAAGACCTCAACATCATAGTCAAGGCCGACGTGCAAGGTTCGGTCGAGGCGGTGAAGAGCTCGCTCGAGAAGCTCTCCACGAGCGAGGTCAGGGTGTCAACGATACACAGCGGAGTCGGCGCGGTGTCCGAATCGGACGTTATGCTGGCCTCGACATCAGAGTCCATCATCATCGCCTTCAATGTGAGACCGGATACGGCGGCGACGAAGGCGGCCGAGGAATCCAAGGTGGACATAAGGATGTACAGGGTGATCTACGAGGCCATAAACGACGTCGCCATGGCGATGGAAGGCCTCCTCGAGCCCGAGTACAAGGAAGTCAGCCTCGGAAAGGCCGAAGTTCGCGCGGTGTTCAGCGTTCCGAAGGCCGGCAACATCGCGGGCTCGTACGTGACCGAAGGCAAGATAGCAAGGAACGCGACCGCAAGGATAGTCAGAGACGGCGCGGTCGTCCACGAAGGCAAGATCACCTCCCTCAGGAGGTTCAAGGACGACGCCAAGGAAGTCCTCACCGGCTTCGAGTGCGGCATAGGCTTCGAAAGCTTCAACGACATCAAGGAAGGCGATATCATCGAGGCCTACGGCAAGGAGCAGATCAAGAGGACCATCCAGGTCGACCAGCAGTAATGCGCTCCTCGTGCGCCCTTGCGACATTGTTGCTCAAGCTGGACACGCCGTCCAGCTTGAAGGACAAGCGCTCGATAATAAGGAGCGCGGTCGACAGGCTCGGCGCCAGGAAGAACGTGGCGGTGGCCGAGACCGGGCAAAGGGATACGCACAAGGCGGCGGAACTTACGGTGGCGGTCGTCGGCGACTCTCCGTCCTATGTGGAAGCGGAGATGGGCCGGATAATTTCAAGCATCGAGTCGGATGACGCGATAGAAGTCTTCGTCACAAGGCTCGAGGTTTACTGACAGAGGTGAAGGGACTATGTCCTTCAGGAGGAATAAAGTACAAGACGCCATAAGGGATGAGCTGTCCGCCATGTTGACTAAGGACCTGAGCGACCCCAGGCTCGAATTCGCGAGCGTCACAGCGGTTGAGCTTAGCAGCGACATGTCGTTCGCCAAGGTGTTCATAAGCTCGTTCAGGAAGGATCCCGAGGCCGCCAAGTCCGCCGCGGAGGCACTCGAGGCGGCGAAGGGCAGGATACGCGGCGAGATAGGAAGGCGCCTGGGCATCAGGCATTCCCCCGAGCTGAACTTCAGGCCGGACCATTCGATGGAAAGGGCCGCGAAAGTTCTGGAGATACTCAACGACATCAAGGCCGGGACGGAGGACCGTTCATGACGGTGCCCGGGATCCTGATCGATACGATACGAGGGGCGGAAAGGATCCTTGTGACTTCCCACATCGTGCCCGACGGCGACGCCATAGGTTCGGTTCTAGGACTCGGCCTTACCCTTATGGGGATGGGCAAGAAGGTGTTCATGGCCGTAGACGGTGGCGTCCCCAGGAACATGACGTTCCTGCCCGGATCCTCGTACATATCGCCTGACGCCGAGGAGATACCGGACGGGCTGGACCTCGCATTGATCCTGGACGTCGGCTCCTACGAGAGGATAGGGGAGATCGCGCGTCCCGCTAAAAGCGCGGGCGCAAGGATAAACGTCGACCACCACATGACGAACTCGGGATTCACCGAAATATCCTGGATAGACACTTCTGCTCCCGCTACCGGCTCCATGGTGGCGGACCTTATAAAAGCCCTCGGATCCGGGTTCAGCGCCGCAAGCGCGACCGCTATCTTCTGTGCGGTATCCACCGACACGGGATCGTTCAGGTACAGCAATACGGACTCCGACTGCTTCAAGCTCGCCGCCGAGCTCATCGACGCCGGCGCCGACTTGCACTCGGTGTCGATGAACGTCTATGAAAGCAGGCCTTACAGTGCGATAAAGGGCCTCGGGGCGGTGCTTTCCGGTATAGAGCTGCGAGCGGGCGGGAAAGTGGCCGTCATGGAGATATCAAGGGCCCTGATGGACGAGTACGGCCTCAGCGAGGGCGACGTGGAAGGCTTCATCTCCTACGGAAGGTCGATAGAGGGCGTCGAGGTATGCGTGGCCTTCAAGGAGCTGGAAGACGGGCTCATAAAGGTGGGTTTCAGGTCCAAGAGCGTGGTAGACGTATCGTCGGTCGCAGCCGGCTTCGGAGGCGGAGGCCATAAGAGGGCGTCGGGCTGCACTCTCGCCGGCGGACTTGCGAAGGTGAGGCTGCAGGTGACCGAGGCCGTGGAAGCCGCTGTATCGGAGGCTTACGCACATGGACGGCGTGATAGGGATAGATAAGCCCAAAGGCATCACGTCGTTCGACGTAGTGGCGAGGATGAGGCGCGCGACCGGTGAACGGCGCATAGGGCACGCAGGCACGCTCGATCCTGACGCGGTGGGGGTGCTGGTATTGTGCCTGGGCTCGGCGACCAGGATATCCTCGTACCTCATGGAAGGGCGAAAGCGCTACAGCGCCGTGATCTCATTCGGGCGATCCACTGATACAGGCGACTCTTCAGGCAGCACAGTCGAGGAAATGCCCGACATGGAAGTGCCTTCTGCGGCGTTTGCCGAAGCTCTCAAGTGGTTTAGGGGAAGGATCACCCAGCGGACCCCCATGTACTCGGCGGTCAAAGTCGGCGGAAGGAAGCTCTACGAGCTGGCCCGCAAGGGGCTTGAGGTCGAAAGGCCAGATAGGACCGTCGAGATATACTCCCTGGAAGGAGCGCCTGATGGCGCATCCGGAAAGATTGCGTACGGCACGTCCGCCGGGATAGAGGTCGAGTGCTCCCACGGGACCTACATCAGGACGCTGTGCGAGGACATCGGCAAGGCCCTGGGCGTGCCGTCGCACATGTCGGCACTAAGAAGGACCTGGTCCTCAGGCTGGGCGATCGGCGACTGCATCCCGCTCGATGAGGCCGAGTCGATGGCGGCCGAAGGGCGGTCTGGTGAATTCATGAGGAGCATCGAAGCGGCGCTTCCTGAAATGCGGAAGATCACGCTCGACGGTGCCGAAGCGTCCAGGGTGATGAACGGTTCGCCGACGGTCGTGGTATGCCCCGAAGGGACAGGTGAGGCCATGCTCCTGGGCCCTGACGGCAGGGCGCTGGCGATAGCGTCCATAGCGGGAGCAGGAGGCGGCGGCAGCAAGGTCGCGAAACCGAGGATCGTCTTCAGAGTGCCGGAGGTTGTAAGCATACATGACGGTAAGTAGCGGAACAGCTCTTGTGCTGGGCACATTCGACGGGGTTCACATAGCGCACACGGCTCTCGTCAAGGAGGCGGCGGCCTCCGGGCAGGGCCTCAGGGTCACTGCGCTGACGTTCGACAAGGTACCGGGCTCGGTGCTCGGCAAGAACGGCAAGGAGAGGCAGATCCTCACGTGCGAGGACAAGGTGGCGCTGCTCAGGAGGGCGGGGGTCGGAGATGTCATCGTCCTCGGCTTCGACAAGGTACTGTCTTCGATGGAAGCGGAGGATTTCTTCAAGCAGATGATCCTAAGCAGATGTGATGCTCGTATCCTGGCCGTGGGGCACGATTACAGGTTCGGCAAAGGCGGCAGGGGGGATCTTCCGCTTCTCGAGAGGCTGTGCGAGGAAGCCGGGATTGACCTCATGGTGCTCGACGAGATGTCGATAGACGGCGCCAGGATATCCAGCACCGAGATCAGGAGGAGGATATGCTCTGGGGAGCCAGGAGCCGCGGCGAGGATGCTAGGAAGGGTGCACTTCCTGAAGGCGACGGCCTCGGCGGGGCGGATAGTGCCGGACCCGGCGATAGAGCTGCCTCCCGCGACGGTGAAGTTCAGGACGGCCGTATTCCGCACGATGCCGGTCTTTAGTGATTACGACGGATATGATTCCATATTCTGGGTTGACGACGGGCCCGGAGGGCCAACGCTCAAGGTCGAGGCCGAAGGCGTCCTGCCATCGGAAGGCGAGCTATATTTGCTTTTCGGTCCTAGGTCCGGTCCCGTTTGAGGTTTACAGTCACAAGCTGCCCTGATATAATATATCTTGTATTAAGCCAACCTGTGCCCAGTTGCTCGCTGCTCCGGCGGCTACTTAGCTCAGGGGGTATTTGGATGGAGGAGAAAGACGTATGCCGTTACAGCAGGAAAAGAAAAGAGAGATAATCGACGCTTACAAGAAGCACGAGACCGACACAGGCTCGCCGGAAGTGCAGATCGCGATGCTCACGGAGAGGATCAACTACCTCACCGAGCACCTTAAGGAGCATAACAAGGACCATCACTCGCGCAGGGGCCTCCTTAAGATGGTAGGCCAGAGGAGAAGCCTCCTGAACTACCTGAAGGACCGCGACGTCGAGCGTTACCGTACACTGATCGAAAAGCTAGGATTGCGTAAGTAAGCAGTGTGAGTTCATGGGAGCGTGGGGGTGCAAGCGATGCCCGGACCGCGCTCCCTTACTTTGAGGAGGAAGTGTAGAGAGAAGATGCATCAAGTATTCACTATGGATATCGGAGGAAAGGTATTCACGGCCGAGACCGGTAAATTCGCCAAACAGGCGTCGGGCTCGGTCCTTTGCCGTTACGGAGAAACGGTCGTGCTCGTCACGGCGACTATGGCCAAGCAGGCCAGGGAGGGGATCGACTTCTTCCCGCTGCTGGTAGACTACGAAGAGAGGATGTACGCCGCCGGCAAGATACCCGGGGGCTTCATCAAGCGCGAAGGACGGCCGAGCGAGGCCGCGATCCTCGCGGGCAGGATGATAGACAGGCCCATAAGGCCTCTCTTCCCTGACGGATTCAGGAACGACGTACAGATTGTCGCGACCGTGCTGTCGGTCGAGCCAGGCGTCGAACCGTCACTGGTAGCCATGAACGGCGCGTCGATAGCGCTGTCGGTCTCGCCCACACCCTTCCAGGGCCCGATAGGCGGCGTTAAGGTCGGCAGGGTAGACGGCAAGTTCGTCATCAACCCCGGGATCGAAGAGCAGAACGCCTCGGATATGTCCGTGGTTGTTGCGGGCACGAGGGATGCCATCCTGATGGTGGAAGCCGGAGCCAACGAGGTGAGCGAGGCCGACATGCTCGATGCGATCCTCTTCGGCCACGAGCAGATAAAGAAGATAATAGCGTTCCAGGACGAGATAGTGGCGGCCGCTGGGACGGGCAAGCTGGAGTTCAAGAACTTCGAGCCGGCGTCTGAGAAAGCGGCCGAGGTCAGGGCTTTCGGCGAGCAGATGCTAATCGACGCTGTCAAGAACCCAGACAAGCTGTCTCGCGACGCCAAGATAGAGGAGGCGAAGGCCTCCATCAAGGCGCATTTCATCGAGGAGTACGCCGAGGAATCAGCTCCCGAGGAGATCTCATATATGGTGGATTCTCTCGAGAAGTCGGTCGTACGCATGATGATAACCAAGGAGCACATCCGACCGGACGGAAGGGCGCTCGACGAGATCAGGCCCCTATACTGCGAAGTCGGCCTCCTGCCCAGGGTGCACGGCTCCGGGCTCTTCCAGAGGGGACAGACCCAGGTGCTGACGAGCTGCACGCTCGGTTCCGCAAGCGAGGAGCAGGTGCTCGACGGACTCGGACACGAAGAGTCCAAGAACTATATGCACCAGTACAACTTCCCGCCCTACTCGGTCGGCGAAGTCAAGCCCATAAGAGGGCCCGGAAGGCGCGAGGTCGGACACGGGGCGCTTGCCGAAAGGGCGCTCGTGCCTGTCATACCCAAGCAGGAGGAGTTCCCCTACACGATAAGGATGGTCTCCGAGGCTATAGAATCCAACGGTTCTACCAGCCAGGCATCGATCTGCGGCAGCACGCTGGCGCTGATGGACGCGGGCGTGCCGATCAGGAAGCCCGTAGCGGGCATAGCGATGGGACTGGTCAAGTACGGCGAGGACTTCACTATACTGACCGACATCCAGGGAATCGAGGACCATCTCGGCGACATGGACTTCAAGGTGGCCGGCACTGCAGACGGTATCACCGCGATACAGATGGATATCAAGGTGGCGGGCCTTTCCAAGGACATACTCGAGAAGGCGCTGGCACAGGCGAAGAAGGGCCGGCTCTTCATACTGGACACGATGCGTGCTTGCATAAGCGCGCCGAAGGCCGAGCTTTCGCCCTACGCGCCCAGGATAATCAGCTTCACGATCGACGTGGACAAGATCCGCGAAGTCATCGGGCCCGGCGGCAAGATGATAAGGAAGATCGTGGAGATGACGGGCGCCAATATCGACATAGAAGACGACGGCCGCGTGTTCATCTCCTCGGTCGGACAGGAAGGCGGCATCAAGGCGGAGAACTATATAAAGGCCTTGGTGAGCGACCCTGAGGTCGGTACCGTATATACGGGCAAGGTGACCAGGATAATGACGTTCGGCGCGTTCGTGGAGATCCTGCCGGGCAAGGAAGGCCTGGTCCATATCTCCCAGCTGGCGGCGGAACGTGTCGCTAAGGTCGAAGACGTCGTCAAGGTCGGCGACGAGATCACAGTGAAGCTCGTCGAGATCGACTCCCAGGGCAGGCTGAACCTGTCCCGCAAGGAGCTCCTGCCAAAGCCGGAGCACGCCGCGACGGAGGATGCCGCGCCAAGGCGCGAGAGACCGGAGAGGTTCCACGGCCACAAGGGTGAGGACGACCTCGACGGGAAGGTGACTTCCAGGCCCAAGCGTAGGGACTGATCCCGAGAAACAATACGGATATCGAAATTCGGAGGTGCCTTTATGGGAAGCGTATCAACGGGATCGATTACCATAATTGCTGTTAATCCGGGTTCTACTTCCACGAAGTTGGCGGTGTTCAAAGACGGCGCGCCCGTCAAGTCCATGAGCATAGAACACGACAAAGTAGAGCTAGATTCGATGGGCCAGATCAAAGACCAGTTAAAATACAGGATAGATGCAGTGGAAGCCGCCCTTGCCGGCGAAGCCGAGACCCTTGACGGGATTTCGGCCGTCGTCGGAAGGGGCGGCCTTCTTAAGCCCATGGAGGGCGGAGTCTGGGAAGTGGACGAGCGTATGGTTGAGGACGCGCTCGATCGCCCCGTATCCCAGCACGCATCGAACCTCGGTTGCGCCATCGCCCTGCACCTGGCCAAGAAGGCCGGAGTGCCCGCCTATATCGTAGATCCCGTCTGCACTGACGAGTACGAGCCGGAAGCCAGGGTCTCGGGCCTTCCGCAGATACCGAGGATCTCCCTTCTGCATACGCTGTCGGCCAGGTCCTCTGCGAGGAGGGCGGCCGGTGAGCTCGGCTTGGATCTGGGGAAGGCGAGGTTCGTGATCGCGCACATGGGAGGCGGCACCACGATCTGCGCCCTTAGGGACGGAAGGCTCGTCGACGCCAACAATTCCAACGACGAAGGCCCTTTCACACCCGAGAGGACCGGCACCATGCCCTCCGGGGCGATAGTCGACCTCTGTTATTCTGGTAAATATTCCAAAGCCGAGGTCAGGGACATGTTCCTTCGCAAGGCCGGGCTCTTCGCGTACGTCGGGACTTCGGACGCGAGGGAAGTGGACCGCAGGATCGACGCGGGCGACCAGAAGGCGCTCGAGGTGATGCAGGCCATGGCATACCAGATTGCCAAGGAGATCGGCGCCTATGCGGCGGTGCTGTCATTCAGGCTCGATGCCGTGATCTTGACGGGTGGCCTGGCGAAGTGGCCGCGCCTTCTGGATGAGATAACGAGGCGGATCGGGTTCCTGGGCCGGATAATGCTCTATCCCGGCGAGAACGAGATGCAGGCCCTGGGAGACGGCGCCACCCTTGCGGTAAAAGGCATCGTTCCCGTCAAACGCTATTAAGGGAGGTCTTGGAGGATGTTCAATACCTTCGAGCAGATAATCGATGAGGCCAGGTCGGGCGGGAAGCAGCGCATAGCTATAGCCGCGGCCGGGGACGCCGATGTCTTGGAAGCCGTGAAACTGGCGATTGGGATCGACCTCGCCGACTTCACGCTGTTCGGCGACGAGGCGGTCATAAGGAAGCTTGCCGCGGATATCGGGCTCGACCTTGCCAGAGTGGAGGTCGTCGACGAGACGGGCCTTGCGATGTCGGCCCTCAAGGCGGTCCAGTACGTCAGCTCCGGCAATGCCGGCACCCTGATGAAAGGCCTCATAGGCACGACGGACTTCTTAAGGGCCGTGTTGGACAAGGAGGTCGGGTTAAGGACCGGAAGCTTGATATCCCATGTGGCCGTCATCAAGTCGGACAAGTTCGACAGGTTCTTCTACCTAACGGACGGCGCGATGAACATCGCCCCGACACTTGACCAGAAGGTCCAGATCATCAACAACGCGGTGAAGGTCGCACACGCCCTGGGAAACGACAACCCCAAGGTAGCATGCCTCGCGGCGGTCGAGACGGTGAACCCCGACATGCCCGCGACGATAGACGCATCCCTCCTCGCCAAGATGAGCGACCGCAAACAGATAAAGGGCTGCGTGGTCGACGGGCCGTTCGGCCTGGACAACGCCGTATCCGCAGAATCCGCGAAGCACAAGGGCGTATCGGGCCCGGTGGCCGGCCAGGCCGACATCCTCATGTGTCCCGAGATCAACACCGGCAATGTGATCTACAAGGCGCTCAGCTATTTCGCCAACGTCGAGTGCGGCGCCGTCATCTCGGGGGCGCGCGCTCCGATAGTTTTGACGAGCAGGGCCGATTCTCCCCGCACGAAGCTGCTTTCGATGGCGACGGCGGCGACCGTGGCCAAGAACTCATGATCTTCCTTTGGTAAGGAGGGCGAATATGAGGCTTCTGATAATAAATCCCGGTTCCACGTCTACGAAGGTTGCCATATTCGAGGACGGGAAGCAGACGTCGGCAGAGACGCTAAGGCACGCCTCCGAGCTGATAGCCCAGTACCCTACGGTATACGACCAGCTCGACTTCAGGACTGGCGCGGTGACGGCGTTCCTGGGATCCTGCGGGAATCCTAAGCTCGACGGGGTGGTCGGAAGGGGAGGCCTTCTGCCGCCGATGCCCAGCGGCGTCTACGAGGTGGACGACGAGCTGGTCGAAAAGCTAAGGCACCCCATGGGGCAGCACGCCTCCAACCTCGGCGGGCTGATAGCGAAGAAGGTGGCCGAGGAGCGCGGATTAAGGGCGTTCATCGCCGACAGCGTAACGACCGACGAGCTCGGTCCGCTCGCGCGTTATTCCGGACATCCCATGATCCCGAGGATAAGCATATTCCACGCCCTCAACCAGAAGTCCGTGGCGCGGCGGGTGGCCGCCGACCTTGGCAGGAGATACGACGAGGTCAACTTGATAGTCTGCCATCTGGGCGGTGGCGTAAGCGTCGGCGCGCACAGGGCCGGTAAGGTCGTGGACGTCGCAAACGCCCTTGACGGCGAAGGCCCGTTCGCACCCGAAAGGGCGGGGACTCTTCCTCTCACAGGGCTTGTCGAGCTGTGCTATTCCGGCAGGTACACGCACGCCGAGGCCAGGAAGCTCCTCACCGGCGGCGGGGGCTTCGTGGCGCACCTGGGCACGAACTCTGGGCAGAAGCTCAGCGAGATGGTGGATGCCGGCGACGAGCACGCGGCTCTCATCGAGAAGGCGTTCGTATACGGAGTGGCAAAGGAAGTCGGCAGGATGGCCGTCGTCCTGGAAGGGCGCGTAGACGCGATTGCGATAACCGGAGGCCTTGCCTATTCGGCCAGGATCTGCTCGTTGATAGAAGAGAGGGTCTCGCCCGTGGCCAAGGTCCTCAGATACCCCGGCGAGGACGAGATGATGGCCCTTGCCGAGGCGGGGGCGAGAGCCCTGGGTAAGGTCTGTTGAAATCAGCCTGAAAGGAGGTCAGTCTTGTTGAAGAAAGTGGTGATCGACGCCGAACGCTGCAAGGGCTGCGAGCTGTGCGTCAAGTACTGTCCCAAGCAATGCCTGAGTATCGCCGATGCGACGAACTCGAAGGGATATCTTCCCGCGTTTCTGGCGCGTGAGGACGACTGCATAAGCTGCGGCATATGCGGCAGGATGTGCCCCGATTCAGCGATCGAGGTCTTTAAACCCTGAACGACAGAAATCTTAAGGAGGCTGTGAAAGTGTCTGAGAGGAAGCTCTTCAAGGGTAACGAGGCGGTCGCCGAAGCTGCCATCAGGGCAGGCTGCCGTTACTTCTTCGGTTACCCTATTACTCCTCAGAACGAGATACCCGAATACATGTCAAGGAGGCTGCCGGAAGTCGGCGGCTGTTTCCTGCAGGCAGAGAGCGAAGTTGCCGCGATCAACATGGTCTACGGAGCGGCGTCGGCGGGAGCGCGTGTCATGACTTCGTCCTCCAGCCCTGGCATCTCCCTCAAGCAGGAGGGGATATCCTACATAGCGGGTTCGCTCCTATCGCCGCTTATCGTGAACATGGTGCGCGGAGGACCGGGCCTTGGCGACATACAGCCGGCTCAAAGCGACTACTTCCAGGCCACCAAGGGGGGAGGGCACGGCGACTACAGGCTCATAGTCTTCGCCCCGGCCAGCATCCAGGAGATGGTGGACCTGATCTACATATCATTCGAGACCGGCGAGAAATACAGGATGCCGGTAATGATACTCGCCGACGGGGTGCTGGGCCAGATGATGGAATCTGTGGCGTTCCCGGCGATGAGGGAGCCCAAGGACCCCAAGGCGTCCGCATACGGCGCGACCGGCGCGGCGGGAAGGCCCGCCCGCGTGGTGAAGGCGTTCGACCTGGACCCCGAGCTGATGTACAAGCTGAACGAGAGGCTCGCCGACACTTGGAAGAAAGTGGAGGAGAACGAGGTCAGGGCGGAGGAGTACATGATGGACGACGCAGAGTTCGCCCTGGTCGCCTACGGCACCTCGAGCAGGGTATGCCGCTCGGTGGTAGACAAGGCAAGGGCGGAGGGCACGAAGCTCGGCCTTATCAGGCCGATAACCGTATGGCCCTTCCCGAAACAGGCCATAATCAAGGCCGCCGGCAAGGTCCGCGGTTTCCTGACGGTCGAGATGAGCCTGGGCCAGATGGTGGAGGACGTAAGGCTTGCGGTCAACGGAAAGAAGCCGGTATACCTCCATGCCATCCCCGGAGGGCTCATCCCCAAGAGGGACGACGTGCTCGCCCAGGTCAAATCCATCATTGAGGGGAAGGGGGTCTGAGCGATGCAGGACGTGTACAGGACGGCAAGGAGCCTCACCAAGAATACGATGCACTATTGCCCCGGCTGCGCCCACGGCATCATCCATAAGCTCGTGGCAGAATCCATAGACGAGCTGGGAATAAGGGAGAATACGATCGGCGTGGCCCCCGTGGGCTGCGCGGTCCTCGCCTACAACTACTTCGACACGGACTTCGTAGTAGCCGCCCACGGCAGGGCGCCGGCGATGGCGACCGGTATAAAGAGGGTGCACCCCGACCGCATCGTGTTCACATACCAAGGAGACGGCGACCTCGCGTCGATAGGCACCGCTGAGATCGTGCATGCGGCGATGAGGGGCGAGAAGATAACTGTCATATTCGTGAACAACGCCATCTACGGCATGACCGGAGGCCAGATGGCGCCGACTACGCTGGTCGGCCAGAAGACGAGCACCTCGCCGTACGGCAGGCAGGTCGAGCACTGCGGAAGCCCCATAAGGATCTCCGAGATGCTCTCTACGATACCGGGCGCCTATTTCGTATCCAGGGTCTCGGTAAGCACGCCGGCGAACGTCATGAAGGCCAAGAAGTCCATAAAGAGGGCCTTCCAGAACCAGATAGAGGGCAAGGGCCTGAACATAGTGGAGGTGCTCTCCACCTGCCCGACCAACTGGGGAAGGACACCTTACGAGGCGATGCGCTGGGTAGACGAGAACATGGTGCCATACTACCCCCTCGGAGATTACAAAGTACCTGAGGAGGCGAAGTAGATGCAGAAGGAATACATCCTGTCCGGTTTCGGAGGCCAGGGCCTGATGCTGGCCGGAGTCCTTCTTTCGGAGGCCGGCATACTGGAAGGGAAGAACGTCTCCTGGATACCGTCCTACGGACCCGAGATGAGAGGCGGCACCGCCAACTGCGCGGTAGTCGTATCCGAGGAGCCCATAGGCTCTCCAATAGTCGACAATCCGGACACCGTGATAGCCATGAACCTGCCCTCCATGGACAAGTTCGAGCCCATGATCAAGAAGGGCGGCCTGATGGTCTTCAACTCGAGCCTGATAAAACGGGCCCCCAAGAGGGACGACCTCAGGTACGTAGCGGTGCCCGCCAACGAGATCGCCGAAGCCCTCGGCAGCGAGAAGGTGGCCAACATGGTCATGCTGGGAGCGATGCTCAAAGCGGACGGCTGGGTGACGACGGGCTCCCTAGGGAAGGTCATCGAGAAGAAGATGACCGGCTCGAAGGCCAAGTTCGTGCCGCTCAACCTGGAGGCGATCAAGAAG
>Ga0116177_10002440_pt1 | contig 13658 bp, 12 predicted proteins | sample AD_STIC10_MetaG_FD_89750 | JGI IMG/M metagenome (GOLD analysis project Ga0116177, IMG submission 89750) | Active sludge microbial communities of municipal wastewater-treating anaerobic digesters from USA - AD_STIC10_MetaG | ecosystem: Engineered > Bioreactor > Anaerobic > Digestate | place: USA...
GGAATGGAAACATTTGCTTTTTCGGCTGCTTGTTTTATACTTAGATTCATACTTACACTCCTTTTCGATTTTTGTTTTGTTTGGTTTAAATTTCTTTATTTCTATATAGGAGCAATAAGTATGCCAATGTGACCATTTTTTGGGTCACATTTTTTATAAGATTTATAAGGCTTTATGCGGAGGAAAAAATTTATATTTTTTAAATGTGACCTAAAAATAGGTCACAAAAAATTAATTTTTATTAGAATCTATATTCTATAAGGGTTTTAAGTGACCTAAAAATAGTACATGTGTGACCTATTTTTAGGTCACATTTTCTTGCAAATAAGGAGGAATATACTTTTTATTTTTGCTAATCAATTCTTTAACGGGCTCTAGCTGATCGGAGGTCCAAAATCGTTTTGCGTACTTTTCCTTTTTGCTTTGAAAAGGTGCTGGCATTTCATTTCTCTCTATCATTCTCCTGACGGTTTTCTCCGAACATCCTAAAAATTCCGCCACTTCTTGGATTGTACTTATTACTTGCATAATTTTTCCTTTCAAACACTTCTTATATAGGGTTCTTTCAAAATGATAGACAAAACTCTAGCAAAAGATATACCTTTCAACCAGTCATAGTAACTCACTAAAAAAACTATCTAGGAAAAGTTGTACAATATAACAATAGTTAAACAAAAATTTAACCTTTCAGCCAGACAAATAGGATGGGCAAAGAGCTAGTCAAGGCCAATAGGCAGGGAAGCAGAGAGAGGAACTTGACATATAGAGAAAAGGCGGTGCAAAAGACAGAATAAGCAGGCTTAAAAGAAAAGAAAGGGCAAAGGGAAAAAGCTTTCGAGGTGGGAGATTGGTTTTTAGGGGTACTGGGAAGGGAGGGCTTGATCTATAAGGGAAGTTGCAGAACAGAAAGCTTACGACGGCCCGTTTTCAAAGGAAAAATCCCAAAAGAGACTTCTATTCTAATATCAAGGTGATTGCTAGTCTTGCAATAGGGACATGGCGGATTTTTCCGTACTTGAAAACGAGAGGCCGACCAGGGACTTGGCATATTGGGACAAAGGCAAAAAGAGAAACCAGGCATAAAATGAGAGACATGGCATAACAACTCTTAGGGGGGCCTGGGGGTTCTCCCCCAGCATAGACAAAGAAAAGCAAAACATAGAAGAACCAGGCCTACAAAGCTACCCAAGAGCCAGGCTTACAACCCACCATGCAAGCCAGCCAGAGAAGAGCCAGACTTACAAAGCAGCCAAGCAAGAAAAGCCAGGCCTACAAAGCTACCCAAGAGCCAGGCCTACAAAGCAGCTTAGCCCTGCCATGCAAAGCTACCCAGGCAGGCATACAAAGCAGCCCAGCCCTGCCAGGAAAGCCAGGAAATCATACTCATGCTGAAAAGCCAGCCTTGCATATCAGGCAATACATCAGCAAAGCATGCCATGATAAGAGCTAGGCATACAAAGCAGCTCAGCCCAGCCATGCAAGCCAGAAAATCATACTCATGCTGAAAAAGCCAGCCTTGCATATCAGGCAATACATCAGCAAGGCATGCCAGGAGAAGAGCCAGGCTTACAAAGCAGTCAGGCAAGAAAAGCCAGGCCTACAAAGCTACCCAAGAGCCAGGCATACAAAGCTACCCCAGAGCCAAGCTTACAAAGCACCCAGGCAAAAAGAAGAGCCTGGCTTACCATGCTACCATGCAGCCAGACCAGCAAGAAGAGCAAAGACCACGATTAAGCTTGCCTTGCAAAGTCAGGCAGGAGAATAGAAAGGCCTTGCTGAGGGATGGAAGAGCATGACTGGCTGAGGATAGTACAGGACTGGCAAGACTGGTAAGGATAGCAAACATTTAGCCTAGTGACATAAAGCACTACCCTTGCAAAAAATCAAGCCAGCATAACTTGCATCTGTACATCCTTAACCTTTTTCTCTTGCATAGTAGTAGTAGTAGTAGTAGAATGAATACATATTGTTCAGGTTCTTCAGAATTTTTTGGTAAATGAAAGAAAACCAAATCCTTCTATTTATCTATTAGTTATAGTTAGGAGTATTTTCTATGTCTAATGAAAAAGAAATTATCTATACCGAAGGTTTTTATGTGGAAACTTCTAAACAAGATCACTCAAATATGCCAATAAAATTGTCTTCGACAGTACTAGACCAAAAGTCTGAGGATATGGCATATAGTTTAAGAGAGACTTTAAAAAATGTTGGGACCCCTTTAAAAGAAGCTATGCAATCTCTAGGTCCAAATGAAGTTGAAATTTTTATAGGTTTAAAAGTGGCTTCTAAATTGGGATGGGTTGTGGCTGAAGGAAGCGCAGAAGGAAACATTTATTTGAAACTAGTATGGAAAAAAAATTAAAATTAACGCCGTTTTACAAGGCTTTGATGGAATTTAAGGAGTAATCAATGAAAAATTTATTATTTTTATTATTTGTGTGTTTGTCTTTATTCTGTTGTTTTTCTACTGTATACGCTCAAGGATATAGTATCACGAAGCTTGATTTTACAGCGATGGGAATCAATAACAAAGGGCAGGTCGTAGGATCTTACTCTACTTCATCGTCCGTTCGTGCATGCCTGTGGCAAAACAATATTATCACTGATCTTGGCACTCTCCCTGGTAGAATTGGTAGTCATGCTTATGACATCAATAACCAAGGACAAATCGTAGGAGATTCCTATAATTCCATGCTAGCACCAGAAGATATACATGCATGTCTGTGGCAAAACAATATTATCACTGATCTTGGCACTCTTGACGGAAATAATATTACAGCTTATGGAATCAATAACAAAGGACAGGTCGTAGGATCTTACTTTACTAGGGTAGGGCAACAATGTGCCTTCATGTGGCAAAACAAGATTATGACTAATAATCCTAAGGGCACAGCTGTTGGTGCTTCTAAAATTAATGACATGGGACAAGTCATAGGATTTTTTTGCAATCAGGCCAGCCTATGGAAAAACAATACCGCATACAGTCTTGGTACTCTCGGCGGAGATAATAGTTCAGCTACTGGAATTAATAATATAGGGCAGATCGTAGGAGTTGCCCAGACTTCCACAGGGGCTTACCATGCATGCCTGTGGCAAAACAATATTATCACTGATCTTGGCACTCTTGGCGGAGTTTCTAGTAAAGCTTGGGGAATTAATTATATAGGGCAAATCGTAGGAGATTCAGCGACTTCCACAGGGGAACTACATGCCTTTCTATGGAAAAACAATATTATGATTGATCTGAATAGTTTAATCCCTATAGCATCAGGATGGGTACTTAATTATGCCTTACGCATTAACGATGCCGGTCAAATTGTTGGAAGAGGGATGTATAACGGAAAACAGTGTTCATTTTTATTGACACCCATAAATTGAGATAATGCTTATTGACCAAAATAGTTATAATTTTTCTACCCGAAAAAATAGAATAAAAAAATATATGTAATCTTTTTCACACCAAAAGATTACATATAAAAACACACCTCACAATTTTTAGAAGTCTGAGCAACCCGTCCTGCTTCCCCTGCAAGCCACCTGCCATGCAGCTTGTCCCAAAGCCCCAAAGCAGCCTGGCATCCTTTGCTTTACCTGCCCAGATATGCCAGGCTTCCAAGCCTGCTATACAAAGCCATGCAGCTTGTTCCTCCAGAAAAAAGCCAGGCAGCCTGGCCTCTTCTAGCCCTGCATGTCTTGCCTGTCCTGCTGCTAGTCCAGCCCATCCCTTCAGCCAGACAGCCAGTCTTTCCAATCCATGCCAGACAGCCAGGCTGATGAGCCAGTCTAGCCTGCCCTGGCTTCCAGATAGAAAAAGCAAAGCAGCCTGGCTATCCTTGCCAGACATGCCAGACTGGCCAGTCATGCTAGAATGCCTGGCTGACTTGAATAACGACGGAAAAGCAAGGCTGGCTAAGACTAGAAGCCTGGTTGCCAGGATCGCCAGGCTGGCAGGAGATGAGCAAGGCAGAAGAGCCAGTCCAGCCAATCCTGCTGCCTTGCCAGATATGCCAGGCTGCCAACCATGCTGAAAAGCCAGTCATGCCTGGCCTGCATCCGAAAAAGCAAGGCTGGCTGGTGAGCCAGTCTGGCCAGTCATGCTTGATTTTCATTGGAAAAGCAAGACTGGCTGAGACCAGAAGCCTGGTTGCCAGGCAGGAGAGAAGCCAGGCAAGGCAGCTCGCCATGCTTCCCTTGCCTGGCTGAAGAGCCAGTCTGGCCTAGCCCTGTTGCCTTGCCAAATATGCCAGGCTGCTAAACCATGCTGGAAAGCCAGTCATTCCTGGCCTGTATCCGAAAAGACAACCAGCCTTGCCAATCCATGCCAAACAGCAAGGCCAGACAGAAGAGCCAGTCCAGCCTGGCCTTGCTGCCTAGCCTGCTCATCCTGCCATGCCTTGCTACCTGGTGGCTTGCCCGCAAAGTTAAAAACAAAGGAAGCCAGGAATATTCTCTTTTACCTGCCAAATATGCCTGACTTTCGTACAAGTAGTCTGTCTCTAATAACTGATGTCAGCTCTTCATAAATTTTTCTATTGATTCTTCCACCATCCAATAACTCTTTTAGTTTTTCTTTAGCTTCTGTATCAGAAATGATTCCCTGGCTAAAAGCATTGATAACCTGTCCTGCAATTCCACATATAGTAATTCCCAAACTTTTGGCGACATATCGTCCCAAAGTTTCCTCTATCAGCAGAGGCAATCTTAGCTCTAGAGCAAGCTGAATTGCTTCTATTTCTCCTTCATGCAATCTTTCTATTTGTTGAAATAGAGTTACATTGGATACATGATGGATTTCAAGCAGGTCTTTAATCCCATAATATTGCAAATATTCATCAGCAGTGTTAAAGTAATCCGATGCGACTTCATTGATTACCGCAGGAGGAATGATAATCTTGTCATAGAGCTTTCTGATAAAATCGTAGCCATTGCTAATTTTCTCTAACGAGATGAGCGGCCCTGTATTGCTTACTATAATCTTTAAGTTATTCATAGGATAACTCAAGCTGTATGTTTTCCTGGTTATCCGCCAGAATAGAAAATCCAAACTGAGGTAATAATTCTTCAAAGGAGCGGCGGCTTAAACTAAGTATAGTACATGCTTCCTTTTCAGAAAGTTTACCAACATTGTATAAAGTAGAAACTAAAGCCTTTTTAAGATATTCTTGTTCTAAACAGACTGTTGGTATTGTATCAGGGAATTCAACCGATATTTTCATAACTTCACCTTTCATTTTCTATGGGTTGAAAAAAAACAACTTGTCTATAGATGTAATAGAAATAACTTGTTCTATCAAGAGCACTATTCCATCTCCATATCTTTCCAAAAAGACTTCATATTCATTTCACTTATTATTTTTGCACGTTCTTTTGTATAATCTCCTTTACGCATACGATTTTTTCTTATCACATACCACACAGTAGAATCATGCCATTTAGCATCTTTATTTCTGGTAAGGATGCCTTGTTCATTGAGGATTTCGGCTATCTTTTTATAGCTCTTTCCATCTCGCTTGAGTCTTTTTATTCTCAGGATAATCTTTTGCTCTTGCTCGTTTCTGACAAGTTTGCCTTTATCTCTTTGATAACCATAGGGGACATGCCCAAGGGAATCCCCAATCTCTTTCTTGTAAGCCAGATTGGCTTTTGTGCGTTCAGAGATAAGCTCTCTTTCCATTTGGGCCATAGCTCCCATGATAGTAAGAAAAAATTTCCCGATAGCGGTTTCTGTATCAATCTGCTCAGTAAGGGAAAAGAAACGGGTGTCGCCTTTTTTGAATATATCTTCGATGATGAAGAGTAAATCTTGGGTTTTACGAGATAGGCGGTCTAATTTATAGACAATGACTGCTTCTGTTCCTTTATCTTTGACGATATCTAAGAGCCTTTGTACGCCAGGACGGTTTAGGTCTTTTCCAGAGACGCCTTCGTCTGTAATAATTTCTACGAGGTTGAGGTCTTTGAGGGAAGCAAATGCCTGGATTTTAGCCTTTTGAGTTTCAAGGGAAATACCTTCTTTAGCCTGTTCTTCGGTAGAGACTCTGGTATAACCGTAAGCGTTAATGGGAAGAACAGGGGTATTTTTAATATGATTTTTTACCATAATAATCTCCTAAGTATAGAAGAATATTATATAAAATAAAAAATAATATTCAATAGGTGACCGTCTATTGAATAAAATCACCTATTTCCTTTATACCTCACCTTTGTCTCCGGTACTTTTTTCCCCATATCCTCAACCTTCTTTAATCTCAATAAACAATCCTGAAGGCTCTCTTCTATCCTCTTTAAGCATACAAAAGTTTCATCTATTCTATTTTCAAGCAAAGCTACACTTCTTTTTAAAGACGGCTCCAAACTTTTCTTTATCGGCATGCTTTGAAAATATTCATCATTTAATATAAAAGTTCTCCCTCCTATTTTGATAGTCTTTAGAACACCCGTCTTGATTGCATTATAAATCGTTTGTCTTGTACAACTTTTTTTCCTTGCAGCATCTGCTATTGTCATAAATTTATCATAGCTTTCATCCATAAATTTTTTCCTGTTATTTATCGATTGTATTACTATATATGATAGACACTATATATTATATATGTATGTTAGACAATATGTATTCTAATATCTAATTTATATATTATCAATAATATAAAATATACACTATATAAATAGCCATGATTTAGATACAATTTACCACAGAAGAAAAATATATGCTATATTATGGCTAAATTTCTCCTTAAAATTTTTTGCCATAATATAGAAAGAAAGTCTTATATTCCTTACTGTTAGGAGATAACTTTCCTTATTCAATTTTGATACTTGTATCATAGAATCCTTTCTATATATGGCTTTAATCTATCTTATTTTAATCTTTTAAAATTGCATTATTTCATAACTATATACTATATATATATTTAATATCAAAACAGCATCAAAAGTTTGGCGGAAACCATATATAAGGGTTTTCGCCACAAAATTGATGCTGTTTTGATGCTAAAGCTTTTTCCATAAATACTTTAGACGTGATTTTTCTAATTTACTAAGTCTGTGAATATTCAAAGCTCTGCTGGCGTCATTCCAGCCTTTTCCTTCTGCTTTAAGCTTCCTAAGTCGTGCCTCTATACTCTCCTCCTTTCCCTGTTTTTCTCTTTTCTCTTTTTCTTCTTTGATTGCTCGCAAATCTTCAAGAGTAAGCAAGCTTCTTTCTTCCGAGTGAATGGAGTTCATCCCCTCAACGATTGCTTTCTCTAATACCAAGTCATGATCTATCTTTTTCCTGTCAGGTATACTTTGACGCTCTCTTGCTAATTTTATCGCTTCAATCAGTGATTGCATTTCGAATCTTGGCAAAGAGGAAAGGAATTGATCGTTTCTATACTCCTGGTAACTTGCCAGGAGCTTCTCATCTATAGAGAATTCTTGCAATTCTTCGGGTAGCCCATGTAGTCCAATCACGATTTGCCTGGTATCTATAACTGTGGCTCCAGGCATTCTCGTTAGAAGAGATCGGAAAAACCGTCCAACAATTTGCTTTATATTTTCGGAAATTTCCCGGATCATTTTTGCTATGATTTCTTCTTTGCTCATGAGAGGGTTAAGCTCATCCAAAGCGATCTTGGGCAAAAATTGGTTACAGTCAATAAGAACTATCACTATTTCTGGGAAATTCATTCCCTTGCAAATTGCGCTTCGAACATAGGTCAGTATCACGTTTTTTACTCCCTTGATTTGGGAAGTCTGTTCCGATTCCCAGAAATAATCTTTATGTTTAAAGACGGCAACATTGCCTAATCGGCGTACAGATTTATAGATTGCATCAACCTCCGATTCCCTGGCAGTGGCAACAAATAAATGCTCTTTGGAAAAGGCTTTGATGAATTGTGCTTGTTTATCCAGAGAAAGCTTCTTTGCCATCTTTAAACAGGTGACATGGAATTTATAGGGTGTCTCCGTAACCTCGAATTCTTTGACTTCTTCGTGAAATTTCTGTGCTAAATTCTGTAAAAAAATTCTCATGCCGTCGGGCACTGTTGCCGACATGAACATTAAAACTTTAGCCTGGAGTAATTGCAGGAATGGCAACAGATTACGACCGGAGAGAAAAGGTATAAAACAAGCCTGAATAGGGCATTGTAGATTTTTCAATTCTTCTTGTTGTTCCAGCCTCTTTTGGATTTCCTTACGTGCCAGTGGCCTCATTTCGATGACTTCTTTGCTTCTTTCGTCAAAGATTCTTTCGATAGGACTTTCTATTCTCAAGTGAGCGTTATCCGTCCATTCCAGAAGTATTTCAACCCATTGCTGATAAGTACATGGTTGACCATTCGATTCTTTTGATCTGTAGAGGAAATCTAGCTTTTTTGTTAGCTGGCTGACATCGGGAAAAGTCTCCACTGGCTTAAAAAATAGCGTTGAGAATACTTGGGAATAGCTTGTAATATCAAGACAATCAACCAGTCGCAAGACAGAAGATAGTCTAGGCATTTCTTCGATTTCGGGAAAGGCTTTCTCACTAACCGATTTTGGAAAATGCCTCTCTTTCGGTGTACCCGTTGCAGCATCTCGCTTGAACCCTAAACGGCATTCCTGGCAATTCCCTTTTTTTGCATTCTTGGGACATTTCGAAAATTCTTTGTAGGTGCATGTTTCGCCGTCGTTATGGCGTTTATAATTATTTGCCAGCGCAAACATGACGACAGTCTTTTCCCATAATGACTGGCATTCGTCACAAATAACGATTCTTCCCTGAAGTAGATTTTTTGCCTCGATGTACGCATGGTCTGTTTCTCCTTTGAAATTTAGATAGCCATAGGTGCTGACAGCGATTAAACCGGGTTTGCCTCCAGTTTCCCCTTTTTCTTCTTCTCCTTCCAGCTCTGAATCCGAAATCACAAGACTTATCCACTTATAGCTTTCTTCTGGCATGATTCCTTTCAGTTCCTGGACTGTCTTTTCTGCCTCTGCAATAGTCGAGCATAGCAACGTAACGCCTTGACAGTGTATCGCTTGTTTCAAACATATCTTTTTAAAATGTATATCCTTTGCAATGTCATAAGCATATACGCAAGCTTCATGAGTTTTACCGACACCAGTCGAAGCAGAGAGAATTTTGACCTTGGCGCTATAGTCCCAAAAAGCCTCTTTAATCGCTGTCAGTGTCTTTTCTGTTATTGCTGGCTTTTCGCTTATTTCTGGCTTGAGTTCTTCGATTGCTTCCAGCCTTTTTTTCTCGCTCGTATATTCTTCGAAAGTAAAGGATGCTTCGAGCATCGCTTTAAATTCTGCTGCAAAGTCAATTTCACTCTCTCCAGAGTTTGCCAGGATCAAAAGATCGTTTATGTCAAAATTATGCTTAACGTCTTTACTCCAAAGAATTCCGCGCAGGCCAGGAGCATCTTTAAGAACCTTCCAAAACATCTTTGCTTCCCTGGTTTTATTTTCTTCCTGGTCTATGCCCAAAGAATCCGGCCAGTAATAAACTGTATGGCCTTGCTGTCGTAGTTTTGCTACTGCTTCGGGAATTAGCTTTGTGTTGCCGATTCCAAAAGTAACCAGGGAGTTAAAGCCTGTGAGCGCATTAACACAAGAATTAGCCAGGCTCTCTGTAATGATCGTTCCTTTGGAATCTTTGACAGGCAGGTAAAAAAGACCACTTTTTTTCCCAAGTGCTTTCTTATTCCATTCTTCCGACTTTGGTTTCAGCTTGTCTCTTTCAAAATTAATTCTTTCAATTCCACAAAGCCCAGTGGAAATAATTGGCACAATCAAGGACTTTTCGCCCCGATATTCACGATAACGCAAGCGATCATATTCAACGATGTTTATACAAGTCTTGATTTGGTCTTGTTGGAACCCACGACGCTTTAGCCAGGTAGCAAATTGATCTTTGCTCAATGCTCTTGCTATGGAATAAATTTTAACAGGGTCAATGGACAGCTTTTTAGCAGGGACAGAGGGCTTTGTGGTTTCCTCAGTCGCTATAACTTCCAGCTTTAAGCCTAAACACTCTGCAAGCTTTGTAATTGGACCATGCTTATTACACGAATGACAAAAATAATGTCCGTCAAAATAGATTGATAAGGCAGGATTAGAAGTAGATTCACTTTGACAAATAGGACAGGCTACCCTATATTCTGTAGGGTATGTATGCAGGACAAGGCCAGCCTTTTCAGCAATAGAAAGAATTTTTGAAAAATCTCTGTTGATTTTGTTCGATTCCATGTTATACTAAACTCCATACTAATGGAATTTGTTGAAGGGCCAATAACGGGTTGCGACCGTTATTGGCTTTCTGTATTTATAGCCGCTTATTTATTACATCCGATAACAACCATATTACCTCCAATCACTATATTACCTCCATTCTTTTTCTTGTCAATAAAAAGATAACAAAAAGAATTATTCCCTTTTGTTATCTTTGATAATCAAGCCATTGACATACTGATTCCTTTTTTTTCGCAGTATGCCTTGATCTTTTCCTCAGCGTCTGAGGAGTCCTTACCTATATAAATCCTATGAAGTTTTCCATCTATTCTCTTCACTGCATAATATTTCTCATAGCGATTTCCTTGCGTCCATGTATTTTCAATACGAATACTAAATCCCATTACTATATTTGCTACATTTTTTTGTTCTTTGATGATAGGTTTTTTAGGTTTATTGCTTGATAAATTGCTTACAGTAGCTTTCAAGGATTCTATCTCTGCCCTTAGTTCATTCACTGTACTTTTTAAATCTTCAATCTCAGTCATGATTCTTTCCTTGCATTGTTCAACTTTTAAACTATCATGGTTTTGTTGTATTGTTTTACTTTCTTGTTTAACTTCTGAATTATCAGCGTTAGATTGCTCTTTATTTTGTTCAACTTTGTTGTATTGTTTAACTTTTTCATCAAGGTTTTGTTTTACTTTTTGTTCAACTTTTTTTTCTTCCCATTTATCTTTTATTTTTTCATTTTCGACTTTTGCTTTCTCATTTTGTTCAACTTTTGCTTTACCAGACTTAACTTTGGCAGGATTCCTTTCCTCGTTTTTTCCAATCTTTGTTTGTTTAACTCTATTTTGTTGTATTGTTTGACTCTTCTCTGGAACATCAACAATAGATTGGCTTTCTATTTGTTCAACTTTGTTGTATTGTTTAACTTCTTCATCAGATTTCTGTTTATCATTTTTATTTTTTATCTCTATCGTTTTGATTTTCTTCTTTCTCTTTTCTATTTTGTTCAACTTTGTTGTATTGTTTAACTTTTATGGATTGACCTGCTTTAACCTTTTCTGGATTCTTTTCCATTAGTTTTTCTCTAGCCTTATCTAGCTTGGAATAGACTAACCTGATAGCCTCATCTTTAACGGCTATGCCTTCTATAATCTTGTTGATTGTGACATTGTTACCCAAGTCTCTTTTAGATACTTCATTCTTATTCACAGCTTCTATAATCGTCTTCTTCATTCTTTCTATTTCTTCCATGACTTGTTCTCCTTTTTGTTATACTGTTTTGTTATATTGTTGTATTGTTATTAATTTTAAAAACACTTTGGGCATGGTTAATCAATCTAAAGTTTCAAACATTGATATTTATCTTTTTATAGAAATGATCATATTCCATATTCCATCTGTATCTCTTTCCTAGCTAGTTGTAACCTACTTTCAAACTCTTCAAAAAAGTTATCTCCGAAACTTAATATTTTTTTTTCTGTATCATATTTTTCTAGACTTCTATCCAATGTGCTTCCTCCAGTTCCTTTAGGAAAAAAATAACTCTGAAGAGTATGGCGCACAGTTACAAGTGGATTAATTCTTTTACCTTTAGGAACAGAAATGAAATACGCCATATACTGAGAAGAAACATTAAATTCAGCATTTGGCTCTAATTTAACTATAATTTGATGCAATCTTTGCAAATATTTTCGTTTTGCTAGTGGTACTCGAGAGTAGTATTTGCCATCGGTATTTTTAAGAAAATCTGGAATTCCATTTTCATATGGTATCTGTATATTATCATTTTTATTTTTGGAATATTTTTCCTCTTTCACAGTTTTTTTCTCTTTCGGAGTATCTTTGTTTGATGGAATATCCATATTTTCTACCAATCTTGATATTTTCTCCTGCATCTGTTCTATCTTTCTTCCTAATTCTTCAATTGCTTCAAGATAACTTATTTCTAAATCTTGCCGTATATTCGTTTCATCTTGCTCTCGATGACGTTCTCTTTCCTCTTTTTTTTCTGTTTGACGCTTCATGTGAGTAAAAATACCAATAACTATACCAGCAACCATGAATTGGATTATTGGGCCAAGCCATTCAGGCATAAGTCGCTCTCCTTTCCTATAAAGCTTCATATTTTTTTATATTGCTAAACTTTAATGGGCACCCTTTATTTTGTTATACTATAACAAATTTTTGTTATATGTTAAACAAAATAACAATTTTTTTTGTTATATTGTTTAACATAAAGTTGTTATTTTGTTGTATTGTTATACTAATAGTTGTTGTATTGTTATAGATTGATTTTTTATTGCTGGATATTCCTAAGTTGCAATCCCAAGTCAGCTAGTCCTGCTATCCATGCCAGTCTTGCCAGTCTTTGCTATCCCATCCAGTCCACCCAGCTTGCCCTGCTATCCAGCCAGCCTTGCTAGCCTTGCCTGTCCAGCTATGCAGGTAAGCCAGCCTTGCCATCCTTTTACTTGTCCAGCCAGGACTGCAAGGCAGCCAGGTAAGCCAGTCTTGCTAGTCCAGCCAGCCTTGATAGTCCAGCCCGTCCCCTCCCTCTTGCTAGTCCTGCTATCCAGCCAGCCTTGCTAGCCTCTTGCTAGTCCTGCTATCCAGCAAGCCATGCCAGGCAGCCAGGTTTAGCCAGTCCTGCTCTTCCCCTACATCCAGCCAGACTGGCTCTTCAGCCTAGCATGACTGGCAAGGCAAGCTTGGTGGGCTTTGTGCCAGGCTGGCTTTGCTTGTCTTGCAGGGCTGGCAAGGCTGGCTTCATGGTGGCTTTGCAAGCCTGGCTCTTTTCTGGCTGGCAAGACTAGCCAGGCTTTGCTCGTCTTGCAGCCTGGTGGCTTATGCCTGGCTCTTTTCTGGCTTGCAAGTCTAGCCAGGCTTTGCTCGTCTTGCAAGCCTGGCTGCCTGGTAGCCTTCAGGGCTTGCATGGTAAGCCAGGCTCTTTTTGCCTGGCTGCTTTGTAAGCCTGGCTCTTTCAGCCCAGCAAGACTAGCCAGGCTCTGCTCGTCTTGCAAGGCTGGCTAGGCTGGCCGCCTGGTGGCTTATGCCTGGCTCTTTCAGCCTTGCCAGACTAGCCAGGCTTTGCTCGTCTGGTAGGGCTGGCTGCATGGTATCTTTCAGGGCTTGCATGGTAAGCCAGGCTCTTCTTTGCCTGGCTGCTTTGTATGCCAGGCTGCTTTCAGCCTAGCAAGACGAGCCAGGCTTTGCTCTTCTGGCATGGCTGGCTCGTCTTGCAGCCAGGCTCTTTTCTGGCTTGACAGACTAGGTTTTGCTTTTTTGTCTATGCTGGGGGAGAACCCCCAGGCCCCCCTAAGAGTTGTTATACCTTATCTCTCGTTTTATGCCTGGTTTCTCTTTTTGCCTTTGTCCCAATATGCCAAGTCCCTGGTCGGCCTCTCGTTTTCAAGTACGGAAAAATCCACCATGTCCCTATTGCAAGA
>Ga0116177_10002441_pt1 | contig 13656 bp, 20 predicted proteins | sample AD_STIC10_MetaG_FD_89750 | JGI IMG/M metagenome (GOLD analysis project Ga0116177, IMG submission 89750) | Active sludge microbial communities of municipal wastewater-treating anaerobic digesters from USA - AD_STIC10_MetaG | ecosystem: Engineered > Bioreactor > Anaerobic > Digestate | place: USA...
ATAGTTTTCGAGAGGCCCATTCCATGTCCAAGGTGTGTCAGGTAACCGGCAAGCGTCCGGTAGTAGGGAACAACGTATCCCATGCCAACAACAAGACGAAGCGCCGCTTCGAGCCCAACCTGCACAAGCACCGGTTCTGGGTCGAGGCCGAGAAGCGCTTTGTCACCCTGCGCGTATCCGCCAAGGCCATGCGCATCATCGACAAGCTGGGCATCGACAGCGTGATCGCGGACATGCGCGCTCGCGGCGAGCGGGTCTGAAGGAAACCAAGGAGTAATCAGCCATGCGTGACAAGATCAAACTGGTTTCGAGCGCCGGTACCGGTCATTTCTACACGACCGACAAGAACAAGCGCACGACCCCCGACAAGCTCGAGTTCAAGAAGTACGATCCCGTCGTGCGCAAGCATGTGGCGTACAAGGAAGCCAAGATCAAGTGAGTGCCTCCCGGCACTGACGCAAACCCGGCTACGGCCGGGTTTTTTGTTTGGGTCCGGCCGTCCGCCGCACCCCGCCCGCGAGGCTGCGTGCATCCATGCCCGAACTGCCCGAAGTCGAAACCACCCGGCGAGGCATCCTGCCGTACCTTCGCGGACGGCGTATCCGCGCGGTCGAGATCCGCGAGCCGCGACTGCGCTGGCCGGTGTCCCCCGATCTCGATGCGATCCTGCGCGGTGAGCAAGTCGACACGGTCGAGCGCCGCGGCAAATACCTGGTGGTCCGGCTCGGCAAGGGGACCCTGCTGATCCATCTTGGCATGTCGGGCAGTTTGCGAGTCCTTACTGCGCCCGCAGCCGCTCCCCGTAAGCATGATCATATCGACCTCCTGCTGGAGGGCGGGCAGGTGCTGCGCTATCACGACCCGCGCCGTTTCGGTGCCTTCCTGTGGCTGGAGGGCGACCCGGCCGAGCACCCGCTGCTGGCAGAACTGGGGCCCGAGCCGCTCGGCGCCGGGTTCGACGGCGACTACCTGTTCCGCCTGTCGCGCGGACGCCGCGTCAGCGTGAAGCAGTTCCTGATGGATGGCCACGTGGTGGTGGGGGTCGGCAACATCTACGCCAACGAAGCCCTGTACCTGGCCGGCATCCATCCGCGGCGACAGGCGGGCCGCATCGCGGCCACGCGCTACGCGCGGCTGGCCGATGCGGTGCGCCGGGTGCTCGAGGGTGCGATTGCACAGGGGGGCACGACGCTGCGCGACTACGTCAACGGCAATGGCGCGCCCGGCTATTTCGCGCTCAGCCTGAGCGTGTACGGACGCACGGGCCAGCCCTGCCCCGGCTGTGGCGAGGCGATACGCCAGGTGCGCAATGCGCAGCGCAGCACATTCTATTGCCCCCGCTGCCAGCGCTGAGCACGGCGTATGCAAAAACGTCTATTCTTAGCGGCACCGTGCGCCATGGCGCGCGTCCATGTGGCACAAGTTCCTGCAACGGAGACGGAGATGAAACATTCCAAGGCTTCCCGGCTGGCGGTCGCAACACTGGGGCTGGTGTTGATGGCGCCGTGGTTCGCCAATGCGCAGCCCGTCGACGAGAATCCGAGCGCGCTCGCGATGATCGGTGACCTGGTCATTGCCCGCCCGCTGCTCGTCGTTGCCACGGCGGCCGGCGCGGCGGCATTCCTCGTGTCGCTGCCGTTCACCGCGACCGGCGGCAACATGGACCAGGCGGCCGACACGCTGATGGCCGGTCCCGCGCAAGCAGCCTTTGTGCGCTGCCTGGGTTGCAGGAGCAGCGGCCGGCGACAGGCGGTCTCCGACTGAAACCGGGTCAGTCCGGGCGGCACAGGCGCTCGAACTTCAGCAGCAACTCCTCGCGGCTCTCCGCACGGGCCGGGTCGAGCGGTATGCAGTCCACGGGACACACCTTGCTACACTGCGGCTCCTCGAAATGTCCCACGCACTCGGTGCAACGCGCGGGGTCGATTTCGTAGATATCCTCGCCCGGGTAGATCGCCTCGTTGGGGCAAGCAGGTTCGCACACATCGCAGTTGATGCACTGCGTCGTGATCAACAGGGCCATGGCGCCCGCCCTTCAGGCCGGATCGGCAAATTTCTCGAGCAGGGCGGCGCGCACGCGCGGATGCACGAACTTCGAGACGTCGCCCTGTAGTGAGGCGATCTCGCGAACCAGCGTCGACGAGATAAAGGAAAGATGGTCTGCCGGCGTGAGGAACACGGTCTCGAAGTCCGGGTCCATCGCGCGGTTCATGTTGGCCAGCTGGAACTCGTATTCGAAGTCCGACACCGCGCGCAATCCGCGCAGCACCGCGCAACCCTTGCGCTCGCGCAGGAATTTCACCACCAGGATGTCGAAGCCGACGATCTCGACATTCTGCAGGTGTCCGAGCGCCGCTTCGCACAGGCCGATCCTTTCGTCGAGCGAGAACAGCGGCCGCTTGCGCTCGCTGCTCGCGATCGCCACCACCACGCGGTCGAACAGGCGGCAGGCCCGCTCCACCAGGTCGACATGGCCGATGGTTATGGGGTCGAAGGTGCCGGGATAGACGATCGTTCGCATTGGCAGACCGTGCGCAATCAGGGGCGGGGGCCGCATGGTAGCCAAATACCCGCGGCTGGACAAATGCTGGCCGGAAAAGTTCCCTCTGCTGGCGACCGGCGGCTCAGCCCGGGGACTGGTACAGGCGGTATGCGACCTGCCCGGCAAGTTTTTCGCGGTGCAACAGCCAGCCGGGGGGCAGCTCGGGCGCGGCTTCGGCGACGCCGCATTCGAGGTAGACCCTCGCGCCTGGCGCCAGCAGGGCAGAGTCCGCCAGCAGCCGCAGGCAGCGCTGCGCCGTGCCGCCGCCGAACGGCGGATCGACGAAGACGATGTCGTAGCGGCGATCGCGCACCGTTGCGATCCACGCCTCGGCATCGGCCGCCACCAGCTCGGCGGCGCTGGTGCCGAGCCGTTCCAGGTTGTGGCGGACTTCGCGCAGTACCGTCGCGGAAAGGTCGACCAGCGTCGCGCTCGCGGCGCCACGTGACAGCGCCTCGATCGCCAGCGCCCCGCTGCCGCAGAACAGGTCCAGGCAGCGGCTGCCCGGTAGTCGCGTTTGCAGCCAGTTGAACAGGGTTTCGCGCACCCGGTCCGGGGTCGGTCGCAGTCCCGGCTCGGCCTGGAACTCGATGCGCCGGCCGCGCCAACTGCCGCCGATGATGCGCAACTGGCTGCGCGAGGCGCGGCCAGCGGAGGGAGCCGGTTTGCGTGCTGCCATGCGATGAGCGGGGGGAAGTGAAAAGACGGACCGAAGGATACCGTATAATCGCGCCCCTTTCCGGATGGTGGCCCCGAACCGTGGTGCTCAGATTCTTTTCGCGCAACAAACCCGAGGCCGCAGCGCCGGACGTGGCAGCCGCGCAAACCGCGACGGCGGCAGCCGAGCCTGTCGCGGGTCCGGTACCGATTCCCGAGCCCGAAGCCCCTGCCGCGGCGCCGACGCTTCAGGCTTCGCACGATGCGCCCGGCGCGAAGACCGTCGATGCTGCCCGACCGGGCTGGTTCTCGCGCCTGCGCGCCGGACTGGGCAAGACCCGGAATGCATTTTCCGAGGGGCTCGGCACCTTGTTCCTGGGCCGCAAGACCCTCGATGACGACCTGCTCGAGGAGCTCGAGACACGCCTGCTGCTCGCCGACGTGGGCATGCCCACGGTGCGACTGATCATCGATGGCATGGTGCAGCGCATCAGGCGCAAGGAGCTCGACGACCCGCAGGCGCTGTACCGGGCGTTGCAGGAGCAACTGGTCGCGGTGCTGGCGCCGGCCAGTGTGCCGCTCGCGATCGACACCGCTTGCAAGCCTTTCGTCATCCTGATGGTTGGCGTCAACGGTGCCGGCAAGACCACCACGATCGGCAAGCTGGCGCGGCGCTACCAGGCCGAGGGCAGGAGCGTGATGCTGGCAGCGGGCGACACCTTCCGTGCCGCGGCGGTGGAGCAGCTGCAGATCTGGGGCGAGCGCCACGGCGTACCCGTGGTGGCGCAGCAGACCGGTTCCGACAGCGCCTCGGTGATTTTCGACGCGTTGCAGTCCGCGCAAGCGCGAGGCTGCGATGTGCTGATTGCCGATACCGCGGGTCGTCTGCACGTCAAGGGCAACCTGATGGAGGAGCTGCGCAAGATCGTGCGCGTGATGCAGAAGATCGATCCGGGCGCACCGCACGAGGTGATGCTGGTGCTGGACGCCGGCACCGGCCAGAACGGGCTGGCGCAGGCGCGCCACTTCCGCGAGGCGGTCGGCGTGAGCGGGATCGCGCTGACGAAGCTGGACGGTACCGCCAAGGGAGGCATCGTGTTCGCCGTGGCGCGCGAGCTCGGATTGCCGATCCGCTACATCGGTGTCGGCGAGAGCGCCGAGGATCTGCGCGAGTTCGAGGCGCAGGAATTCGTGGCCGCCCTGTTCGACGATTCCGCGCGCCCCTGAGGGCGGGCGCGAAGGGGAACTTTTAGCCGCTTAGCACTCTAACGGCGCGAGTGCTAAAATGCGTGGCCATGACAGGAGGTGAGGCTATGAGCAAGGAATTGCAGCCACTGATGGCGCTGACGCCCGGTGGCAACATCAATGCGTACATCCAGGCTGTCAACGCGTTTCCGGTGCTGACGCCGGAACGGGAGCAGGCGCTGGGGGAGGCGCTGTATTTTCGCGATGATCTGGCCGCAGCGCGTGAGTTGGTGCTCGCTCACTTGCGTTTCGTGGTGCATATCGCCCGCTCGTATTCGGGCTATGGCCTGCCGCTGGCCGATCTGGTGCAGGAAGGCAACGTCGGGTTGATGAAGGCCGTGCGTCGCTTCGATCCGCAGAAGGGCGTGCGCTTGGTGTCGTTCGCCGTGCACTGGATCAAGGCCGAGATGCACGAGTACATCCTGCGCAACTGGCGCATCGTGAAGATCGCCACCACCAAAGCCCAGCGCAAGCTGTTCTTCAACCTGCGTAGCGCGAAGAAGAGCCTGGGTTGGCTGACCAACGACGAAGCCGCGGCGATGGCGCGCGATCTCGGCGTGGGCATCGACGAGGTCCGGCGCATGGAAGGCCGGCTGGCCTCGGCCGATGTCGCCTTCGATGCCGGCACCGACGATGACGACGATGCGGCGCAGTTCGCGCCGGTGCACTATCTCGAGGACCGCCGCTTCGATCCCGCGCGCGAGCTCGAGGACAGTGACTGGGAAGCGTCCAGCCAGGAGCGGCTGGAGCATGCGCTGGAGGGCCTCGACGAGCGCAGCCGGCATATCGTGCAGAGCCGCTGGCTGAACGAGGACAAGGCCACGCTGCACGAACTCGCGGCCCGCTACGGTGTGTCCGCCGAGCGGATCCGCCAGCTGGAACAGGGTGCGCTCGGCAAGCTGCGTGCCGCGATGCTCGCCTGAGACGGGCCGGGCGCCGTCGCCGGCCAATGAGCAGAGCCGTCACAGTTTGCGGCGCGCTCGGCGCGCTGCTCGCCGTGGCCGCGGGCGCCTTCGGCGCGCACGGTCTGCGCGCCGAGCTCGAGCCAGCGGCGCTTGCCGTGTGGGCTACCGCCGCCGACTACCAGATGTACCACTCGCTCGCCCTGCTGGCGCTGGGCCTCGCGCGCCCTGCCGCGCTGGCACCGCGCTGGCGCCGCGTCGCAGTCGCCTGCTTCGCGGTTGGCATCGTGCTGTTCTCGGGCAGCCTGTACCTGCTCGCGCTGAGCGGCATCCGCGCCCTCGGCATGATCACGCCGCTCGGCGGCGTGCTGTTCCTGCTGGGCTGGGTTGCCGTTGCTGCAGGAGCGTGGCGCAGTGAGCACTGACGAACAAGAGCTGCGCGAACGCCCCATCCGCAGTTTCGTCCGCCGCCAGGGCCGCTTCACGCCGGCACAGCGCGATGCCTTCGACTCGCTGTGGGCAGGGCGCGGGCTGGAGCCCGGCGATACCCTCCTCGACCTGCCGTTGCTGTTCCCCGGTTGCACGGCATTCGTCGTCGAGATCGGCTTCGGCATGGGCCACACGCTGGTGGAGCTCGCCAGCCGCTCGCCGCAGACCGGCTTCGTGGGCATCGAGGTGCACCGACCTGGCGTCGGCAAGTTGCTCGCGATGGCCGAGGAGCGTGGCCTGCAGAACATCCGCGTTTTCTGCCACGACGCGGTGGAGGTGCTGAACCGTGCGATCCCCGACGCCTCGCTCGACGGGCTGCTGCTGTTCTTCCCGGACCCCTGGCACAAGAAACGCCACCACAAACGGCGGCTGGTGCAGCCGCCGTTCGTTGCGCTGGTGCAGCGCAAACTGAAACCGGGCGGCCTGTTCCACCTTGCGACCGACTGGGAGGACTATGCGCGGCAGATGCTCGAGGTCGTCGAGTCCGTGCCCGGCTGGCTCAACCTCGCCGGCGCGGGATGCTTCTCGCCGCGGCCCGAATCGCGTCCGCTGACGCGCTTCGAGCAGCGTGGCATGCGCCTGGGGCACGGGGTGTGGGACCTGCTGTTGCGCAAGGGCGAAGATCAGGCGAACTCCGCGAGCACCGCGTTCAGGTAGCGAAAGCCCCGGGCCGTGGTGCACAGGCGCGCCGGGTCGGTTTCCATGAGGCCGCGCGCGCGCAGCGTGCCGAGTTGGGCGCCGATCGTCGCCGCGGCGAGCCCGGTGCGCGCTTCGAACTGCGCGACGCTCGCGCCCTCGCGCAGGCGCAGCGCATTCATGAGGAACTCGAGCGCGAGCTCGTCAGGCGCCACGGCGGTGTCGGTGCGTATCGACGTCGCCGCTCCCGCGAGGTAGTCCCTGGGCACGCGCGTCTTGCGCGTGCGCAGCACGCGGCCCTGCGCCGGCAGCGTGAGCTTGCCGTGCGCACCGGCGCCGATGCCGATGTAGTCCCCGAAGTGCCAGTAGTTCAGGTTGTGCCGGCATTGGTGGCCGGGCCGCGCCCAGGCGGAGACCTCGTACTGCTCGTAGCCGTGGCGTGCCAGCAGTTCCTCGCCCCGGTCCTGGATCTCGGCCAGCTCGTCCTCGGCAGGCAGCGGCGGCGGCGCGCTGTGGAAGGCCGTGTTCGGTTCCACCGTGAGCTGGTACCAGGACAGGTGGGGGGCCTCGTGCGCGATTGCCTGCTCGAGGTCGGCCAGAGCCATCGCGGGCGACTGGTGCGGTAGTCCGTGCATCAGGTCGATGTTGAAGCTCGCAAAGCCGGCGTCGCGCGCGGCTGCGATCGCCGCGTGCGCCTGGCGTGCGTCGTGCACCCGCCCCAGGGCGCGCAGGCAGCCATCCGCGAAGCTTTGCACCCCGATCGAGAGGCGGTTCACGCCGGCGGCGCGATAGCCGCGAAAGCGCGCGGCCTCGGCGCTACCGGGATTCGCCTCCAGCGTGACCTCCGCATCCGGCGCCAGCGCGAGCCGTTCGCGCACCCCGGCGAGCAGCAAATCCACCACCTCGGCGGGGCACAGGCTGGGCGTGCCGCCGCCGATGAAGATCGAGCCGGCCTCGCGCCCGGCCGCGAAGCCGCGATCCTGCCCGAGGTCTTCCAGCAGGCGCGCCGCGTAGGCCGCGAACGGCGGTTGCGCCTCGCGCTGGTAGGAATTGAAGTCGCAATAGGGGCATTTGCGCTCGCACCACGGCAGGTGGATGTAGAGCGCGAGCGGCGGCAGCGTCAGCACGGTTTGCCGAGGGCGAGCAGCAGTTGCCCGAGCGCCTGCGCGCGATGGCTCAAGCGGTTCTTGAGCTCGCGCGGCAGTTGCGCCGACGAGCAGCCCTCGGTCTCGACCAGGAACAGCGGGTCGTAGCCAAAGCCGTTTTCGCCCGACGGCGCCTGCAGTATCCGCCCCTCCCAGCGTCCGGCGCAGATCAGCGGCACCGGGTCGGCGGGGTGGCGCAGCAGCGCGAGCACGCAGTGAAAGCGCGCGGTGCGTCGCGCCGCGGGCACGTCGGCGAGCGCCTCGAGCAGCTTGCGGTTGTTGGCCGCATCATCGCAGGGCTCCCCCGCGTAGCGCGCCGAGTGCACGCCGGGCTGGCCGGCCAGCGCATCGACCTCGAGGCCGGAATCGTCCGCCAGTGCCGGCAGGCCGGTGTGAGCGCTCGCGTGGCGTGCCTTGATGATCGCGTTCTCGACGAAGCTGAGCCCGGTCTCGGCGATCCCGGGCACCGCGAAATCCTCCTGCGAGCGCACCTCGATGCCGCTGTCGGCGAGCAGCGCGTGCAGTTCCGCGAGCTTGCCGCGGTTGCCGGTGGCGATCACGAGTTCGCTCAGCCGCATCGTTGCTCCCTCAGTCGGCATAGAGCACGTGGTTGAACTGCAGCACGAGCGGACGCGCCTCGCCCGCGGGCTGGATCGCGATGTCGAAGTACTGCGTTTCGCCGGAGACGAAGCCGAACTCGGCGATGTAGTAGACGGCCTGATCCTCGCGGATCTCGCGAAACTCGAGCGGCGTCTTGCGGATCAGGTCCCCGCGCGTGCCGCTCAGCACCGCGCTCACGGTGGCCGCGTCCCGCGTGCCGCGGCGCACCGCGATGTTGAGCAGCGCGCGGTCCTTCGCCCGCACGATGCCGTAGGCCGCGGCGATGTCGGGCTGCAGGAAGCTGCTGGCGAACACGCTGTAATGCACCTCGAAGCTGCCGTACTGGCGCATCTCGGCGCGAGTTGGCGTCGCGAGCAGCGCGAGCAGCAGGGAGACAGCCAGGGTGGCAAAGGGTGATCGGCGCGATGAGTGTTTCATTTGGTCACATGGTAGATGGCGGTGACGCCGCAGAGATTGGGTAGCAGGCGCGCGGCCGGCGTGGCGCGCTGGTTCGCGTCAACGACGACCCGGTTGATGACGTGGATGTTCTTTTCCCGGCACAGCGCCTCGAAATCCAGCACGGTGCAGAAGTGAATGTTCGGCGTGTCGTACCAGGTGTAGGGCATGAAGCGCGAGACCGGCATGCGGCCCTTGCCCGCGATCTGCAGGCGGCAGCGCCAGTTGCCGAAGTTCGGAAAGGTGATGATGCATTCGCGCCCGATGCGCAGCATCTCGTCGAGGATGATGTGCGGATAGCGCACCGCCTGCAGGGTCTGCGACATCACCACGGTATCGAAGCTGTCGCTGCGGAAATTGCCGAGCCCGCGGTCGAGATCCTGCTCGATCACGTTGACGCCACGCTCCAGGCACAGCGAGATCTTGATCGGGTCGATCTCCAGCCCGTAGCCGCGCACCTGCCGGTCCTGCGTCAGGTCCGCGAGCAGCTTGCCGTCGCCGCAGCCGAGGTCGAGCACGCGCGCGCCGGGCTTCACCCACTGCTGGATGATGTCGAAATCAACGCGCATCGGCGACGCTCCGTGGGGCAAGGCCCGCGTGCACCTGCTCCATGTAGCGCTGCAGTGCGTCGTGGTAGCGCGGGATCGGCAGCAGGAAGGCGTCGTGGCCCTCGTTGGCCTCTATCTCCACGTAGCTCACGTCGCGGTGCGCCGCGAGCAGCGCGTCGACGATCTCGCGCGAGCGCCGCGGCGAGAAGCGCCAGTCGCTGGAGAACGAGACCACCAGGAAGCGCGCGCGCGCGCGGCGAAAAGCCTCGACCGGATCGTCGCCGAAGTCGCGCGCGAGATCGAAGTAGTCCAGTGCGCGCGTCATCAACAGGTAGGTGTTGGCGTCGAAATTGTCGGCGAACTGGTCGCCCTGGTAGCGCAGGTAGCTCTGCACCTGGAACTCGGCGTCGGCCTCGGATCCCGGCGCGAAGGAGCCGCTGCGCAGCTCGCGCCCGAACTTGTCGCCCATCAGCTCGTCGGACAGATAGGTCACGTGGCCGATCATGCGCGCGATCGCCAGGCCCTGGCGCGGCAGCGTGCCGTGCTCGAGGAACCAGCCGTCGTGGAATTGCGGATCGGCCATGATGGCCTTGCGCGCGATCTCGTTGAACGCGAGGTTCTGCGCCGAGAGCTTCAGCGCGGCGGCGATCACCACGCAGTGGCGCACCCGCTCGGCATGGTCGATGGCCCAGCGCATGGCCTGCATGCCGCCGAGACTGCCGCCGACCACGGCGGCCCAGCGCTCGATGTGGAGCAGGTCGGCCAGCCGGCGCTGTGTGGCGACCCAGTCGCGCACGCGCACCACCGGGAAGTCCGGTCCCCAGATCCGGCCGGTCGCGGGATTGACGCTGTGCGGCCCGGTGCTGCCGGCGCAGCCGCCGATGTTGTTCAGGCTGACCACGAAGAAACGCGAGGTGTCGATCGGCTTGCCGGGTCCGATGCAGTTGTCCCACCAGCCGGGCTTGCGGTCCGCGGGCGAGTGGTAACCCGCGGCGTGGGCGTTGCCGCTGAGCGCGTGGCAGATCAGCACGGCGTTGGAGCGATCCGCGTTCAGCGTGCCGTAGGTCTCGTAGACGATGTCGTAGCCAGGCAGCGTGCGCCCGCAGGCGAGCTCGAGCGGCTGCTCGAAGCGCTGCGTGCGGGGCGTCACGATGCCGACACTGCCGGCCGCTGCTCGCGGTTCCATGGTCCGGGGTCCGTTGTGGGGCGGGCAATCTTGCAACTGTGTGCTTTCCTGTTCAAGCGCGGGCCGGCGCGATGCCCAGATCCGGCGGGATGCGCGCAGGAGCGCGGACCAGGGCGGTCTTGAAGCGGCTGCCGTGCCCGGTGCCGATTTCCACCGCGCCGGGCGCGACGCCGAACTCGCTGGCGAGGAAGCGGCACAGCCGCTCGTTTGCCGCACCCTCGCTGGGCACGGCGCTGATACGGATGCGCAACCTTCCGCCGTGCTCGCCGATGATCCGGTCGGCCGAGGCGCGCGGCTGCACCTGGCAGCGCAACGACAGCACCTCGCCCTGCCAGCGCCAGAACGGCCCGGTTTCCGCCATCAGAAGCCCAGCACCACGCCGCGCGGAAGCCCGACGCCCTGTGCCAGGCCGCGCAGCAGGATCTCGAGCACGTTGATGATGACGAACACCAGGATCGGTGACAGGTCCAGGCCGCCGAGCGGCGGCAGCAGCCGGCGCACCGGCGCCATCACCGGCTCGGTGAGCTGGTACAGCAGCGCGATCCCCGGATGATGGCTCTGCGGCGCGATCCAGCTGAAAACGATCAACAGCAGGATCCCGAAGAAATAGATGTTCAGCAGCAGCGACAGGATGCCGAGCAGCGACCACGCGAGCAGCAGCAGCGGGTTGCCGATCGAAAAGCCGAGCAGCGCGAGCACCACCAGTGTCGCGATGCACTGGATCGCGAGCGCCAGCACCAGGCTCGCGCTGTCCAGGCGCCCGAGTGGCGGGATAATGCGCCGCAGCGGCCGCAGCAGCGGGCTCGTGACCTTCACGATGAACTGCGAGATCGGGTTGTAGAAGTCCGCGCGCGCCAGTTGCAGCAGCAGGCGCAGCAGCACCGCGAACAGCAGCACGCCAAAGGCGGTCTGGACCAGGTAGCGAGAGATCTCCGCGAAGGTTCCCATGTGCGTCGTGGTTCCCGGCTCAGGGCTGCCCAAGCTCGTCGGCGAGCTCGCGCGAGCGGTTGCTGGCCGCCTCGAGCGCGGATTCGAAGACGCGGCGCAGGCCGCGCTCCTCCAGCACCCGCAGCGCGCGCTCGGTGGTGCCGCCGGGCGAGGTCACGCGGCGGCGCAACTCCACCACGTCGACGTCGGTTTCCAGCGCCATGCGCGCCGCGCCCAGCGCGGTTTGCGCGGTCAGCTGGCGCGCGAGCGCCGGGTCGAGCCCGAGGTTCTCGGCGGCGAGCTGCATCGCCTCCATGACCAGGAAGAAGTAGGCCGGCCCGCTGCCCGAGACCGCGGTTACCGCGTGCATGGCGTCCTCGTCCTCCACCCAGGCCACGAAGCCGACGCTCGACAGGATCTCGTGCGCGGCGGCGCGCTGCTCCGCGGTTACGGCGGGCGTGGCGTAGAGGGCGGTGGCGCTCGCCTGCAGCAGCGCCGGCGTGTTGGGCATGCAGCGCACGATGGCGACGTCGGCTCCCAGCCAGGACTGCAGCGAGGCAGTGCCGATGCCCGCGGCGATCGAGATGACCAGCGAGCCGCGTTCGGCCACGGCCGCGGCGATGTCGCGGCAGGCGCTGCGCAGTTGCTGGGGCTTCACGGCCAGCACCACGATGTCGGCGCTGGCGGCGGCCTCGTGGTTGTCGGCGCTGGTGAGCACCCCGAGCGCGCCGAGGCGTTCACGGCAGCCCGCGTCGGGGTCGCTGACGCGGATCGCGCGCGGATCCCAGCCGCGCGCGATGATGCCCCCGACCATGCTGCCGGACATGTTGCCGCCGCCGATGAAGGCGATGTTGCTGCGGGTCATCCGCGTCTCCCTGTCATGCGTTGAATCTCCGGGCTCATGTCCCGCGCGGCCCGAACAGCGCGGTACCGATACGCACCAGCGTCGCGCCCTCGGCGATCGCCGCCTCCATGTCGTCGCTCATCCCCATGGACAGCGTGTCCAGCCCGGGGATGTCGCGCTGCAGCTCTGCCAGGCAGCGCGCGAGCCGCGCGAAGGGCAGGCGCTGCGCGTCGATCCCATCCGACGGGGCCGGCAGCGTCATCAGGCCACGCAACCTGAGGCGTGGCAGCGCGGCAATCGCCCGCGCCAGCGCCGCTAGCTCGTGCGGGGCGGCGCCGCCCTTGCTCGCTTCGCCGCACAGGTTCACCTCGATGCAGCAATCGAGCGGCGGCAGGTGCGCCGGGCGCTGCTCGTCCAGGCGCTGGGCGATGCGCAGCCGGTCGATGCCGTGCACCCAGGCGAAGCTGGCGGCGATGGCCGCGGTCTTGTTGCCCTGGATGCGGCCCACGAAGTGCCATGTTAACGGAAGATCCGCCAGCGCCTCGATCTTGGGCAGCGCTTCCTGAACGTAACTTTCACCGAATTGCGCCAGCCCGGCGCGATGGGCCTCGCGCACGCGCTCCGGGCCGTGCGTCTTGCTGATGCCCACCAGCGCGACCGAGCCGGGCGCGCGCCCGTGGCGCGCCTCGAGGCGGGCGATCTGCCCGAGCAGGGCCCGGGTTCGTTCGGCGATCGTGTCCATGCAGTCCCTCGCGTGCGGCGCGGCTACGCTGGCGGAGCCGGCCGGCCCGTTTCCTTTACCGCCCGGTTGCGTGGTCTATTATACCGAAGGGGCGTGACATGACCTGCGGGATGTCGCGCATCGCTTCACCGTCGGGAAAGCCCATGGATATCACCGAACTTCTCGCCTTCGCCGCCAAGCAGCGGGCCTCCGACCTGCACTTGTCGGCCGGCCTGCCGCCGATGATCCGGGTCGACGGCGACGTCAGGCGCATCAACCTGCCTCCGATGGATCACCGGCAGGTGCATGACCTCATCTACGAGATCATGAACGACAAGCAGCGTCGCGACTACGAGGAGTTCCTGGAAACGGACTTCTCCTTCGAGGTGCCCGGGGTGGCGCGCTTTCGCGTCAACGCGTTCAACCAGAACCGCGGCTCGGGCGCCGTGTTCCGCACCATCCCCTCCAAGGTGCTGACCATGGAGGATCTCGGGATGGGGCAGGTGTTTCGCGAGATCTCGATGGAGCCGCGCGGGCTCGTGGTGGTGACCGGGCCGACCGGTTCGGGCAAGAGCACCACGCTGGCGGCGATGGTCGACTACATCAACGACAACAAGTACCACCACATCCTGACCATCGAGGACCCGATCGAGTTCGTCCACGAGGCCAAGAAATGCCTGGTGAACCAGCGCGAGGTGCACCGCGACACGCACGGCTTCGCCGAGGCGCTGCGCTCGGCGCTGCGCGAGGACCCCGAC
>Ga0116177_10002442_pt1 | contig 13656 bp, 14 predicted proteins | sample AD_STIC10_MetaG_FD_89750 | JGI IMG/M metagenome (GOLD analysis project Ga0116177, IMG submission 89750) | Active sludge microbial communities of municipal wastewater-treating anaerobic digesters from USA - AD_STIC10_MetaG | ecosystem: Engineered > Bioreactor > Anaerobic > Digestate | place: USA...
TAGTTAACGATGAAATAACAAAAGTATTAATCGGAAAAAGTGTAACAAGAGGTTTAGGAGCTGGTGGATACCCTGAAGTTGGTGCTAAAGCTGCTGAAGTATCAAGAAACGCACTTGAAGAAATATTATCAGGAGTAGACATGTTATTCTTATCTGCTGGAATGGGTGGAGGAACAGGAACTGGATCTGCACCAATTGTTGCTGGAATAGCAAGAGAACAAGGAGCTATTGTAATTGCAATGGTAACTTATCCTTTTGCTCTTGAAAAAGCAAGATTAGTTAAAGCTGAAGATGGTATAGAAACATTACAAAAAGTTTGTGATACAGTTGTTGTAATTGATAACAACAGATTAGTTGAACTTGTACCAAACTTACCAATCCAAGATGCTTTCAAAGTTGCTGATGAAGTAATAGCAAGAACTGTAAGAGGAATTACAGAAACAATCACACAACCTTCATTAATCAACCTTGATTACGCTGATGTTAGATCAATAATGTCAAACAAAGGTTTGAGTGTTATTGCTGTTGGTGAATCAAAATCAGTTGATAAAGTAAACGAAGTTGTTGAAGACACTTTAAAGAACGCTTTACTAGATATAGATATTGGCGGAGCAACAGGATGCTTAATACACATCACTGGAGGACCTGACCTTACACTAGGAGAAGCAAACGCTGTTGGTGAAATGTTAACAGAAAAAATCGATCCAAAAGCAGTTGTAATATGGGGGGCAAGAGTAGACCCAACATTTGAAAACAAATTAGAAGTAATTTGTATATTCACAGGAGTTCACTCACCATACATCAAAGCATCTTCAAAATACACAGGAAAAGATGATAGAGGAAGTTCAAGAGGATCTTCAAGAGACAGAGACCTAGACCTTGACTTCATCCGATAAATCAAATAATGATATTAATCGCAGTGATGGTGGAGCAATTCACCATCACAGCCTCCTTTTTTTAGAATTTTTGTTAAACAAGTTTTTAAATTTGAAAAGTTTTGTTTATTTTATTTTTGTTTGCATTATTTTTCAGTTAAAAATTAGAATTTTGTTTTTAATTCTTATTTTCAATCATTTTTCTTAGTTCTCTTGTTCTTGAAGCAGCGGATTCAATGATTGATAAGAGTTCTAGGAATGTTTGGTCAGTTGATTCACTTACTTGTGAAATTTCTTTCACTTGGTTTTGATATGCTTGAGTTATTTTTTCTCTAAGTATTGCATCATTTTTTTGCATTTCTAAAAAACACTTTTTGTTAATATTAGGGAATTCTTTTGATAAGTGTTCAAGATTTTTATCAAGCAAAGCATAAATTTCTTTAAACTCTATAACATAACTTCTAGCAAGATTAGCCTCTCTTTCAATAGCTAATTGATTAAGAACACTAATATCACTCGCCCAGTTTTGAATTCTCTTAATTTCGTTTAATGCACGAACATACACCCCTAATTTTTGTGCACTCTTTTCCCCCAATTTTCTTTTAGACAAATCAAAAAGAGCGATTTGTATTTTTTTATTAACAAATTCTCCTAAAGAAACAAGTTTTGTTACTCTTGAAAACAAATAATTTTGCTTATTTAGATTATCTTTAGTATCAAGTGCTTCAATAGAAGATCTAAAAGTATCAAGAGTAATTTCTATAGAGTTTCTTATTTCACTTTCAATTAAAACAAATGCTTCATTTGTTTCACTTGGAGTTTTGTTTGTTAAGTATTTTGTTTTGAAAACAATTTCTTTCTCTTCTCCAGGAACAATTATCTCAATTATTCTCTTCCATTGATTAATGATTACTAAAAATACTATTGCAGTAATAATATTGAATAAAAGGTGAGCGTTTGCTATCATTTGCGCTTCATTTCCGCCAAGAGAAATAACAAATGTTGAAAATGGAATCAAAAATGGAATCATAATTAATACTCCAACAATATTAAAAAAAGTGTGAGCGATTGCAGTTCTTCTTGCAAATAAATCCATTTTTCTTGAAGCGATTAATGAAGTGGTAGTTGAACCAATATTTGCTCCTAAAATAATTGGTAATCCTTGGGCAAAACTAATTAATCCTGATTGGGCAAGCACAATAATTATTCCACTAGTAACAGAACTTGATTGAAGAATTACTGTGAAAATAAAACCCACTATTACTGCTAAAAATGGGGAGGAGAGGTTAGAAAATAATTCTAAAATAAAAGGATCACTAACAAAGGGTTGAACTGAAGAGGAAAGTAAATTTAAACTAAAAAAAACTAATCCAAAATAAAACAATGGTTTTCCAACAAATTTGTATTTTCTTCCAATAATATCAATTACAAAACCAATGACAATAAAAATTGGGGCAACATAAGTTAGGTTAAGTGCTACAAGTTGAGAAGTAATAGTGGTTCCAATATTTGATCCAATAATTATTCCTAAAGTTTGACCAAAAGAGAGCACTCCTGCATTAACTAAACTAACAGTAATAACAGTGGTTGCTGCACTTGATTGAACAATCGCAGTAACAATTGCTCCTAAAAATACTCCAACAATCGGGAATTGGGTTAATTTTGCAAGTAAGTTTCTAAAGTTCTCTCCAAGTGATTTTTGTACTTCTTTACTAAAATTATCAATCCCGTACAAGAATAATGCGAGCGCTGCAAAAATCGAGAACACTATTTCCCAACTAAAAAACTCAAACATACAACAAAAATAACCATTCAAGTATATAAACCATTTTTTTAGAAAACGGTAACTTTTTTCTTAAAAAAAGAAGGGTTTTAATGATTTGTATTATTGATTTTTTGTATGAAGCCTTCTAAAAAAGAGTCTAATAATAATTTTAAAAATAATTTAGAAAAAGATTCAAAAAATGAAAAAGTAGTTTTTGCTGGAACAGCAGTTTCTGATAAAAAAAATAATTGGTTAATTTTGATTATAATTTCTACAATAATTATTTTAATTTGGAATTATTTAACAGCAGGTTTTGGCGGAATTTTATATTGGGTAATTGGGGTTTTTGTTTTAGTAGTTGTAGTTAATGTTTTTTGGCTTAGACAAAAATATGCACAACCATTTCTTTTACCTTACATTTTAACAATGATAAAATCAAAAAATTTAGTAAAATATGTTTACTTTGTTGCACATCACGCACGTTTACTTGAAAAGTTTGCTTTTTTTGGTTTGTTTATTGGTTTTGGTTTAACTTGGGTTGATTATTGGAAAGCAAGAAAACTTGGTGGGTGGAAAAGAATTGCACTTTTATTAGTGTTCGCTGTATTTTTAGGATTGTTTTTTGAAGCATTTTTAAAAATACTTTTTGGAGTGCCTGTACTTGCACCATTAACTATTTTTGGTTTAATTGGATTTATTTTGCTTGGACTTGGAGGGTTATCTCTTGTAATATTAATTGGGTATGGAGTAATGTCAATTTTTGGTTTATTTGCTGCAAAACAAATGTGTCCTTCAATTGCACCAGTAATACCAGGAGTACCAATACCAGGGTTTGGTGGGCTGACAATTCCTATGATTGCTTGGATTTCTTTAGGGATGATTCTTGTTATTCATGAATTAAGTCATGGAGTGATGCTTGCCTATTACAAAAAGAAAATTCACTCAGTTGGACTACTCATGGCAGGAATATTTCCAATGGGTGCATTTGTTGAAGAGGATCACAAAGAACTAAAAGAATCAAAAGATCATCAAGTGTTAATGATGTTAAGTGCTGGTCCAGCATCAAACTTTTTCACAATGATAATTGGAATAATTCTATTATTTTTAATTTCATTTACACTAATCCCTGTTGTTCCAACAATAAATCAAGAACTAAATTTAATGTATGACGGGGTAGGAGTAAAACAAGTTGATGAAAAAGTTTCTTTTTGTGGAATTGATGCAAATGCTCCAGCATATGGAAAACTATTTGCAGGAGACAAAGTTGTTTCTCTAAATGGAGAAGACATTAACACTGCTTCAACACTAAATAAAGTTTTTTCTCAAACTCAAGGAGACATGAATTTTGTTGTATTAAGAGAAGACAAAAATGTTGAAGTAATTTTGACCCCAGTCTTATTTGAAGACATGAATGTAAAAAGAATTGGTGTTCAATTTGATTCAATAAAAACAAATTATGAACCACCAATTTGGGTAATAATTTCTTCAATGATTATTAGTGCAATTTCTAACATTTTGAGTTTTTTTATTATCTTAAGTCTTGCAGTTGCAATGTTTAATTATTTACCAGCAAATCCTCTTGATGGAGGAAAAATAGCTGAAATAATTCTAGCACCATACGCAGGTTTTATGAAATTTGAGAACGAAAAAGACGCAAGAAAATTCATTGGAAGAATATTTATTTGGTTATTTTTAATTTCATTACTACTAAACCTAATTCCTTATGTAACAATGATAATTTAATTACATAAGTATAATTAAATTTTAAGAAGGAAAAATTATGGGTGTAAATTTATCTGATATTGTTGAGAAGAAAGAAATTACTCTTCAAGAATTAAGTGGAAAAAAAGTCGGAATTGACTCTTACAATATGCTTTACCAATTCCTTGCTTCAATTAGGGGTCCTGATGGATTACCTTTAGCAGATAGTCAAGGCCAAGTTACTTCACACTTAACAGGATTATTTTATCGAACACTAAATTTAATGGATATTGGGATAAAACCGATTTATGTTTTTGATGGAGCTCCAAGCGAACTAAAAAGAGAAACTCTAAGAAAAAGAAGTGAAGTTAGAACTGATGCGCAAGAAAAATCTTCTCTTGCACTAAAAGAAGGAAACTTAGAAGAAGCACAAAAGTTTGGTTCACGTGCACTAAAATTAACTCCTCAAATGGTTAATGAAGCAAAGGAACTACTTTCAAACATGGGAGTGCCTGTTGTTCAAGCACAAGAAGAAGGGGAAGCACAAGCGAGTGTAATGTGTCACCAAAAATTAATTGATGGAGTAGTATCACAAGATTTTGATTGTTTATTATTTGGAGCAAATGATTTGTATAGAAATGTTGGATTTAGTGGAAAGCGAAAAGTTCCAGGAAAAAACTTTTTTGTAGAAATAAAACCAGAACACTTAAACTCTGAAGAAATACTTTCACAACTAAAAATTAACAGACAAAAATTGATATGGTTAGGGATATTAGTTGGGACTGATTTTAACAAAAAATTTCCAAAAATTGGGCCAAAAACCGCACTAAAATTAGTTCAAAAATTTGATAATTTTGATGAAATAATTAAAGAAACAAAACATGAAATTGATTTTGATTACGAAAAAATAGAAAATGTTTTCTTAAACCCAGTGAGTTTTGATATTAGTGAAAAAGAAATTTTGCCATGTGAAATGAATAAAGAAAAAGTAATAGAATTTTTAGTAGAAGGACATGATTTTTCTCGAGAAAGAGTAGAAAAAACACTAAATGATTTTTTAGGAAAAAAAGCAGAAAAAGAGAAACAAAAAAATCTTGGCGCATGGTTTAGTTAATTATTGTTCTCTGTCTTCCTCAACGAGGAAGACAAGTACTTCGCTCCGGCTCGGCGAAAGGAGCCAAAGAGAAACAAAAAAATCTTGGCGCATGGTTTAGTTAGTTGGAGTTAGATTTGTTTGGTTGATAAAAAAAATAATTTAGAAAAATTAAGAAAAGAGATAGATTTAATTGATAAAAAAATAATTGATTCTCTTGATAAAAGATTTAATTTAGTAAAAGTTGTTGGTAAAGTAAAAAAAGAACAAGGGTTATTTATTGAAGATAAAAATAGAGAAAAAATAGTTCTTTCAAAAAACAATAATTCAAAATATTCTAAAGAAATAAAAAGTATTTATATAAAAATAATTGATGAATCAAAAAAAATCCAAAAATAGTTAGTTATTTATTTTTTTAATTATTTTTTCAAGTTCGTTTAAATCTTTTATTTCAAAATCTGCTCTAAAATCAATTTTATTTCTATCATCATGTTCGGGATTAACCATTTGTATTGTAATCATTTTGCATTTTTTTGCTCCTTTTAAGTTTCTTTTTGTATCATCAACAAATATTGTTTCATTTCCTTTTAAATTTGTTTTTTTCAAAATTGTTTTATAAAATTTTAAAAAAGGTTTTCTTGTTTTTAGTTCCTTACTAACAAAAATCTTTTTAAAATATTTTTTTATTTTCAATTTGTTTATTTCTTTTTCAAACAAAATATCTATGTGATTTGATGCTAAATATAAAGGGTATTTTTTGCATAATTTTTCTAGTGCAGTTTTTGATCCTTTGTGAAAAAATACTTCTTTTAAAAAATCATCACGCTTGTTTTTTGGAACTCCTCTAAAAAATTCTTCATAACTTAATTTTCCAGTTCTTGCCTTTTTGTATCTTTCTAAAACTTGTTTTTTTGTTAAATAATTTTTAGTGTGTCTATAGACTCCATCAGTTAGAATTCTTCCATTGTGAGTTACTACTCCTTCAAGGTCTAAAAAAATTGCTTTAATCACTTTTATCACACTTCTAGCAAGAATAATTTTGGTTAAATTTTTTTAATAACTAAAATAATTATTTAGATAATTATTATTGATAATATAAATGCGATTAAACTCATCATCATAGCAATTTTACATTCTTTTTGAGCTAAATTATATTTTCCTTCAACAAAAAACGCGTACGCTTTTGCAAAAATAATTGTTACAATAACTACTACTGCTAAATAAAGTATGTTTAAGTTCAAAAATATGTAACCTGCAATTGCGGTTAAGGGTGAAGCAACATAGAAAAATATTGTTAAAGATTTTGCTTTTTCTTTTAACAAAATAGGGAAAGTGACTTTTACTCCTTTGTCTTTTTTTATATCTTCAAAATCTTTTGTAATTTCTCGTGCAACATTAGCAAAGAAAGCAGCGATTGTGAAAAGAATAATTGTGTTAGTAATTACTCCAACTGCACTTGCTCCATAAATAAAAGTTAATGAAGTTCCTATGGCTACAACAAAGTTTCCTAAATACTTTACTTTTCTCATTACACTTGAGTAAAGTGTTAATAAAACAACCATTAATAATGCAATAAAAAAAGTTATTTCATTAATTTGTGAAAAATATAACCCTAAAAAATAAAATAAAATTGTTAAAATAACTGCTTGGTTTCTTGTTATTCTTTTACTTGGTAGGGGTTTATTTTTACTTAATTTTGCATCAATTTTAGCATCAAAAATATCATTAACTGCTTGTCCGCCAGCGCAAATAAAAAAAGCAGAAACCATTGCCAAAATAACATTAATTGTATCAGTTGGGGAAGGTTTTACTACTTGACTAACAACCATTGCTCCAACAAGAACAGCAACCATTGCTATTAAACAATTCTTAACCCTCATAAGTTCAAGAACCGCTTTTAGTTTAACTTTAATAGAAAATTTCATAACAAAATAATGATTTTGTGGTTTATATGCTTTATTATTTAAAATTTTGAAAAAAATATTTTAAAAAAATTAGAAAAAAATCTAAGTGCATTTATGCTGAAGCACTAGCTTTTCTTTTCTTTTTCTTTAATCTGAATCTTTGTCCACCACATTTTCTGCATTTTCTAGGTTTTCCAGAACCGCATCTATTTGTAGCGTTACAAGTTTGACAAATATAAACATTTGTAAATCTTCTTGCAATTGCTTCAGGTATATCAGCCATATTTAACTCACCAATAACAAAAAAAGATAGAGAAACCTTTATAAATCATTTCCGAGAACTTTTCTTTAAGAATGGCGAACTAACAAAGAATTTGTTAGGTAAAAATACTTGCAACGACATGAGTAAGAAAAGCTCTACTTCGCGAAGCGAATGTAGTGCGCGTGTCGACGGAGCAAGCCGTCGCCCCGATAGTGCAGTGGTCAAGCACACGAGCCTTTCAATCCAAGCCTTTTCTTTTAGAAAAAGAAAAGTCTTAGGTTCATCCAAAAGAAAAAACTTTGAAGATGAATTTGGAATTGCTAGCTTGTAACCCGGGTCCGAATCCCGGTCGGGGTATTTAATTTCTTTTTTTTGGGATTTTGTCTTAGATAGTTTTATATATTTCTCTTGTTTTAGTAATTTGGTTATTTATGAATTTCAAATTAATTTTTAGTATTTTTTTAGTATTGGTTTTGAGTGGTTTTGTTTTCGCTGCAGGCGAGTGTTTTGTTAATGGTGAGCCTGTTGAGTGTCCGAGTTTTTTTGATGAAAATTTTAGTTTAATCATAATTGGAGTATTTGTAATAATATTTGTTTTAATTTTAGCTTTTGTTATTTTTTCTATTGCTAAAGTTTACTCTACTGGTTCTGTAAAGACTTTTATTGAAAAAAATATTTACTCGCCTAATGAAACAATTAAAGGGAAAGTTCAAATTAATTTAAAAAAACCAGTTAATGTTGATAGTGGGTTAGTTAGTTTAATTGCGGAGAGACAAACAAAAATTTACTCTAATGGAAAATCGAGAATAAAAACAGAAGTACTCCACAAATCAAGTAATAATTTTGTTGTTCAACCAAATTACCCTGTTGGCGCAAGTGAAGCTGAGTTTCAAATAATTGTTCCTGACAATGCACTTCGTGTTGGAAAAATTGATGCAAGTGCTCTTGGAGGGGTAGGTCAGGCAATAAATTTTATACAAGATGTTGCTATTACAAAACCAAAATGGTTCTTACTTCTTGAATTAAAAATTAAAGGGGGGGTTGTTTTAACTTCAAAAACACTAATACAAATACAATAATTATTTTTAGTAATTAATTTTTTATTAATTTTTTTTTATATTTTTTTATCTTAATTTAATTGTTTTTCTTTTTTAATTAAGTTTATAAATAGTTAATGCATATTTTTGATATGAATTGGTTTGGTAAGGCTTGGTTACTTTTCTTATTTTTATTTGGAGTATTTACTTTATTTAGTTTAATTATTCCCCCTGTTTTTATTATTTTCCTAATTGGTTGGTTATTTTTATTTTTTAGTTCTGTAAAAATTGTTTATGAGTATCAAAGAGCAGTTATTTTTACTTTTGGAAAGTATGATGGAATGCTTTTGCCAGGGTTGAATGTTATTTTGCCTATGGTTCAAAGAGTATCTATTGTTGACTTAAGGCTTAATGTTGCTGATGTTCCTCAACAATCACCAATAACAAAAGATAATGTTTCTGTTAGTGTTGATGCAGTAATATATTATAGAGTTATGGCTGACTTGGCAGATAAATCAATTATTATGATTGAAGATTTTGAGTACGCAATTAGTCAACTTGCTCAAACAGCGATGCGTAATGTTATTGGAGAAATGACTCTTGATGAAGTTTTAAGTAATAGAGATGAGGTTTCTGGAAAAATAAGACATATTGTTGATAAAGCTTCTGATCCTTGGGGAATTAAAGTACAATCAGTTGAACTAAAACACATTGAGTTGCCTGATTCAATGAAAAATGTTATGGCAAAAGCTGCTGAAGCAGAGAGAATTAGAAGAGCTTCAGTAATTAAGGCTAGTGGAGAAGCGCAAGCCGCAAAAGTTGTTTCAGAAGCTGCTGGGATAATTGGGAGCGTTGATGGGGGACTTAATTTGAGAACTCTACAAGAACTTGATAATATTTCTTCAGCACAAACAAATCACATAGTTTTCTTCCTACCCCTTGATATTTTGAAACCATTAGAAGGATACAATAAGAAGGTGAAAAAATAATGGATTTTTTAAGTTTTGCAATAATTGGTTTTTCAATAATAATAGTCCCATTAATTTTTTTAGTTTTCTTTTTAGCTACTATTTCAATAAAAATAATTAATCAATATGAAAGAGGAGTAAAATTTACTCTTGGAAAATACTCTGGGATAATGCATCCCGGATTAAATATTGTAATACCAGTTTTACAATCTTGGGAAAAAGTTGATATTAGAACAATGGTTATTGATGTACCAAAACAAGACATTATGACAAGAGATAATATTTCAGCAATAGTTAATGCTGTTGTTTACTATAGAGTTAGTGATGCAAAGAAAGCAATAATTGATGTAAAACACTATGAGTATGTAGTTAGCCAAATTTCTCAAACAACAATGAGAGAAATCATTGGGGAAACAAGTCTTGATGAATTATTATCACAAAGAGATGCTACTGCTAAAAAAATACAAATTATTTTAGACAGAGTTACTGATCCTTGGGGAATTAAAGTAGAGTCAGTTGAATTAAAAGAAATAATTTTGCCAGAAAGTTTAGTAAGAGTTATTTCTCAAGAAGCTGAAGCAGAAAGAGAAAAAAGAGCAATACTATTAAGAGCAAAAGGAGAGCTTGAATCATCAAAAAATTTAAAAGACGCTGCAACCAATTTAACTAAAACAAAAGGAGCTTTATACTTAAGAACCCTTCAAACAATACACGCATTAAGTACAGAAAACACTCAAACTACAATTTATGCAATTCCAACAGAATTAATGGATGTTTTAGCTAAAAGTGATTTAGGTAAACTTTTAAAAAAATAAAATCACTCTTTTAGTAAAAATAATTTATTAATTAATTTTTTTTTATTAAATATTGATTAATAGTTTTTTTTATTAAATATTAATTAATAGTTTTTTTTTATTGTTTTATTACTTTTATTTCACCATTTTCTACTTTTAGTACTCTGCTAGCAATTTTTTCTATAAAATATCTATCGTGTGATATTGCTAGTATTGCTCCTTTGTATTTTAAAAAAGCACTTTCAATTATTTCTCTTGCATCAAGATCTAAGTGGTTTGTTGGTTCATCAAGTAATAGTAAATTTGGTTTATCTATTAGCACTTTTATTAAATTAAGTCTTGATTTTTCTCCGAGTGAAAGTAATTTTATTGGTTTAAATACATCTTCTTCTAAAAGAAATCCTCCAATGGATAATTGTTGTCTTGTTTTTCCATTGTCTCCTGTTAGTTCGTGTATTTCATCAAATAAAGTATTATCACTTTTAAGGTCTTTTAGTTCTTGATCAATATAACCCATTTTTCCTTGGGAATGAAGTTCTACTCTTCCTTTTAATGCAGGAAGTCTTCCTTCAATTGTTTTTAGTAAAGTACTTTTACCTATCCCGTTTTCTCCAGTAAGAATTACTCTTTCATTTACCCCTATTTGTAAATTAATATTTGAAATTAATGGTTTATCATAACCTACACTTAAATCAATTACTTCAAGAACAGTATTTGCGTGTATTGGTTTTGATTCAATATCTGCAGTAAATCTTGTTTGGTCAAGATCTGGTTTTTCTACCTCTTCTCTTCTTTCGAGAAGTTTTTGCCTATATTTTCCTTGTTTTACTTTTAATGGGCTAGTACCAATTCTTGAAATTTTATCTCTTTCATTTTCTAGATATTCTTGTTCTCTTTCATACGCTTTTTGTTTTGCAAGGAATGTTTCCTCTCTCATTCTAACATACGCAGAGTAATTTCCATTATATTTTACTAATTTAGAATTTTCAATTCGAACAATTGTATCACAAGTTCCGTTCAAAAAATATCTATCGTGAGTAATTATTATCACGGTTCCTTTGTAGTGTTTTAAAAAATTTTCTAAAATATTTAACCTCTTAAAATCTAAGTGGTTTGTTGGTTCATCAAGTAATAATATTTCTGCATCTGAAGAAAGAATTTGTGCTAGTGCAATAATTGCTCTTTGTCCAGTTGATAAATTAGCGACTTTTTGATCAAGCCACTCTTCTTTAACATCAAGAGTACCAAGGACAGATTTTATTTTGTTTGTTGGGACACTACTTTGATGCTTTATCATTTTTGTTTGTAAATCAACATATTTTTGAGTAAGTTTTGTTACCCTATCATGATCCTCATATACTTCAGGTTTTGCTAAAAGAATTTCAAGTTCTTTTAATTCTTTTTCAAAATCATTTTGGTGATGAATTGTAGCGCTTTCTCCAATTATTTCTCTTGCAGTAATTTCTTTATTTAGATTAATATCTTGAGAAAAATAAGCTGCTCTTCCATGATAAGATATTTCGCCATGATAATCAATTTGTCCTAAAATAGCTTTAAGGAGGGTTGTTTTTCCTGCCCCATTTCTTCCAATTAAACCAACTTTTGCACCCTCTCCAAATCCAACACTTTGGTCGTTAAGGATTTCTCGATCACCAATATTAATTGATAGGTTTTTTATTGATAAAGCCATGATAAATTTAATATTAGACAAATTATTAAAGGGTACTAAAAACTATTTTTTTTAAAATATTATTCTTCATTTTTTGTTTCTTCCATTGGTCCTGGTAATAGTATTACTTTCTTTTTTGGGGTATAGTGATGAATCTTGTTATCTCTTTGTTTTTGTTCTTCTTTACTTCTAAGTTCAGCAATTGGTTTGAATGCAAGTCCTGTTGGTTTAGGAGTAGTTGGTTTTCTTTGTTTACGTGATGGTCCTACCATAAAAAAACCTTTTTTATAAATAATATTTGAAAAATTATTTACTCTAATTCTCTTTTAAGTATTTTGTGATGATGGTTTAGTTCTTTGAATTTTTCTACATTTCCTGTAGGCATATCAGGGTGTAATTCTCTAGCCATTTTTTTATATTTAACATTAATTTCTTCAATATTTTTGTGATTGTGTGAGACTCCAAAAAATTCTCTCGCTTCCTTTCGTTCATCATGTACATCTTCATCCTCTCTAAATTCTGCAATAAACTCTTCGATAGGTTTTTTATTCAACAAAACTAACTCTACTTCGTTTTCAATTATTTTTGAAAGAATAAATAAATTATCAACATATTTTTTTTGAGAGGCTACCTCATAGTACATTCTATTTCCGTTAAAATACCATGTAATAGTTGCTTTTGCATCTCTTCCGCAGTATCCATCAAGTTCTATTTCAATATCATCTCTTCTAGTTCCAAGTTCTTCAAGTGAATTAATACACTTGTTCTTAAATTGCAAAGCTCTACGGTTGTAGGAATCTTTTGTAGGGATGAAATTTACTGAATGTCCCTTAATCTTTATTACTTCCATAATAAATTAATTTCTCAATCAATTCCCTAATAAATGTATTTTTCTCAACAAAATTAGTAAAAATAACAAAATATTTGAAAAAACAATAAAATTTGTAAATAAAGCAAACTTTCACACAATAGAAACTATTTAATTAGGGTTGAATATTATAGAGTTATGGATAATGAAAAAAATAAGGTTGAATTTCATCATCAAAACATTCATTTGAGGAAAAATGTTTATTTCTCAAATACTATTTTTTCAAAAGAAAATAAAGAATTATTATTATTCGTTTTACTAATTTTTACTACTCCATTAATTGTAACAAATCAATTAATAGTTGGAACAATTGTTAATGCTCTTTTAATAAAATCAGCAATTGATTATAAATCAAAAAAAGTTTTCTTATTATCTTTAATTCCAAGTATTGCTGTTATTTTGGGAGGAATCTTATTTACAAACTTGACCCCCCAAGTACTATTTGTATTACCATTTATTTGGTTAGGCAATTTTTCATTAATGTTTTTAATGAGAAAAATATTTGTTCAAAAAAAGTTAAATTACTTTGTTGCTTCAATAATCTCTGCTGGAGTAAAAACAATTTTGTTATTTAGTTTCACTTTTATTTTATTTAGTGCTTCTTTAGTTCCAATAGTATTTTTAACAACTTTTGGGCTAAATCAATTTTTAACAGCAATGAGTGGATCTATAATTATTTTTGCTTCAAAAAAATTAACAAAACTTTGGTGAATAAAAAAA
>Ga0116177_10002454_pt1 | contig 13626 bp, 10 predicted proteins | sample AD_STIC10_MetaG_FD_89750 | JGI IMG/M metagenome (GOLD analysis project Ga0116177, IMG submission 89750) | Active sludge microbial communities of municipal wastewater-treating anaerobic digesters from USA - AD_STIC10_MetaG | ecosystem: Engineered > Bioreactor > Anaerobic > Digestate | place: USA...
CGGCGTTCAGGTCGAAGGCGTTGAAAAGGTTTTGCACTTGGAACCTCGGCGTTTCGCCATCGCCGTTGCCTTGCGTCCAAAGGAGGCGGGCGGGCAGGTAGAGCAGTCCGTCCGGCGACAGCGTGGCCGAACTGAAGGCTGTTCCACCAGCGGCCACTTCCAGCGTGTCCAAGAGTGTGGCGTTCGTGCCGTCATCGCGCAGCGCGAAATAGGCGCCGCCTTCGTTGTTGCCGACGATCAACACGCCGTTGGGGGTGACGATCGGTGCGGACATGGTGTATTCCCAGCCTTTGCTGCCGGTGGGGTAGGCCCATTTCACGGTGCCATCGGCCGTGTGGATGGCGTAAAGTTGTCCGAGGCCATCCGGGTTTACGGTTTGGAAATAATAGGTCTGCCCGTCATGCGCGAGGCAGCCGCTGCTCTGGGCGCGTTCGGGATGATTAACCCCTGCGGTGTAAGTGTGGACAGGCATGGCCAACTGACTCCAGAGCGGCGCGCCTTGCAGATCCACGCCGACAATCCGGATGCTATCATCGCCGACAGGCAAATAAATCCGCCCGGCAACCGGGTCCACCGTTGGATCGCCATCGGTGAATCCACCAAAGTCCACGCGCCATAATTCTGCCCCAGTGTCACCGTCGAAATTTCCCAACCAACCACAGCGTCCGGTGGCTAAAACGTGGGTTTTGCTCCCCGCCGGATGAATGGCCATCCGACTGTAACAGGTGCAGAGGCTCGAGGCGGCCTCCCAGGTGACCGTAATGACGGACCCGGAATCGATGCCGGCGCTGGGCCGGTCATCCCATTGACTGGCAAAGATTCGGCCATCCGGCGCCACCTTGGGCGAAGAGAAACTCAACCTTTCCCAATCCGGATCCGCGCCGTTGTGCCAGTAACTGGACGGCCCGTTGTCTGCGGCAAACGCCATCAAGGGATGCTCCGTGTCGTCGTTTATCACGTAAACCGTCTGCCCATCGGGAGAGAAAGCGGGGGTATTCTCGCCGATGGACTCCCCGCCATCCGGATTGCCGTTCCAGAGAAGTTGTCCCGTATGCCGTTCCATCGCCTGCACGCCCTTCGGCCAACGGTAACCGCTGACCACCAAGTCCGCTCCATCGGGGCCGACGCCGTCGAAAAACACCATGGAACTGGCGGAGAGATTGCCTTCGTTGGGTGAGTTCGGCGTCCGTTTTTGCCAGCGAAGCGCGGCGAAAAAGTTCGCGCCTTGGCGATTGGCGGGCACGGTAAAATCGGCGCGCCCGGTATTTTGCGAATCACGCTGGCGTTGCGGCCAGGAAGCGGCCAGGGCGGATGAGCCGCAGAGAAAGTTCAGGCTGGCGCCGCCCAGGAACAAGCAGGCAAGGGTGTAATACAAGGCGCGCTTCATATTGTTCCCTCCAGAACATTTTCGCCGCTGGTATCGTTCTTCTCGCAGCGAAGGCGGCGAACATCGCCGGAGAATCCCGTACTGAGTTTGGACCGTGCCATCCGGCACAGGATGACTGAGTTTTATCTACTACCCCCCGGAAATACGTCAAGCTTCCTCCCGTTCCGCCTGATTTCAGCGGGCGTCAACCAAGCCGCGCAAGCCGGTAAAAGCATCAGAAACCGCATGCCGTTTTCCTCTCCTGAGGTACTCGTCGTCAGGGCGTGGCGGTCGCACCTCAAAGGGCTAATTTCATGACTTCTGGGACCGCCGCCTCTGCTCCTGGCGTTCCTCATACCAGGCTTCCGTTTCGGCGATGTCCGCCTCGAGCTTTGGGCGGATGAAAAGCGCGCGCTTGAACTCCGGCAGGCAGCGGGCCTTGAACGCGGCCGATGCATATTCCTGCATTCCGGGACCGACCCCTTTACGGCTCGTCAGAGGAGGCGTCCTCTATCGCAAATCCACGGCGACCAAATCGCCCTGCTGATTACGGCAATACACCCGTCCGTCGGCTACCACGGGTACCGTCCAGCAGGTGCCCGAAAGCACGGTGGCTCGCGCGAGCTGTTTGAAAGCCGCCGGGGAGGCTTGCGCAACCAGCAGGTCTCCGCCATCCAGCATGACGAAGAGTTCCCCGTCCGCCAGGGTCAGGCCGCCGCCTACGCGGAGTCCCTTCTGCTCCCATTTGGTTGCGCCAGTCTCAAAGTCGAGGCACTTGAGACTGCTGCGTTGGCCTTGCTGGCCGTGCATGCCATAAAGGTGGCCTTCGTACAGCACCGAGGTTTGGCAGTGATTGTTTAGTTGCCGGTATTCCCAGACCTTTTTGAGCGTGTTGCCTTCCAACTTGAGACGTGCGCAACCCCGGTCATAACCGCTGGAGATGAAGATTCCATCCCCGGAGACAACCGGGGTGGCCGCATTTACCCCGTGTGCCGTTTCCCATGAGAAGCGAGCCACCGCCGGGCCGCCCGCCAACCGGTAGATCGTGAGGCCGGCGGCGTCAAAAGCCGTCACCAGCTTTTCGTTTCCGTGCGGGAAGATCACCGCGGAGGAATAACCGGCCGTTTCCGTGCCCATTTGCGTGATCAAATCACCCGTCTTCCGGTTCAACACAAAAACCACGCCCAAATCCATCACCACCTTGTCCTCAAGCGCGAAGGGCGATCCGGACAAAGGCCAGCCGCCGGCTTTGACGCCAAATTCACTGACGGACCTCGACCACTGCAGTTGGCCACTGGCGGCGTCGAGGCCGAGGAGTTTCCCATCGCTGTTGAGAGCGAACACCTGCCCTGCGGCCACTGCGGGGGTGGCGGTGGTTTCCTCGCCCTTGCCTGGGTCACCTGTCAGCGGAGGATGGGCCCAAACCACCTTGCCCGTTTCCGTTTCCAGGCACCAGACGGTGGCCGCACCCTGGGTGTAGAGGTGTTTGCCCACCACGACCACGGACGAATGGCCCTGGCCGACGTTCTTTTTCCAGAGCACTCTGGCCGCGTCGCCGGACCAAAGCTTGAGGCCTTTTTCGGGGGAAATGAGATTCCGGTTTGGGCCAAGGTAGCAAGGCCAGTCGGCGGCGCGGACGCACGCAGTGAGGGGGAGAATCCAAAGAACGGAAGCGAGGGCGGTGCTGTATTTCATGGAACATTGGCTGGGTTAAAGGTCATGGCGAGTGTGGGAATGGCACAACCTGCCGGTGTCGAAGGCTGCGTTGGCTGGTTGCCCCGCTGTGGTCTGAGCGGAATCGGGTGATCTTCATCGTTCAAGTCGCGGGACTTTCGGGCCGATGTAAGCGGTCGCCACCACCATGTCGTCCATCCAGACGCGATTGGTCTGCGGGCTTTCATGAATATACATGCTGGGCCAGAAGCAATTGAGCTTGAGCGTGTCAGTGTCCCGCCAGCGGATGCCGGTGAAGCGGCCGATGAGTTCACCATCCACCCAAAAAGCCTGCTCGCCGTCAGCCTGGCCGGGTGTGTTAGCCTTGACCATGATCTCCAGGCAATACCACCGGCCGCGCGTGAGCAGGAACTTCTTCTCCGGCTTGAAGGAGTTGCCCCACCAGTTGCCATCCGGATCGCGTTTCATGTCCGGGTAATAGGTGTAGAACATCAGTTCGCCCGGCGGTGGATTGCGTTGCCAATCCCGCCACGGCTCCAAGCCCGTGATGAAAAAATCGCGGCCCGTGGGTTTCTGGCCGGCGACGCCCAGGTGCCAGCGGTCGGACTCCGCCGCCAGTTTCGCGCCGGTGTGATGGAGATCGCCCTGATCGTAGTCTTCCGCAAACCGGCAGTACCAGCGCGCGTGGAGTTGATCGTAACCGGGCTTGAACCACTTGACCAAGCCGGCGCCCACGCCCCGGCCGGCCGGCACGGTGAACTGCACGGCTTGCCGGCCCCCGTAAACCTGGTCTTTTTCGCTGACCAGTTGAACGGCGGGTGCGCGTGGCGGTTCGGCGTTGTTCCATTGCCGGAAGTCTGTTCCCTCAAAATTCTCGACGAACACCACCGCCGGATCGTTTTGGATGCCCGCATCGTCGGGATACGCAGCCGAAAGCCCGCGCGCAGGAGGACGGTTCGGGCGATGGCCACCCGGAGAGCGGGCCGCGAGCGACCCAATGCGCTTCCTGCCCACTGCCAGCTCGTCAATCCACAGACGCTGCGGATGCGGCAAAAGCCCGGGGCCGAAATAAGGCGCCATCAGGAATTGATTGAACTTCATCTGCGGAAAATCCGGCGAACGCAGGACCAGGTTTGTCCGCTCGATGACGAGCCGGCCATCACACCAGCCGCGGGCCACGCCGTCTGGATTGGCGCGGTCGTTCTCCAAGTCCAGCGTGTTGAGTTTGAAATATGCCTCCACGCAATGCCACTGATCGTCCTGGAAAAGGACCTGCTCGCTGTCGTAGAGCCGGCCGTTGTAACCGCCGCGCAACGGTCCCTGGGTCAAGCCGTGGGGCATCTTCTCGTTCTGGATGTCCTGGGCGGCCAGACGCAACCGCCCCGCCACCGGCTCAATGTAAAGCGTCAGATGGCTCGCTGCCAGCCCGTGCCAGGCGGAATTCTCGCTGGTCATGAAATGGGTCAGGTGCGGATGGTAGTTCTGTCCGCTCCACCCCCAGCCCGGAGAGAGTTTGAGATAGAAACGGATGGCCACCTCGTCCGTCGGTGTGAACAAATGCCGCGCTGCCGCCGAACCGTGCGTGCCTGACTGCGCGTCGGTCCATTCGTATTCAATGCAACCCTGGCCCGCCGCCGCCCCGCCGCTAATCCGCACCTGCGACAGATCATACCAACCCCGCTCCCGAAGGTTGGCATCCTCGAAACTCTCGCTGAAAAACAGCCCGTCGGTGTTGGCGTCGTCCCCCTCGTTAACAACCCTGCCGTCAACGGAGGCGTTCTGCCCCCAAACCCAAAAACCGAGGGCGTAAAGCAGAAAGCAGAAACCACCCAGCCATGTCCGCCGGGTTTTGGGCGACGCCAGTCCTCGGGCGCTTTGCGGCGGGCGTAATTGCATTCCCTTGCCCCGAAGCGGCGGAGGGCCGCCCGCCGATGCCGGGCCAGTAAAGGCAGGCCGCCGCTCCCAGTAGCGGCTGAAACGAATCAACACAAACGTGCCCGCCACAATCGCGTCGATCACCGGAAAGCCAGCCCCCACTCTAGCCAGCACGATGACCACACCGACGGAAGCCGTCACAAGTGCGACGCGGCGCTCATTCTCCAGCCAAAAAACGCTGCCGGTCTGCGGCACCGCCGAACGCCGCCGCAGTAATCGCCGTTCGGCTTCGCTCAGTGGTCGTGTCGTCTCGTGGAGCATGGCTGTGTCAAGCGGGCCTCGCAACTACCTGGGAAAAACTAGGGACATCGTACCTCCTCGGTAGTGCGGCTGGGCAGAAGTGTCCGGAGCCGCTAGCGCGGGCGCTTCTGTCCTGCGACAACGCTGCCGTCGCAATATAGAATGTTGTTATGGATTGGGCAGACCACGAGAATTTCCTCAGGGTTGGCCTCCGTCAGGTCTTTGCCGGTGCGGAGTTTGTAGGATAGGTTTGCCGCTTCGAGAGATTCGAAGTCCTGCGCCGGTTGCTTATCCTTGTCTGCTGGACAAACCAAAATCCTGGTCGTGTTCAGCTCATTGGACAGGGCGCGGAAGTGGTAGGCGGCATTGCGGTCGAATCCGTCACTGTCGGGTTGGCATAGTTCCATGGTGCCGCCGCTGTTTGTGCTGACGTTGAAGGGAAAGTGGTCGTCGTGGTCTCCCGCCCAGAGACGGAAGGAAATACCGATTAGTTTCATATTACTGACGCAATGGATGCGTTGAGCTCTCTCTTTGGCTTTGGCGAGTGCCGGAAGGAGCATTGCGGGCAGCACGACCAGAGTGACGGCCAGACTGACATAGCCCATGATGAGTCCAGCCAGAGCCAAGCCCGCGCCGCCGTATTGGGCGGGGGCGCGGCGGGCACGACCGCGGGCCTTGTGGCCGCAGATGATGGCGGGGATGCCGGCAAGAAGCCCCAAGCAAGCGAGCGAGAGGATTCCGAGAACAAGGCTGGTGATGGCGAGTCCGGACTGTGGCGGCGTACGCGGCTCGGAAGGAGGGGGCGGCGGGGACGGGGGCGAGCCCGGAGCGGCAGAGAGACCGAACTCGGGAAAGGTGCTGGCTGGGCGCCATTCGGAAGAGCCCGGGCCTTGAACCAGTGTCTGGCCATTAATCCGGCCCTCGCTGATCCACTGACGCATCTCCTGAAGGTTGTAGGGGCCGTGTTCCTTGCCGTCGGGTCCGATGGTTTTATACATGATTATTCCTTTACTCTGGTGGTTGCGCTTAAATCGAACGGGTGGGGAATTACCTTTTCACGCCCGCCGGGACGGGGCGCTGCGCAGGTGAGGGAAAATTGGTTTTTAGGCTCATCAAGCATGCGCCGACCTTATCAAGAACCGGCTGAGGCGACAATCGCTTTGTTGGCGTCAATCTTTGCCGTCTTGGTGGCCGGCGACGGTGGGAGCGGCCCGGCGGAAACAAGTGACCGGACGCGCCGCAGCCGGCAGTTTGCCGGCGTTAACTGGCGATGGCGAACCGTTCGTGGAAGGTCTCCACCATCCGCAGCAGAGTCGGGTCAACCAGCTCCCGCGCCCGGTGGAGCAGGCCATCGGGTATCTCCCGGTAAAAAGCCTGGGCGATGCAGCCGGAAGTATCCCTGGGAGTTGATGGCAGGAACGCGGAGGCGATGTTCACCTTGCACGATGACGGGCGGATTGGTCACCGGCATCCAGGGGGATGCATTGGCCAGCGACGACGCGGTTTGGAGCACGAAGCCGGGGTCGTTTGTGGGCCAGGTCAACAGCGCGTGGCGGAGGTCAGCGCCGTGAATGTGCAGCGCGGAGGCCGGTCTGGCCGGACCGATCTTGGCGCGCGAGATCACGAACGCATCGTAATAGCGGCTTTGCGGCCGCGGCGAGCCATCGTTCCAGTAACAATCCAGCATGATTTCGTTGATTTTGTACGTCCGGTTGCCGCGCAGATCCACGTTCATGCGTTCGACCTCAAGCTGGTCATCAATCCACAGGCGATAGTGTCCATCAGTCTTTCCCGGGGTGTTGAGCTGCACCTCCATTTCAAAACAAACCCAGCGGCCGATGTTGGTCGGATTGGCAAAAGTGAAGCGCGTCAGTGCTATGGGAAGAAAGCCGGCGCTGTTGCGCTGGTGGCTGTCCTCGGCCCTGACGTCCAGTGCCATGCGCCCGCTATTGTCACCCGCCGCCCAACAGTGAACTGCCAACGGTCCGCGCCAATCGGGATTACGGTAGCGGATACGGGCCATCTTGGCCGGGTAGCCTTGGAAGCCGGTCTCGAACTTGTGATACCAGCGCACAAAAACGCGATCCGGAAAGCCGCCGGACGCGAATTTGGAGACCCAGCCGGCATCCACCTGACCTTGGGCATAGGTCTGTTTCAAAGAATGCGAGCCATCGAAGGCATCGTCGGCGCTTACCGCCATACCCCGGTCGGATACGTCCTCATATTTGGCAGATAGCAAGCGCCCATCCTCAAAGTTGTCCTGCCAAAGGAGTGTACCGGCCGGAGGATCCCAGGCCCCGGCGGTTCCCACGTTGATGACCATTCCGACCGCCAACACACATGACTCAAGCCGGTTCATTTTTCATCCTATGGTTTCGGTTTGTGGCTGACATTGTTCAACGGCCAGCCGTTGACGCTGGCACGTCCTTCCGCATCAATCACGTATAGATATTTACCCGACAATGATTCGAAGCCGCCTTGAAAGAGAACCAACCGGATGCGCGTTGCGCTCCAATCCAGCAGCCGCCCTTGCGCTTCGCGATGGACCTGGCTGCCTGGCGCGTCATTCCAAGTGGCTTGATCCGATATCTCCACCCGGGCCTGGGTGTCGTCATAATAGATTTCACTCAGGTCCACCTCCTGACCCGCCGACAGTTGATGTCCGTCGTCGTATCCAAACAGCATGGGCTCGATTCCCACGTCGGCGGGCAGCCAGGGAGCGTCAAATTGATAATGACTGAGGCCGGCGCGAAAACGCCAGTCCGCTGCCGGACGGAACTCAATGGTGCTGCCGGCACCGCTATAGGACCCAAGGTGGTAATGGCCGTTTTTCCAAACATCGAACCACTGCTTGACCGTATCCACGTAAATCTCCCAGCGCACCCAGGTGGTTTCGTTTCCGGCGTCAATCCAAGCGGAGGCAAGGTCGTGGCTGTTGCGCATGCCGTAAAGCATCGCACACAGGACATTTTCCCCCGTGCCCGAATAATCGGACCCGGCAATGCGCACGATTTTGGTCGAACCATCCCCGCCGCCGGATGCCGCCTGGCCATCACGGTAACCGCCATTCTTTACCTTGCGGTAGAAAGAGAGATAAAAACGCTTTTGCGTGGGCGGCGCATCGGGCGGACAGAGCCACATTTTACCGGGGTTGCCATTCTGCCCCCAGCCGGCGTAATGCGCCGTGAGGCGAGGATGCCGATGCGGCCGACTGAGGGAATACGCCACGTTTTCCGATGCCGACCATACGGATTGGTTGATCAGCCGGCCGTCGGAAAAGCCGGCGCAGGCATCGGCGTTGGTCCCGTTGACATACTGTGCTGAACCGGTATCCCAAATGATCGGCGCGGCCTGTTTGCGTGGGCCAAAACCATCTCCGGTGATCGTCAACACGCCGCCGTGATCAACCTCTCCGGTCACGCTCGCGATCACTGGCCGATCCGCCACCACGCGATGCAGCCGGAAGTATCCCTGGGAGTTGGTGGCGGGAACGCTGAGGCGATGTTCACCTTGCGCGATGGCGGGCGGATTGGTCACCGGCATCCTGGAGGATGTGTTGGCCAGCGACGACGCGGTTTGGAGCACGAAGCCGGCGTCGTTTGTGGGCCAGGTCAACACCGCGTTCGCCGGTCCATCTCGCAAAATCGTCAGCGTAAAGGGGTCGGTCCGGGAATGCAGGAATGTGGACTGGACGATCACGTCGTCAGGGCGTGGCGGTCGCACCTCAAAGGGCTAAGTTCATGACTTCTGAGACCGCCGCCTCTGCTCCTGGCGTTCCGCATACCAGGCTTCCGTTTCGGCGATGTCCGCCTCGACCTTTGGGCGGACGAAAAGCGCGCACTTGAACTCTGGCAGGCAGCGGGCCTCGAACGCCCTCGATGTATATTCCTGCATTCCGGGACCGACCCCTTTACGAAAAGCGCGCACTTGAACTCTGGCAGGCAGCGGGCCTCGAACGCCCTCGATGTATATTCCTGCATTCCGGGACCGACCCCTTTACGACCCCTTTACCGTGTCAATAGCGACAGCCTTGACAGTGGAGTTCAGCCAAGCATCCGCCGCATGGGTCAGCCCCGGATACAACTGCGCCCGCCGCCGCCTCCCGCTTGCGGACCAGAGCACAGCCCCGCCGACAACTGTCAATGCAGCAATGTTCGGCTCAGGAACCTGAACCACGGTAAGGCCAACGTCGGGCTGGTCGGCTAGGACAATGCCTTCGACGTGAGGCATCCATGTGGCCAGTGACACATCCATATAGCCGTAACGAAAAGACTGCTGCTCGACCAGACGAAATCCAATCGCCAGACGGTCCAGACCTCCCGTGTAATCCGGATAACCTTGGCGAGCGTATGAAACAGTGCCGAACTCGTAAATGAGTGAAATTGGGGACGTGAACGTCTGCAACCACGTTCCCTCCGTGGGCACAGGTCCAACCGAGTGCCGCGGAAGCAAGGCAACGGGATCAAGCGAACTGGGCGAGCCAAGCAACTGCAGATGGGAGGCGAACTCCAGAGTCACACCCAAGTGACAGAGGTAGCTGGTGCCCTCGGGAGTCCCGAGGCAGATCGGTGCACCGTAATACCTGACCGTCAGGTCGGTCACGCCGTCTCGGTTCATGTCTACACCAACCGGGACACCCAGCGTGAGGTCGAGGGGCTGAGGTTCGTCGAGTTGAATCACCTCGGCGGCTGAAACGACTGGGTGCAGCACTGCCGATGTGATGCAACACGCTAGAATGCTAAGATGCGTCTTCATGGTACTGCCGAACGCTGCGCATGAACCTCGCCGGTGAAGCGCCAGCGAGACCGGCGTAGTGTTCGATGCGCTTGTTCGCTGTTATGATCTGTGTATTGCATCGTGACAAACAGTACACAGCGTCAAAAGATTACCTTCGTCGTTCTTCCCGCCCTTGGCGTGATGTTGTATGTGATGAATTTCAAGATGACGAGGATCCGACGGATTCCATTCGTCATGCGACCAACCGCACTCCGTGCATTTATGCCCGTCCCGGCGCATTACTGCGCGGCGCACATCGTCTGGAATTGTTCTGTCATGTTCAGGATTCTGCCTGTCGGCCTCGAGGACATACACACCGACATCAAGATCGGGGCGTCCTGTTGTCCTTGTGACAATAGGCCATCCGAGTTCAGTCCGAAGCTCGCGAACCCGCCGTGCCCACTCAGTCTTGTCGCTCGCGACATATCGCAATTCTTCGTTTGTGACGCCTTGGCCAACATTCGCACGCATGAATTTCAAAATCTTGTCGCGGACTGATAGGCGTTCCTTGCGAATGGAGTTGGCACAATGCCAGCGATGCGCAGCATCTCTATCTTGTGTGTCGCGTAAAAGAACGTAATCATCCGGGCTCATAAGCTTCCACTCGTCAGGGACTTCATCGGCCTCTGCTTCGCGCATTTCCTTGATAGTGACACCACTTGCAATCGCCCATCCCTGTTGAACACGCAATTCCCGCAATCGTCGCGCATACTCCTGAATGCCGGATACAACGAGCAGTTCGTCGCCGTTGATGACTACCTTCGGGTACTGACAGAAGTAATACAGAATGCGATCTCGTGCGGCGCGAGCAAGTTCATACGGAATGAGACTTTTCCCCAAATCTCGGAGGCCATGAAATATCGGGACAAGAGCAAGGACTTTCGTGCGAAGTTCACCCTCTCGAAGGTGTGTCTCGAAATTCCGGATCAGTTCCTCCAAGTCTCGTCGGCAAATCTCTGGAGTTCCTGAGATATTCCCTGCTCGTTTACGCGGCATTTATAAACCTCACAAGCTTTGCATTCATCCGTTCGAGATTTCGAGTCTCACACTGCCATAAGATCAAAACGCGCCAACCCAACCGGGTAAGCGAACATCGTGTTTTAGCGTCTCTCCTCATATTCCCGTCAATCTTTCTATCCCAAAACGATCTGTTTGTGTCTGGCCGTGCGCCTCGCGGGCAGCCTTTGTGCCCGTGCCAGAAACAGCCATGAACAAAGATCAACTTCTTCTGGCCGACCAGCACAATGTCCGGCGTTCCCGGCAACCCCTTCACATTGCTTCGGTATCGACAATGCAAGCGACGTAGACATGACTTTACGAGTCTTTCAGGCGCTGTATTGCGCCCTTTGACACTTGCCATAATCTGACTTCGCTTTTTCTGTTGAAATCTGTCCGTCATTCCCTTCCTCTTTGGCGGCAAGTATTGCAAAGACACAGTCGGCAATTCGAGCGGCCAGCATAGGCGGAACGGCATTGCCGATCTGTTTGGCAATTTCGATCTTGCTGCCAGTGAAGCGGAACGAATCCGGGAAGGATTGGAGCCTTGCCGCTTCGCGGTGCGTGATGGGCCGATGCTGACACGGGTGAAGATAGCGTCCCTTCTCAGGCTTGAAAAACTCGGTACGAATCGTGAATGACGGACGATCCCACCACAGCCGCCCAAACAAATCTGTTCCACCTTGGGTCTTTCGTATCCAGCAGGCTGGAGTGAGTTCCGGTGCCCGTCTCTGCAAGTCGAAACGGTTCATTCCTTCATTCGGAATGGCCTTGTACCGCTGGAGGCTCTTTGGTGTGGGAGTCCGCCCGAAATGAAGGTCGAGCGGCGGAGGCTCACTCCTGATTTCTATCCCTTCCGGCGGCGGAAGATCTCCGATGGCGTCGCGAACCGTCCGCCAAGGTCTCGCCCTCGAGACGTAAAAATCTAATTCCTCCGAAAACAGCATGTCTGTTTCGATCGCAGTGGGTCGCCTGTGCGTCTTTTTCGGAGGAAAAAATTCGCCCGGATGGGCGAACTTGCATCCTATGATAAACGCGCGCCAGCGCGTTTGTGGGACGCCGTAGTCGGCGGCGCACAGCTTGGTTGAGGCGAGGTTGAACCCCATGGCGTGTGCTGCTTCGCATATCTCGTCGAATTCATCTGATCCGAGGAGTTGGGGGACATTTTCCATTACGAACACCTCGGCTCCGGTGTGCTCCACAATCTGCAAATAAGGTCGCCAGAGTTGCTTCCGGGGGTCGCCGTCGCGCTGTTTGTTCAACAGACTGAACCCTTGGCAAGGGGGGCCGCCGATGACGACATCCGCCTTGGGGATTTCGTCTATCCGATGTTCCGCAATCTCCAGAATGTCGTCGGTAGTACAATGGTTGCCGAAATTGGCGTTGTAGGTCTTGGCGGCATAGGCGTTGAAGTCGTTGGCCCAGACGGGCTCAAACACCTGGCCGAGTGACTTCGTGAAGCCGAGCGTCAGGCCGCCCGCACCGGCAAAAAGATCAACAAGGCGATACGTGCGTGACGACTCCCGCAGGAGTCCTTTCTGTCGACCGCGATACACTGATTCATTGTCGGTCAACGTGTCGTATCGCAGCGGTTCTTTTCTCCTCTTCTTTTGCATGGGCGTATAGTGCCACATTCTGGTCCGTCAAACAAGGTGGTTCTTTATCGTTCTCTGTCAGCGAACACCTCGCCTAACCCTTTGGTGCGCCAGCGACATTAGGGTTCAGGCGGTTGTTGGAGCCTTTCCATATTCCAGTCGGTTGACCTTGTACTGCAAATAGAATATCTGGAAGAAGAAGATCATCACACCAGACCAATACACGTTGTGCCCCAGATGTGCGTTGAAATGCTCCCGCAGGATCCGACGGACCTTGTAGCATTGCACGAGCAGTGTAATGCCGATTACTGCGGAGAGCATCTTGTCGGTGGCTTCGATCCCTTTCGAGATTGCCAGGTATTCAGCATCGTGCAGCGTCTCGTACAGGCCCTCGAAGACACCCGAAGCCATCATCAGGAGGAGTGACAATGAGAAGACGACAATGCCGAAAATGAAGACGCCGGCCCCAAGCTGTTCCTTGGAGTGCAACGCGTTTATGGCGTGACGGCGAGAGAGGAACCAAGCGGGATAGTAGATTCCAGCCGTGATTACCGTGAAGAGGATCGTGAGGATCACTGGAGTTCTCTTGACCGTGTCCGCAGGAACGGCTGCTGTCGTAGTTGCTTGTTGGGAAGTGAGCGATTGTGGAACTCGGGGAGGTCTCGGAACGGATGCGCTCTGGGCGAATGGAGAATCCAAAAAAGACATCCATTCTGCCATTCCCTCGGACCATACCTGCGTCCGTTCACCGATGAGGCCGTTCGCGGCCATCTCGGAAACGGTTGATTCCGAGAACGGCCCTTTCTGTGCTGTACCGTCGTGGATGAACCATTGTCTGCTCATGATCTGGTCTCCTTCGTGCTCCAACGTCGGAACTGAGCGACAGCCTCCGACAGTGACGGTGAAGCGCACGGGGCGCGTCCGAACTGCCTGCCGGCGTCGAGCGGAGCAGCGGGGCGGCTGTTAGATGTCATGTTGGGTTGAGACGTGCCACCACTCAGTGGCACGCTGCGTCGGCCACGAAAACCAAACGCATCCATGAAA
>Ga0116177_10002460_pt1 | contig 13618 bp, 9 predicted proteins | sample AD_STIC10_MetaG_FD_89750 | JGI IMG/M metagenome (GOLD analysis project Ga0116177, IMG submission 89750) | Active sludge microbial communities of municipal wastewater-treating anaerobic digesters from USA - AD_STIC10_MetaG | ecosystem: Engineered > Bioreactor > Anaerobic > Digestate | place: USA...
CCTGCGCCGAGGATGTAATCCATGGCGCGCTGCAGCATGTTTCCCCATGACGGGGTTGGCGGCTGGATGCCCAGCCCCAGGTAGCTGAGCGCAGACTCCGACAAGATGGCCGAGCTCACTCCCAGCGTGGCCGCGACGATGACGATTGGAAACAGGTTGGGAAGCATGTGCTTCCACAGTATCTTCCACGTCTTCGTTCCGGACGCCCGAGCCGCCTCAACGAACGGCTGCTCCCTCAGCGAAAGGGTCATGCCTCGCACGAGGCGCGCGGTGGACATCCAGCCGAAGATGGCAAGTATGACGATTATGTTCGTCAGGCCGCCCCCAAGGAACATGGCGCCGATCAGCAGAACCGGTACAGTAGGTACTGAGAGCATGAGGTCGGTGAAGCGCATCAGGATGCCGTCCACGATTCCTCCGCTGAATCCCGACACCACGCCCACTAAGGTTCCCAGGAAGGCCGACGACGCGGCCGCCGCGATCCCGACGAAGAGGGATATCCGGCCTCCATACATGATCCTCACAAGCACGTCATGGCCGAGCTCGTCTGTACCGAACGGATGAGCCTTCGACGGGGGAGCAAATAGGTTCCAAAGATCCATGTCATCGATCGCGTACGGGCTGATCCACGGCACGACTACCGAAGCAACTAGCAGGGCTAGGAATACGCCCATCCCGACTGCCGCCAACTTGTGTCGCCTGAGCCTCTTCCACACGTTCTTCCAACCGGTCATGAGTACACCACCCGCGGGTCTACCACGGCATATAGCACATCGGCTACAAGATTAGATACGACTGTGAGCACCGCCAACAGCATCAAGCAGCACAGGGCCAAGTTGTAGTCGCCGCCTATGACGGCCTGGTACATGAGGCGCCCCATCCCGGGCCACGCGAATATGGTCTCGACGACGACTGCGCCTCCAAAGAAGTACGGAATGTCAAGAGCCGCGATGGTCAACACCGGTATCATCGCATTCCGCATGGCGTGTTTGGTGAGCACTGTCCGCCCGTCAAGCCCTTTGGCTCTTGCAGTGCGGATGTAGTCCATTCCCAACACTTCGAGGAGGGACGTCCTGACATACCTGACCCAGTAGGCAACCTGTACAAGGCCGAGAACGATCATGGGAAGGATCAGATGCGCCAGCCTGTCAGTGAATACAGCCCAGGACGACCCGGTGACCATGCTCGAGACTCCCCCAATGGGCAGCCACCTGAGTTTTACGGAGAACAGCATTATGGCCATGAATCCGAACCAGACGGGCGGCATCGACAGGCCTAGAAATGCGAAAAACGTGATAATGTAGTCGAACGCGCTGTACTGCCGGGAAGCGGAGATCATCCCGATGGGCAACGCTATCAAGAGCCCCAGGAGCCACGCGCTCATTGTAAGGATCAGAGTATTCGGCACTCTCGAGTGCACCAGTTCCATCACGGGCGTCTTGTACACGCTGGAGTAACCCCAATCGCCCATGAGGACGCTTCTCAGCCAATGGAAGTACCTCACGTATACCGGGTCGTCAAGGTGATAGTACTCCCTGAGCCTTGCTATGGACTCAGCGGATACCGCGCGAGGGTTCTCGAGGCGAATCGCAAGAAGCGGGTCGCCCGGCGCCAGCGCGAGTAAGCCAAACGCGATGATCGAGATAATCAAGAGCAGAGGCACTGCTCCGAGTGTTCTTTTCAAGATATACGATCCCACTACTACTGCGCCCCCGAGGCGCGGGCCCACATCCGCCCGCGCCTCGAAGAGCTCCTCCTCTCCCGAACCTCAATCTGAGTGAGGTCAGCTGCCGAGCAGGTGCTTCGCCAGAAGCATGCCACTGCCCAGCTGTATGCGTACAAGGTCCGCAATGGGGACAACCTTGTAGTTCAGGGCCTTTTCGAGTTCCGAGCATCCGCGGGCGACTGCCTCGTCCAGCTCGGCCCGGGCCTTCTCAAGCACTGCGTATCTGGCTGCACCGTTAGCGTCGTTCGCGTCGTTCGCACCGTTCGCGCTGTTCGCGCCACCCGCAGCGCCCGCGCCCGCAGCCTCCAATTCGCCACTGACCAGACGCAGCAGCATTCCGATGGAAAGCATGTTGTAGAACCGGGCTATTACCATGTTGTCGAAGTCCTCTGCGCCTGTAGCTGGTCTCTCCATCTCCCGAGCCGAAAGGGCCCAGTTCCTCTCGGCCTGAATAGATGCAGGGATGTGCTTGAGGTTGTCGGATATCGCGTCATAGAACGGCGAATCCTTCGCAGATATCGATAACTCCGGCTCTATCCTGGCCAGCATCTCGCCCACATAGTTCCAGTGCCTCTCCGACTCGCCGAGGCGCGCGAGGAACGAATCCCTTCGGCTCCTGTCGATGGGCTTCATGTCCTCGATACGTGGGTCGTAGTAGTACGGCAGCTCGCACACGAGCGAGAAGGTGCCCGCCGCGGTCAGCGCGTACTCGTCGCTGCCCGAACCGCCCGATATCATTGTCGAAGGGTCCTCCACGCCGGAGTGCTCCTTGTAATAGTCGTAGGTGTCCTTCACGCCAAACAGGCCAAACACGGCGTCATCGAACTTCTCGCAGTATGGAACCTCCGGCTCTCCCAGCGCCAGCGGGATATTTCGCGTTTTCGCCAGCTCGTGGAAGCGAGCGTGCAGCTTTGGAACTGCGCCGGTAATGTACCAGTACGCCCCGCCGAATCCGGCATTGTGGAGAGAGTACATGAACCGCGGTCTCTCGTTGTCGATTATCTTAATGAGACACTGCGTCTCCGGCAGTGGGCGGTCGAAATTGAGCGTTTTGTAGTGAATCGGAAAGGTCCACTCGACCTGTTGGTACCCAGGAGGCCGGTAGAAGTTCCTCACGTACGTCTCGATGTTGAATGGACCGGCGAACCATCCCTCATTCAGCCGGGTCCCGTCGGGATCGATGCACTTTATAATGTACCAAGTGTAGTCGAGTTCCCGCCTGAGGTCGGCGTCGGATGCAAGCCTTCCCGAGATGTAGTCGAGCATCATGGCGCCGATCGGTTCGTTCGGGTGAGGGCAACCGAACATGAGGGCCGCTTTCTCACCGGATCCTATTCTCAGGCTCCGGATGGGCGTCCCTTTACGGGACGCCCCAAGCTCTACGAGTTCCACTGCATCCGGGTACTTGGCCGCAAGCGCCTCAGACCTTTGATCAAGCTCATCTACGGTGTAGAAGCGCGTATAGTCTGGTACCCCTTTTAGCAGGTCTTCTAACACGTCGTTGAAAGCCAATCTGTTCACCTCTAGTGTCAGCTCAGTTGCGATAGGTTCAGTTGCGATGAGCTCAGTTGCGATAGGCTCAGTTCTGGATGTACCAGTTCTGGATAGCCCATCCCAGACCGTTGTCATATCCGGACGCGAAGCTCTTGATCGTCTTCTTGGCAAAGTGGTTGGCAGGGGCAGCCACCAAAGGTATCGCAGGCAGCTCCTTCGTCCACAGCGCCAGGTGCTTCACGTACAGCTCTGTCTTGGCGGCAGGATCCAGAGTCTCGGCGGCCTTTCGAACCAACCTATCGTTTTCGGCGTTCATCCATCCGACTTGGTTGACTCCGCCCCATGAGTTCTGATCGCACGGTATCAGCTCCGAATCCCAGTAGTTGGCCGCTTCATCCGATACACCATAGCCCCATCCAGTCATGGCCATATCGAACTGCCTGTGCGGCTCGAGCTCTCCGATCACCACGTGGGCCGGCTTGTTGTCGATCTCGATCGCAATTCCCACGTCCTTGAGCATCTTCTGGATCAGCTGCTCGGTCATTTCGGTCTCCTTGGAGCCGGCGGGGCCAAGCAGGGTGTACTTGAATCTGAGCCCGTCCTTCTCGAGAATACCGTCCTTGCCCGGCTTCCATCCGGCCTCCGCCAGAAGGGCCTTGGCCTTCGCAGGGCTGTATGAGTACTTGGTCACCCTCGGATCAGCCAGAGCGTCGCGCATCATGTGCAGCGGAGTGATCCAGGCATCGGTCACATCGGCCTTGCCTGCGTACACCACGTTGCTGATCGCCTTTCGATCTATGGCGTACATGATGGCCTGACGCACTCTGATATCAGAGAGTGCAGGATGCGGCTTCGACAAATCGCTGGGATCCCAGAAGTTCAGAAGCAGATAGTCAGGCGCCACGGTGGGTGTGAGGGTAACGTCGAACTTGTCGCCATGCTCTGTGGAGAGCTTGATTGCATCGCGCAGCGTGAGGGTATAGCGGCCGAAGTCGATGTCGCCCCTTATTACCGAGGCATTGACCACACTGGTATCCGGGATGATCTTGATCATTATCTGGTCGATATTCGGCCTGCCCATGTAGTAGTCATCGAAAGCCTCGAGAATCACGTATTCGCCCGGTTTGGACTCCTTCAGCTTGAACGGGCCGGACATGACTGGGTTCTTGGTCACTTCCTGGACGAACTTGTTCCAATCGCCGCTCTTTTTGGAGGCCTTGTACAGCGGCTCAAACAGATGCTTCGGCAGCTGGAACCAGCCGTAGTAGTACGCATAGACAGACGAACCGAAGAGAGCGCTGGCATCAGGCTTGTCGAGATAGATCTTGAACGTGTACTTGTCGATGATCTCGGCTTTCTTGACGTTTGTCTCGAAGTAGTTGGCCGAGACAGGCACGTCGGAATCCTGCATGACTGTAAGCTGGAAAATGGCGTCTTCTGCAGTAATCTCCTTGCCGTCATGCCACTTCATGCCCTTGCGCATCTCGAACGTGACTTCCATCTTCCCGCTGCTGGCTATTTTGACAAGTCCATTCTCAACCGATGGAAGCCTCTTCAGCATCCTGGGGAAGTAGAACCCGTCCTGATCGCTGCCGGTGTTCCCGTCTCCGATTATGTTGTCAATCGTCCAGGTTGCCCCCGACGAAGTGACTAGGGTGTTGAATCCCGGCGGTTCAGCGGTGAAAGCCGTGACAATGGTCCCACCGCGCTTGGGAGCGTTCATCATCATGTACACGGCCTTGGCAACCTCGCGCCTGGTAGCGCCCTCAAGAGGCGCAGAGAGACGCCCCCGGCGATATCCCAAAAGCTGCCGGTCTGCCCTATAGGCTAAGGTCATTGCCCCCGCAGCGTACTGCGGGACCTTGTCTTCATCATTGGCCATCAGTACCGGTTCCTTGATCGAAGCGGCTTCCTTGGCGAGGCCCATGGCGTTTATGATCCATACTGCCATATCAGCGCGCTTGACGGGCACCCCGGGCTCGAACTTCTTGTTTGACGCGACAGGTATCACTCCCGCCTTCACAAGAGCTTCGACATATGGATAGCTCGAGTCAGATGCCTTCAGGTCAGAGAAGGTCGGAGTGCTTGGCTTCACGGTTTGAATGCCGCGCGCCTTTGCGAGCGCAGTGGCGAACTCTGCGCGAGTCACAGTACTGTCTGGTCCGAAGGCGTTCCCTGATCCCGGATTGAGCAGTCCCTTGCCGATTACGAACTGAATCGCCTCGGCGTCTGCATCGCCCGCGACCACATCCTTGGGTAGAGCCTGCGGGGCTGCATTGATTGCGAACGGGCTGAGGAACAGGGCAACTAGCGCCAGCAAGACGAGTGTGAATCGATAAACGCGCATCTACTAGTTCATCTCCTTATCCCTTAATTGATGTCCGCTATCCGAACTGCCGCGCGAGGAAAGAGGGAAATGGCATGCCACCTGATGCCCATCGCCCACATGCCTCGGGGCGGGATCACGGTCGGAGCAAATATCCCGGGCGTACCTGCATCTTGTGTGGAACCTGCAACCGCTGGGCGGCTTCACAGGGCTAGGTACATCGCCCTCTAGGATGATCCTCTGTCGTCTCCTTTCGGGATCTGGAATCGGCACCGCCGACAAAAGCGCTTCAGTGTACGGGTGCTTTGGATCGCCATACAGGCTGTCTTTGGGCGCAATCTCGACTATCTTGCCGAGATACATCACCGCCACCCTGTCGCTGATATGCCGGACTACACTGAGGTCATGGGCGATAAAGAGATAGGTGAGGCCCAGCCGGTCCTGGAGATCCTGCAGCAAGTTAATGACCTGCGCCTGAATGGATACGTCGAGAGCAGACACCGGCTCATCACACACTACCAGCGCGGGGTCGACTGCCAGCGCCCTCGCTATGCCGATCCTCTGCCGCTGCCCGCCGGAGAACTCGTGCGGATACCTCCTCATGTGGTAGGGAGCCAGCCCGACCATCTCGAGGAGTTCCTCCACTCGCTGGTTCAATGCCTTCCCTCGCGCCAGGCCATGAGCTTCGATCGGTTCTGCTATGATGTCCCCCACGCTCATCCTGGGGTTTAGCGACGCATACGGGTCCTGGAAGACTATCTGCATCTTCTTGCGAAGCTCGCGCATCTGATGCGCTTCAAGCGATAGTATCTGGCGGCCCTCGAAAGAGACAGACCCAGATGTGGGCTCGATCAGCCTCAGTATCAGCCTGCCTGTGGTAGACTTGCCACAGCCGCTCTCCCCAACCAGCCCGACAGTCTCGCCGCGGTACACATCGAGGCTAATCCCATCGACCGCTCGGACTACTTCTGCCTGCCTTCTGGGGATGAACCCCTTCTTGATTGGGAAATGTTTCACAAGGTCCTTCACTTCGAGCAATGGTTCACTCATGATAGATCCCCCCGGCTTCCCAGCATCTGACCAGGTGGCCCTGGCTGATGGCCACAAGGGGCGGTTCCTTCTCTCGACACACCTGCCTAACTCGGTCGCACCTTGGGTAGAACCGGCATCCTCGAGGCATGTTGGCGGGATTAGGGACAACCCCGCGGATCACCTGGAGCCTATTCGATGTCGCATGCAGCTTTGGGATCGATCCAAGCAGGCCAATGGTATACGGGTGGGTCGGATTCTTGAACACTGTGACTACGTCGGCTTTCTCAACCACTTTCCCTGCATACATGACCACAACCTCATCTGCAATCTCAGCAACGACGCCGAGGTCGTGGGTTATGAGCATTATAGAGGTTCCAAGCCTCTCTCGCAGCTCAGCCATGAGGTCGAGTATCTGCGCCTGTATGGTCACATCCAGCGCTGTAGTGGGTTCGTCGGCTATGAGGAGCGTCGGATTGCACGACAGAGCCATCGCAATCATTATCCTCTGCCTCATACCGCCGCTCAGCTGATGGGGGTAGTCGTCAACGCGTTTTTCGGGAGACGGAATGCCCACAAGCCTGAGCAGTTCGATGGTTCGAACGCGCGCCTCTTTGGGAGAAGCGTTTTGATGAAGCCGGATAACCTCAGATACTTGATCTCCGACAGTGAACACCGGGTTAAGGCTGGTCATGGGTTCCTGAAATATCATGGATATCTCGTTTCCCCTGATCCGCCTCATCTCAGCCTCGGTTTTCGCCAGAATGTTCTGGCCTTTGAACAGAATCTCGCCCCCTACGATCTTCCCGGGCGGGGTCGGAATGAGCCGCATGACCGACAGCGACATGACGCTCTTTCCGCATCCACTCTCTCCAACGACGCCTAGCGTGTGGCCGGTTTCGATCGATAGGCTGACACCATCGACAGCAGGCACTACGCCATCTTCCGAGTAGAAGTAGGTCTTGAGATCCCGTATGTCAAGCAGCGGAGCACTAGCAGGTTCCGGCCTGTGCTGACAACATTCGGACGCCACCGACGACACTGACAATCTCCCCCTCGTACATCTGCCGCGCGCGCACCGTCAGTCGATAATTGCCGGTCGTTAACTGAATTTTGGACAAAGCTCGCAACACAGCCTGTAAACACGTATTGCGCATATTATAGGCTCCATGCATGGACAATTCAAGCTAATTTGGTGTGGGTGATTTCGTGTGGGTGATTTTGTGTGGCAACTCCTTGATCCAGCTTTGCCCTATCTGGCGCACTCTCCGCCCGCGCCGGCCAGTGTTGTGATAGCGTGGGGCAGCGCAGGTATCAGCACTTCCAGGCACTCCTGAACGGCCCTGGGGCTGCCCGGAAGGTTCACGATCAAGGCGCGACCACGGGTGCCTGCAACAGCTCTGCTCAGCATGGCATGGGGGGTTTTGGCCAGGCTGGCCGCTCTCATGGCTTCCGGAATGCCGGGGGCCAGCTTGTCGAGGACGCAGAGGGTTGCCTCAGGAGTCACGTCACGAGGGGCGAAACCAGTGCCGCCTGTGGTGAGAATCAGGTTCACGTTGAGCCTGTCGGCCATGCGGCGGAGCTCTTCGGCTATGGCGTCGAATTCGTCCGGCACGATCGCTCGTTCAACTACGACAGCCATGGTCGACATGATCCCTTCGATAGCTGCGCCACTCAGATCCTCCCGTTCTCTGCGTGAACCCTTGTCGCTGACAGTCAGCACTCCAACGTTGATATCGGGCAGGACGCGTATGCGGTCGCCGGCCGTGACGGCGCCGCCATGCAGCACTTTCGCGAATATGCCCTCCAATGGCATCACGCACTCGCCGACTTGCTGGTAGATGGCGCACCTAGCGTGGCACTCCTTGCCGATCTGAGTCACCTCCAGCAGCACGTCCGACCCCACTCCCAGCCGGGTTCCAATGGGAAGGCTGGGAAGCTCGAGCCCGCGCGTGGTGATGTTCTCCGCAAACGCCCCGGGACCCACGTCGAGGCCTTTGGCACGCATCTTGGCTATACTCTCTTCAGCCAACAGGCTGACTTGCCTGTGCCAGCGACCGGCGTGAGCATCGCCGTCAATACCGTGGCTCTCCACAAGCCTTGCGCTGCCTACGACCTGCTTGGGCACTCCCTTTGTCTCGCTTACGCAGACTGCTACAACTACGCCTTCCGCGGCTCTATCTCCCATCATCGCTCCTCCTCATGGCGCCGCCGATCCTCACAGCTCAGCCCATCGCCCGACCTGCCGTCGTTGTCGCGGCAGAACACTCCGCTCTTGCCGCCCGACTTGAACACCAGCCTGAGGTCGCCTATTATCATCGACCTATCGACTGCTTTGCACATATCGTACACGGTGAGGGCGGCCACTGCCGCGCCGCTCAGCGCTTCCATCTCAGCCCCTGTCCGGCCCAGTGTTCGCACTGCGACCCGAACGTTTACAGCGCCCGCCGTCTCATCTGCGGCAATGTCTACATCGACGCCCGTGAGGGCTATCGGGTGACACATGGGGATGATCGAGGACGTGCTCTTCGCGGCCATGATCGCAGCCACCCGGGCTACTCCGAATACTTCCCCCTTCGGGCCTTCACCCCGCTGGATCAGTGCCAGCGTGTCAGGGTTCATCTTGATCGTGCACTCGGCCACGGCCTCTCGGTGGGTCTCGGGCTTGCCTGATATGTCGACCATGCGAGCTTTGCCAGCCTCGTCCAGATGGGTGAGGCCGCGGACTGCGCCCTGTGCCGAGATGCCGTTCGATTCACCTGACATCATGATGTCGTCTCCCCAATCTTCTCTGTTCAGCATGGACTCGACCTAGCCGCCTATCTGCGACAGTGGGCGAGCTTCCCAGACTCGGTCAGCTCCACGCGACCTGCCGCTCTCGGGCTTAGCCGCCACAGCCCTGCGGATGAGATCGGCGATGGCATCATCATCGGCGCCGCTGCGTAGGCCCGTCTTGACATCTATCGAAGCCTCCGACAGCAGGCACGGTCTGAACATTCCGTCAGCAGTGAGACGGATTCTGTTGCATGCTCCGCAGAACTCGTCACCATCCCGGGAGATGAAACCGACCTGCCCCAGACCGCCGCGGAGCCTTAGGTAGCTTGCGGGCCCAGAGCGGTTCTCCCCGGCAGCTACTGGGGCTTCGACCCCAGCAGCACTGACGTCCGTTGGTGTGGCCGCGGTCCGCTGCGCAATTCCGTCCTCGACGCCCATCGCCACCACCCGCCGGCGTATTTCGTCTATCGGCACTACATATTCCCGGCCGAAAAGACCGCCATTTCCCCAGAACGGCATGAACTCAATGAACCTGACATCCCAGTCATGCTTAAGAGTGAGGGCGGCCAGGCTCTCGATCTCATCGGAGTTGATGCCCCTGAGCACGACTGCGTTCAGCCTCATAGGGCGGAGGCCTGCGCGCTGGGCCGCGTGAATGCCGGCAACAGCTGCGGCCAGGTCGCCCCGTCGCGTCAGGCGCCCGTAGGTGTCGGGTTTGAGCGAATCCAAGCTGATATTGACGCGCTTCAATCCCGCCCTGACCAATTCGTCTGCCAGGGGCGCAAGCATCGTCGCATTAGTCGTCATTGATATGTCGCGTATCGTGGGAACCGCAGCTGCTGCGCGCACCAGCGAGAGGACGCCCTTCCTTGCCAAAGGTTCACCGCCGGTGATGCGAACTCGGGATATGCCCAGCGTGGAAGCCACGCGCACCACCCGGGCGAACTCCTCCATGGTGAGCATCTCGCCATGTGTCTTGGCCACGACCCCCTCGTCGGGCATGCAGTACACGCATCTCAAGTTACACTTATCAGTGACTGAGACTCGCATGTACGTGATTCGCCGCCCGAACCTGTCAACTAGCTCGTCCACCCCTGCCACACAACCTTCCCGGAATCAGACAGATCGTACCCGCCCAGGCCGAGCACGGCTCGCTTGAACTCCTCGGACCTGATCACGGCCAGCAGCGCATCCATCATCTTGGACTCCAAGAACTCCCTGGTGGTGAGCAGATCGTATTGCTCCGTCGATACCGGGACGAAGTCGAGATTGAGTGCTACAGCTGCACCATGTATCCCGAGCCCCACGTCTGCCGCGCCGTTCGCGACAGAGGCTGCAACCCCCATGTGGGTGTATTCCTCGTGGGAGTAGCCCTTCACCTCATCCGGATCGATGCCGAGCTTGCCAAGCTCCATGTCGAGCAAGACCCTTGTGCCGGCGCCCCTCTGCCTGTTGACGAAGACTACTCCCGGGCGCACAAGATCGCCGAACCCGGTGATGTTCTTGGGGTTGCCCGGGGGCACGATGAAGCCTTGCTCGCGGTGGACTAGGTTCACAAGGGCATAGCTACCCCAGTCAAGCAGTCGCTTCACGTACGGGACGTTGTACTCCCCGGTCTCCTCGTCGATAAGGTGCGTGCCCGCAATGTGGGCCTCGCCCCTGCGCATCGCCATGAGCCCACCCATGCTGCCCACATGAGCCGACGATAGGCTCATGCCGGGATAGGCGCGCGCCAGGAATGTAGAGAGGATATCGAGGGCCAGATCGTGACTGCCGATGGCCATGATTGTCCGCTTGATTTGGTCCAGGCTGCGCAGCAGTTCCACCTGCACCGACGCGCCTTCGTCGACGCCCTGGGCCGAAGGGGGCACTCGCACGATTCCATCGGCCTTCACAAGCGACATGATGGCCCCCGCGCCGCGCGGCAGTGGGGCCACGACTAGCTTGCCGCCTACATCTCCGACCTTGACTCTGACGAACTCCGTCACGCCGGGTGTGGACACAATGCGTCGCGTGGCGGTGGCGGTCACCAGCGGCAACGGCTCTACCGGGCGCGCCAGCATCTTCGCCATGAGCGGCCTGAGGAACAGCTCGCACGCAAGCGCTGCGGAGACAGGATAGCCCGGCACGCCGATGAAGGGCCGTCCTTCCACCATACCCAAGATCGTCGGCTTGCCCGGCTTGATCGCCACACCGTGCACGATAACCTCGCCCAGCCTCTCCGCCACGGCGCTGGTGTAATCCTCACTGCCTGCAGACGACCCGGCGTTCACAATGACGATGTCGCCCTCGGTGGCTGCCTGTCGCACAGCCTGAGTGATCGCGTCAAAGTCGTCGCACACAATATCGTGGAATACCACTTCCCCGCCCCACTCGCTCACAAGCCCGCCGATGATCCTGGAGTTGAACTCAACGATGTCGCCTGTTTGCAGTTTGGAGCCTGGGGCAACTAGCTCGTCTCCAGTGGGGATGACCACGACGCGCGGCTGCCGGCGCACCTGAACTTGGGTGACCCCGGCCGCAAGCATGGCGCCTATGTCAACCGCGCGGATGGCGTGGTTCTCGGGAAGCACCAGCTCAGTAGCGACGATGTCCTCCCCTACGCTGCGCACGTGCTGCCAGGGCTTGGCGGGCGCGATGATAGTGACACTGTCGCGAGTCGTCTCCACCAAGTCCTCAACCATGATAACCGCGTCGAATCCGAAGGGCAAAGGATCGCCCGTGTCCGCCATGATGGCATCCTCGCCCAGCTTAAGCGCCACAGGGCGGCGTTCGCTGGCTGTGAAAGTCGCATCCGACTTGACTGCCGCTCCGTCCATGGCACACGCATGGTAGTGCGGCGACGAGATTCTGGCGAATACGGGCTCTGCTGTGATACGTCCCATGGCGGCGACGTCTACGGCGATCGACTCTCCCGGGAGCGCGCCGATGACTTCCCCGACTCCCCGTCGCCCAAGGGCGGCGAAGAACTCCTGCACCGCCTCGTCTAGCGGCGCTTCATCCAGATAGACATTGCGTTTCACGCACCTTACCTCCACGCCAGCACGGTGACGGTGTCACCCTTCTGGACCCCTTCTGTTTCCGCAGGTATTCTGATGACCCCATCTGCCTGAGTAAGGCCGGATATGAGTGCGGACTTGCTGAATATCGGGTCTGCCCAGGTGTCGCCATTGCGCCGGGCGATCCTGACCGATACGTATTCTTCCCTGCCCGCGGCGCTGGCCACGTTGGCTCCGATTCGCGCGGAGAGCTCGCGCCCGGCAAGCTCGCCCCCCATCATTCTCGCGATAGCGGGCTCAACCAAAAGTCTGAATATGGTGAGGCAAGACACGGGGTGGCCAGGCAGCCCGAACACGGGCACGCCGTCGGCCACGGCTATGATCGTAGGTTTGCCGGGCTTCACGGCAACACCGTGTACCAGAACGCCCGGCTTGCCCAGGCCATCGATGGCTTCGCGGGCAAAGTCCCGAGTTCCTATTGAACTGCCCCCCGACACCATGAGCATGTCCACCTGCGGAAGCGCATCATGCATCGCCCGAGCGAGACTCGCGTAGTCGTCGCGGACGATGCCGAGAATCTCGGGGCATGCTCCTGCCAGACGAGCGGCAGCGTAGAGGGCATAGGAGTTCATGTCGCGGATCTTGCCCGGCGCAGGCACGTCGCCCACGTCCACCAGCTCATCTCCTGTTGAGATGATGCCCACCCGCGGTCGTGCCGATACCTCGACATCCGTGACGCCGATGGCCGCGAGCGCCGCGACATCGTGCTCGCGAAGGAGACGCCCGCCCCGGAGAAGCACCTCGCCCCGCGCCACGTCTTCGTCGGCGGCGACCACATTCTCTCCCGGGGCCACAGCGCGCAGGACTGCCACTGTGGTATCGTCTATCTCCTCGGTCAGCTCGACCATGACCACAGCGTCGGACCCGGCAGGGAGCATTGAGCCTGTGGCTACGCGGACACACGAATGGCGGGCCAAGTCTATCTGGGCCGGTTCGCCCATGTAGACCTCGCCGGCAATGGTGAGCAGCGCTGGAAGCGCTTCCGACGAGCCGAATGTATCGGCTGCCCGCACAGCATATCCGTCCATTGTGGACCTGGGGAACCCGGGCAGGTCGCTGGGGGACACCACATCGCGTGCCAGCAGTCGGCCTGCCGCATCCAGCAAAGATACTGCCTCAATGGCTCGGGGACCCGGAGCTAGATTGTCGCAGAATATGCGCCATGCTTCATCCCTTGGAGTCAGCGAGAGGAAAGCTGGTGCCGTCTTC
>Ga0116177_10002473_pt1 | contig 13561 bp, 13 predicted proteins | sample AD_STIC10_MetaG_FD_89750 | JGI IMG/M metagenome (GOLD analysis project Ga0116177, IMG submission 89750) | Active sludge microbial communities of municipal wastewater-treating anaerobic digesters from USA - AD_STIC10_MetaG | ecosystem: Engineered > Bioreactor > Anaerobic > Digestate | place: USA...
ACAAGAAACCTGTGGCCATTCACTGGTTCCAGTCGGCGGCCGTCTCGGCGGGGTCCGGCCCCGGCGAGCGCAACATTGCCGAATACCGCCTGCCGTCGATGCTTGGCGCGATCCTCGCCGCCATCGGAACGCTGTGGGCCGGCGGCGCGCTGTTCAATCGTCGCGCCGCGTTCATCGGCGCCCTGCTGATCGGCACGACGCTTCTGCTCACGACCGAAGCCAACATCGCCAAGACGGATGCGGCCCAGTGCGGCATCCTCGTTCTCGGCATGGGCGCCCTCGCCCACATGCGCGCCGGAACCGGCACGAAATGGCATGGCGTCCTGTTCTGGGTGTGCCTCTCACTCGGCGTGCTGCTGAAGGGGCCGATTGCACCGCTGGTCTGCTTCTCGACCATTGGTGCGCTCTTCCTCTGGGAGCGCAAATTCGAATGGGCGCGGCCGCTGCTCTACTGGGTCGGTCTCAGCCTGTTCTGCATCATGACCATCCCCTGGTACATCGCCGTGCAGATCGCGACGCAGGGCGACTTCCTCGACGAAGCCGTCCGTGTCGATCTCGGACAAAAGCTCGTCGACGCCGCCGAAGGCCATGCCGGCCCGATCGGCATGCACACCGCCGCCCTGCCCATCCTGTTCTGGCCCGGCACCCTCCTCCTCATCCCAGGCATCTGGCTGGCCGTCACCAAGCTTTTCCCGCGCAAGAGCACCGGCGCACCCGCTGCCAGCACGCGCAGCGCCACGGCGTTCGCATGGGAAGAACGCGAAGCCAGCGCGTGGCGCTTCCTGGCCTGCTGGGTCGTGCCCTCATGGATCGTGTTCGAGATCGCACCGACCAAGCTCGTTCACTACACCCTGCCAATGTACCCGGCGCTCGCGCTGATGGCCGGCGCTGCCGCTGATCACTGGTTCGCCAGCAATGACTGGAAGCAGGGGCGCTGGTTTTCAGCCGCGCTCTTCGGCGTCGTCACGCTCGTCCTCGCCCTCGCGCCGACGCCATGGGTGCTAGGCGCCATCCGCGCTGACGCAGCCAGCGACTTCGGCGTGCTCGGCGATCGCGTCGCCGCGACGTGGAGCCAGGCCTGGGATTCCACCGGCCTATGGCTGTGGCCGACCATACTGATCCTGCTCGCCGCCGGCGGCACGATCTACGCGCTGGTGAAGAAGAATCCGATGGGCCTGATCGCCGGCCTTGTCGCGTGCTCGGTGGTAGGCGGCATTGGCTATCGCGCCGCGATCCTGCCGAACCAGTCGTGGATGCTGTCGACCAACGCCTCGCTGTCGGCGCTCAAGGAAGTCTGCGCCCTGCCCGAAGGCTCCCAGCAATGGCGCGCCTCTGGCTGCGAAGGCCGCGCGCCCAAGATCATCCGCGCCATTTCGTTCGCCGAGCCCAGCCTCGTCTTCGAACTCGGCAACAAGATTACGCTGCCGCCTGACTCAACCACTGAAATCCCCTCGATTGCGGAAGACAATCGCCCGGCCTGGCTGATCAATGTCGGCGACCCGACAGGCAAGAAGGCGCTCGGTGAGCTGGTCGAGGCCGCAGCCGCGGCCGACCGCTGCATCCGTCTCGCACGACGTTATGCGTTCAACTATTCGAACGGTGATCCGTCTGTTCTTGTGGCTGCCGTCATCGAACCGGGCGGCTGCCCATCCGGTGAGACGCCGCCAGACCTGCGCCCGGAAGCCGAAGATGAAGACGCGTCTGAACTGGATCGCTAGTCGGCTGGATCGCTAGCGCTTCGCTATCCGGGCGCGCAACGACAGCAGCACGCCGATCAGCGGGCCAAGCACTCGCGCCGCGAGTTTCTCGACCGGCGTCTCGGCAAATTTCCGGAAATACCGGTTGAGCCCGGCGCCCTTGTGCCTCTCGACCGCCAGCGCGGGCGCATCGCTCGTCGCGCCATGATGCAGCGCCGACGCCAGTGGCGTGTAGATCACGGTTCCGCCCTCAGCCTCTGCCCGCCGGCAGATATCGAGATCCTCGACGTGGAGAAAATAGCCCTCGTCGAACCCGCCCAGACGCTCGAAGCTGTCGCGCGAGATCAGCATCAGCGCGCCACTTACGGCATCCATAGGTACAGGTCCGGTCGGCTCCATCTCGTCATTGCGGTTGATGTTCACGAAGCCGGGGTTCACCGCTTTCAACCAGCCGAGGCCAAGAAACGTCGCTGCGGCCGATCGCATCGTCAGCCTGCGCCGGCGCCCGCCGCGTTGCTCCTTGCCATCCAGCCCAAAGATCTTGCCGCCCGCAATCGCAGGGTCGGCTGCGCCTGCCAGCGCTGCCTGCAGCGCCTCCACAGCGCCCGTTTGCAGCACAGCATCGGGGTTGATGATCAGCAGCCAGTCGCCCTGCGCCTGTGCTGCGCCGAGGTTTACGCCAGCCGCGAACCCCCGGTTCACGCCGCCGCCGACGATCTTCACGCGATTGCCGCGTCCATACGCATCTTCCACCCGCTCGAGGATCTCGATCGGATTGCCGTTGTTCACCAATACGATCTCATGCAGCGCCGGGTCACGCACCAGCGCCGCAAGACATTCGAACAGCACTTCCCCGGTGTTGTAGCTCACCACGATGGCCGAGACCGTGCTTGCCGCCGGCGCTTCAGGCGCCGGCACACGCTCCTGGGGCAGCTCCGCTGCAAACTCCTTCACCGCGTGCAGGACCTCACGCATCTCTGCTTCAATCTCCGCAATTGCCGCATCGCCGCGCGATCGCGCCTCGTGAAAATCTCCCGCGAGCGTCATTGCCGGCTGCAACAGAGCCGGGATTTCTCCGCCGGCTGCCTCGATCTCCTTCAGGATCGGATCGAGCGCATGCGCCAGCCGGCTAAGCTCTTCCTGCGACTGGTCCTCGATCCGCAGCGATCCGAACGCACGCATGGCATCCAGCCCCGTCGGCGCGCCGCCGACGCCGGACAGAAGGCGCAGCGTGATCCGCTCGCCCGCATTGGTCGCCATGCACAGATCGGTAAGATCGGGGTGAGCCCCGCCATCTTCGAGGATCGCGTGCCCGGCCCACTGCTGGATCGCAGCGAGGTCGACCAGACGAAGCCTCAGGCGCACGCCAAGGACGCGCGCCTGAGCCTCGATATGGTTGAAAGCGGTCACCCGGCCGCCTTGGCGCGTTTCAGGTCCGGTGGAAGGCCTTCCTCGACGAGGAATTTCTTCGCGTCGTCGAGCAGCACGACCTCGTTGGCTTGGCTGCCAAACCGGCGCAGGGCCAGCTTGCGTTCTTCCGCTTCCTTTGCGCCGACCACCGCAATGACGGGCACCTTCTGGAGCGAGTGTTCCCGGACCTTGTAGTTGATCTTCTCGTTGCGCACGTCGATTTCCGCCCGGATGCCGACGGCCTTCAGCTCAGCCACCACCTGCTGCGCATACTCCGTCGCCGACTCCGAGATCGTGGCCACAACCACCTGAACCGGCGCGAGCCACATCGGGAATGCGCCAGCATAGTTCTCGATAATCACGCCGATGAAACGTTCCAGCGAGCCCAGGATCGCGCGGTGAAGCATGACCGGCTTGTGCTTCTGGCCGTCTTCCGCAACGAACTCGGCATCGAGACGTTCAGGCAGCACATAGTCATTCTGGATCGTGCCGCACGTCCACGTACGGCCGATGGCGTCCTTGAGCTGGAAGTCGAGCTTCGGCGCGTAAAAAGCGCCGTCACCCGCCGCAACGACGGCCTCGACGCCAGCCTTGCGGGCGGCATTGATGAGCTGGCCTTCAGCCATGTCCCAGAACTCATCCGAGCCTGCGCGCTTTTCCGGGCGCGTGCCCAGCGTGATGTGATCCCGCGTCAGGCCGAAATCCTCATGGATGGAGGAGGCCAGCGTGATAAAGGCGGCAACCTCGTCCTCGATCTGGTCTTCGCGGCAGAAGATGTGCGCATCGTCCTGCGTGAAAGCACGCACGCGCATCAGGCCATGCAGCGCGCCCGAGGGCTCGTAACGGTGGCATGCGCCGAACTCGGCCATGCGCAACGGCAGGTCGCGATACGACTTCTGACCGAACTTGAAGATCTGCACGTGACCAGGGCAGTTCATCGGCTTCAACGCCAGCGTCTCGTCCTCCGCCGTCTCGGCGACGAACATGTTCTCGCGATAATTCTCCCAGTGGCCCGACTGCTCCCAGAAGCGCTTGTCGAGCACCTGCGGCGTGCGCACCTCGTGATACCCGGCCGTCGCCAGACGCCGGCGCATGTACGCCTCGATCGTCTGCCAGATGCGCAGGCCCTTCTCGTGCCAGAACACCATGCCCTTGCCCTCTTCCTGCATATGGAAGAGGTCGAGCTCGCGCCCGATCTTGCGGTGATCACGCTTCTCGGCTTCCTCGAGCCGCACAAGGTGGGCCTTGAGATCGACCTCGTTCGCCCACGCCGTGCCGTACATGCGCTGAAGCATTTCGTTGCGATGGTCGCCACGCCAGTATGCGCCGGCCAGTTTCATCAGCTTGAACGCCTTCGGCAGCTTGCCCGTGCTCGGCAAGTGCGGACCGCGGCAGAGATCGCTCCATACGCCGCCATGCGAGTACAGCGTGATCGCTTCGCCCGGCGGGATGATGTCGTCGATGATCTGCGCCTTGTAGTCCTCGCCGATGCCCTTGAAGTGCGCGATGGCGTCTTCCTTGCTCCAGACCTCGCGATTGATCGGAAGATCGCGATCCACGATCTCCTTCATCTTCGCTTCGATCTTCGCGAAGTCATCCGTCGAGAACGGCTCCTTGCGGGCGAAGTCGTAGTAGAACCCGTCTTCAATCGTCGGCCCGATCGTCACCTGCGTGCCGGGGAACAGCTCCTGCACCGCCTGCGCAAGAATGTGGGCCGCGTCGTGCCGGATCAGGTCCAGCGACTCCTTGGCGTTGATGTCCAGCAGCTCCAGCGCGACGTCGCCGGGCAGCGGGCGTTTCATGTCGAACAACTGCCCGTCGACCTTGGCGATCACCGACCGCTTGGCGAGGGATTTGGAGATGGCTTCCGCGATCGACAGCGGCGTTGACCCATCCGGGTATTCGCGCTTCGAGCCATCGGGGAAGGATACGTTGATCATGAGACTAACTTTCGTGTTCCGCGGACGGATAAAGCACTTCGCCGGGTCTTTGAACCCGCCGTCCGGTAATGATTTTGAAGTTAGGTCCTGAGGAACTTAAGGGCGGGCGGTTTCGGACCGGCCCACGCTCCAGACGCCATAGCGCCAGGGCGCGAACCACCGCGCGCCGGTGCTAGTTAGGGTCGGCGCCGGGTCCCACCCGTGCGATCCTCCGGGGCGGCAGCGGGAAAACCGCGCCAGACCCATCCATGCCCCTGCCCATGCGCCGTGCCTGGATACGCATTCGGCACAGTATTCCGAGCACGACGGCTCATGCCGGCAGCGCACGCCCATCGCGACGAACGCCGGCGACAGCGTCATCTTGTAGCCCTTCAACAGGGCGCCGATTACCGGCTTGTATGCAGGGGCCTCAGCCATGGACCGCATATAACAACGCGAACGCCGACAGGCAAACCACTGCCTAAAGTCCCGATCCGCCAGCCGGGCCAGCCTTCACGAACTTGCGTCTGACGGAAGATGTTGACCCGGCGCCCACTTCATAGGCCGTCGGCCCCAGATACCAGACCGTCGCCGGAGCCCCGCCGGGAGCTTCGGAGAATACCAGCCTGTCCCCCTCCCGCCGCGCGTATCCGGACAGAAGATCGCCTGCCGAATTGAGATAATCGTACCGGATCGCGCCGTCGCCCTCGGTCCGGTACGTCGTGACGCCCTCATAGGTGATCGCGCCGGCCCGGTCCCTCACCTTGTGGATGTCCATCACGGCCTTGCCTGTCGCCGCCGCCGTGAAGCAGTGCGTGTCGGTGACGCCGAGCTCCACATCAGCGACCCAGCACGATCCGACCAAACCGGCAAACGTGCTGCCGGGCTTCTGCGCGTGCGCTGCGCCGCCTGCCACCAGCGCCGCGAGTGTGATGACCGCAATCTGTCTCATGCGATCAATCTAGCGGATATCCGTGCATCGGAAAGCCGCCTTGCGCGGTCAGATCGCGCTTCACGTGTTGCCTCGCTGACCCAACTCTGGAACGCAAGGGCATTCGTCGGGACCCGCAATGAAAAACCTATTCGCCTTGGCGACGCTCGCGCTCGTCGCCTGCTAGCCACAAGCCAAAAAGACCGCCGAAGAAAAGCCGATCGTCACGATCCCCGGCGAAGCAGCCGCATCGATCGAAGTCACGCCCGCGACCTAGCGGCGGATCAGAGCGCCATATCCCAGAACTCGCTCACGACAGGCTTGCCCCAGCTGTCGTGCGTTTCCTCGCCCGTCACGGTGAAGCCAGCTTTCGCATAGATCGCCCGCGCCGCCACCAGTTCCTGATGCGTCCACAGCGTGATCCGCTTGTATCCCTTCTCGCGGGAGAACCGGACGCACTCATCCACCAGCCGCGCGCCAAGCCCCATTCCCCGCGCCGCCGGATCAAGCAACAGCAGGCGGATGCGCGAGACATCGGCCTTCTTCGCCTTGGGATCATCCTTCACCAGCATCACGCACCCGACGCGCTGGCCGTCCATCTCGGCGATCCAACACTTCTCAAGTTTCGGATCAAACTGGTTCACAAAGTCCGCCACGATCTGCGCACACAGACCTTCGAACGCCCCGCCCCATCCATACTCCTCACCGTAGAGTTCGGCATGGCGCGTGACGATCCAGCCAAAGTCGCCCGGCTTCGGATCGCGGAGCACATAGCTGCGCTTCACATCGACAGGCTCGCCCAGCAAGGCCTCTATCGTTCCCATCGCACCCACCAGTCTGGCACGGTCCGCCGGCTTCAATCGCGCAAGTAACTCGGTCGTATTCTCAACCTGCCGCGCATTCGCCGCCGAGAAGGCTTTCCGCCCTTTCGCCGACAAGCCCAGATGGCTCACCCGCGCATCCGCCCTGGAGCGCGTCCGCGTGATCAATCCGTCCGTTTCGAACTTCTGCAGCAATCGGCTCAGATAAGCCGAATCCAGATCCAGCGCCTTCGCCAGATCCTTCGCCGTGATGTGCTTGCCGTTCGCGATCTCGAACAACACCCGCATCTCACCCAGCGACCACGGCGTATCGAGAAAATTCTTCCGCAACAGCCCAACTTCGCGGGTGTAGAGGCGGTTGAACCGGCGAACCGCGGCGATCTGGGATTGTGAAACAGCGGGCATGAGGCGAGCCTCGTCATATTAGTTGACTAAGTCAAGTATACCTCTTGGGCGGCGCGCTCCTCCGAATTCAAATCGCGAAGTCTCTTCGGCAACACGCCACTTCGCGCTAACCTGCCGGAATGCCCGCTCCGCGCGCCTTTGCAGACCTGCACGCCCTCGCCCGCCGCGCCTCGCGCAGGCCCGAAGAGGCTGACGATCTCGTGCAGGCGGCGCTGCTGGCTGCCCTCGAAGCTGGCCGTACCGATCTTGCCGCACCGGAGACCCGCCGCTGGCTGGCCGGCGTCATTCGCAATCGCGCAGCCTTCGACGCCCGCACCGCCGCTCGTCGGCGTCGCCGCGAAACCGGCTGGAGCGAAGTCCTGCCCGCGACCTCCACACATGCCGATACCGCATCCCCCGAACTCGCCCACCTCTCGCCAGCCTTGCGCGTCACCGCCCTGCTCGCCCTCAGTGGCCATACGCGGCAGGAAATCGGGTGGCTGCTGCACCTGTCCGACGACGCGCTGCGCCAGCGCATCTCCGAGCTCAAGCGCGCTCTGGCCGGCGCCACCGCGAATGGCGACCCCACCGGCCCCCTCGCTTTCGGACGCATCCGCCGCGCCCTGCTCGGTCCATCGCGCCGCCCCGAGGCCTTTCTCGCCAGTCATGATCCCGACGGGCATCTTTTTGTGATCAGCCGCTCACAAATCTCCACGCCGCGGCAACAGACACGCGGGTAAGGACAAAGGAGACGCCCATGCTCGCCAAATACGCCATCGGAAACATTGTCTATTACGTGTCGGATATCGACCGCACCGAGGCCTTCTACCGCGACACGCTCGGCCTCGCCGTCGATCGCGTGCCCGGCGACGGGCCTGAACACGGCGGCGACTTCCTGATCGCCCATACCGCCAGCAATATCGACCTGATCTTCTTCGCGAACCCCGAAGCAAAACCCGGCCAGTCGCCCATCATCGTCTTCACGCTGGCCGACGGAGGGATCGACAGCATCGTGAGCGGCCTCGCAAAAAAGGGCGTAACCATCGTCACGCCGCTCAGCGAAGCGCCCGGCGGATGGTCCGCCGACCTCGCCGACCCTGACGGCCACGTGTTCTCGGTCTATCAGTCGGAAGAAATTCCGCGCTGACGCAGAGCGTCTAACTCAACGGGTCAGGGAACGACGACACGACCCTATACGACAAGTTCGTATTAGTCGCCTCTACGATCTCAATTCGAGCACCCTTGAAGCCGATCGTGTTGCCATCCTTGAGATCGTATTGAACTTCCTGCGAAAAGGGGGCTCGCGCATAATCTCCGGCAAATTCACGATAGAGGAATTTTATCGTGTCGCCTGAGCGACCATTGTAAATCAGTTCCTGTCTAAAATTCGGCGCGTCTACGTCTGTGACCCTAAGACGCTCAACATCGGGCGCGACATTGGGTGTTATGTTGCAAACGCCGACTTGAATAAAGGCCTGAATGACAGACCTGTTCGCATGGTTGACGCAAAGTCCACCAGGATACGGAAATGTACCAATCATCGCGTCGTAAGAAGTCATTGCCTCAGATCGATAATACAAGAAATTTTTGTCTTCATGTGTGGCACGCAAGCGCCCCGGAGAGATGGTGAATTTCTTCAGAAAGAAGCCATCTCCCCACGTGAGTTCATTCTTTAAGCGCAGGCCTTCGTAGGTTGAGAGCTTGCCTTTCTCGAGAATGGTGTCGCCCAGCTCAGCACGAGCCAGCTGTGCGACTGGTGGGCTATCTATCAACTCAACCCTTGGCGCTACGGCCGTAGCCGACGCACATGCGCCCAGCGTCATCAATGCAACGATTGCAAGAATCGATTTCATCAACCCCCCCATTTAATCAGCAGACGAGATAGCCAATCTGGGGTCGTTCGACCAGACTATTCTAAAGTCACCGCGATATAGATCGGGCCAGCGCTTTTTGCATCGCCTCGACCGCGGCCTCGAACGCCAGCAAGGTGGACGTGTGCCGCGGCGGGTATTCCCGCACGGGCTGCAGGTGACGCAACTCCCAGAACTCGCCCGAAGGCGGCTCCGCGCCATCCTTCAGCATCGCCTTCAGCGCATCGCGCGCCGCCTCGATCTCGGCCAGCGACCGCCCGATCGCATGCCGCGCCAGAATAGATGTTGCCGCCTGCCCCAATGCACACGCCTTGGGGTCTACCGCGATCGCCAATATCCGCCCCGTGGCGTCGAGCGTGACATCAACCTGCACGGTCGAGCCACACACGCGCGAGACCTTCAACGACGACCCTTGCGCGCCGTCGAGCTGGCCGACATGCGGAATATCCGCCGCCAGCTCCAGAACCCGATTGTGATAAGCTCACCGAACATCGCTCTTAAGTCGGCCCGAACGCCCCGCAGATCAAGGCGTCACGTCGCCTACTCGGCCAGCACCGGCGGCGCCAGTTGCCGCGACCACGCCTTGGGCTTCTCCGCAAACAGCGCAGCCCCCGTCGCCCGCGCGCCCGTCACCAGGGCCTTGCGCCGCGCTTCCAGCACGTCCGACAGCCCTTTCGGGCCTTCGCGCCACCCCTTCACGCCCTCGGACACCACCTCGATATCCTGCACCTCGCCCAGCAGTCCGGCGAGATCGCGCACCGCCGCCACACGCTGGTCCAGCACATCAGGGAAATGCAGCCGCATCAGCCGCGCCTGCAGAGCGTGATACTTCGTCTGCTTGCGCCATTCGTGCAGCAACTCCGCATCCTCGTCCTTCAGCGCGTCCTTCATGGCGATGCGCGACAGGCGATAAGTTTCGCCAAGCGCATCCATCATGTCTTCGCGGCTGCCCGCTGGCAGCTCCGGGATCAGCGTCTCGCTGCGCTTGTTCATCGCCTCCACGAACGCTGTGATCGCGCCGCCGGCTTCCACGGTCTGACGTCCCGTCTCGAACCGCTCGCCCAGCTTGCGCGTCATGGCCGTGCCGATCCGCGCCGCAAGAAACGGCCGCAGCGTCTCCAGCGCCTCGATCCGCGCGCCCGCGTCCCGCAGGTCAGACAGCAGCCGCGCCTGATCGCGCCACCACCGGTTTTCCCTCTGGAACGCCTTCGCGCCCATCATCGGCCTGGCAAGACGCAACACCGCACGCACCCGCTTGCACCGCACCCGCGCCTTGTGCGCGAACGCAGACGGATCCTGCGCGGCGTCGATGCACTCGATCGAAAGCTTCGCAACCTGCTCCTGGATCGCACGCGTCAGCCCGGCGCCGGGCGCCTCATGAGGGGCAAGCACGAACGTCATCAACCACCGCCCCGCTTTTCCTTGTAGGTCTTGGTCGTGTCGCGGATGTGGGTCCGCGCATAGTGCGCGCGCGGCTCGCGCTCATTGCCCCAGAACTCTACGGTCCAGGCGTGAACATCCTGGTCATACGCATAGATGCGTTCGCATTCGAGCTTGGGAACAGGCCTGCCATCGGGCCGGTTTCCGTCCCTGCAGGTGAAGCCGTCGGTCTGCAGCGCCGCCTGCGCCTTGGCCTCATCGCCCATATTGTATGCGCGCGTGACGTAAGAGCGGAAATCCGCGTCCACCGCGCCTTCAGCATCGCGATCCCAGAAGCCGAACTGCGTTCCGGCTGGTCCCGCTCCCTGTGGCGGCCGAGGCCCGCCCTGAATTGGATTGCTCGCGCACGCGGCCGCAAGCAGCGCCGCAGTCAGTCCCAACAACAGTCTCATGACATGCCCTTCCTGGACCCGCCCCAAGCACGCAAAGCATAAGCTACGCCGCCGCCCGGTCAAACAGCGTTGGCGCCGCGGCTGGACGCGTCTCCCTAGACTCGCCGCCACGTCGAGCCGTTCGGTCCGTCCATGATCTCGATGCCTTCCGCCGCCAGCGCCTTGCGGATGCGATCGGCCTCCGCAAAGTCCTTCGCCTGCCGCGCCGCGACACGCCCGGCAACCAGCCCGTCGATCCGATCAGCATCCGAGGCATCGCCCCGCGCCCACTCATCCGGGTCGCGCTGCAACAGGCCGAGCAGCGAACCCGCCGCCAGCAGCAATCCCTTGAAGCGCGGCCAGTCCTGCGGCTCGGCCTTGTTCGCTTCCGTCGCCAGCGCCGAAAGCTCTGCCAACGCCAGAGGCGTATTGAGATCGTCGCACAGTGCGTTCAGCACGCCATCAGGCGCGCCCGTGTTCGCCGCCTGCACATGCTTCATCCGCCGCATCGCATTGTAGAGCCGGTCCAGTGTCGTCTTGCTCTGGTCGAGCAGCGCTTCCGTCCAGTCGAGCGGCTGGCGATAGTGCGCCGACATCAGCGCGAACCGCATCGTCTCGCCATCGAAGTGCTTCAACAGGTCGTGGATCAGCTTCACATTGCCCAGCGACTTGGACATCTTCTCCGAGTCCATCGACAGGAAGCCGTTGTGCAGCCAGTAGCGCGCCATCGGAGCGCCATGGGCGCACTCGCTCTGCGCGATCTCGTTCTCGTGGTGCGGGAAGATCAGGTCGAGCCCGCCGCCATGAATGTCGATCGTCTCGCCCAGTACGGCCTTCACCATGGCCGAGCACTCGATATGCCAGCCCGGCCGCCCCTCGCCCCAGGGCGAGTCCCAGCGCGCTTCCTTCGGCTCGCCCGGCTTGGCGGCTTTCCAGAGCGCGAAGTCCGCAGGGTCTTTCTTGCCCGTGTCCACCTCGACGCGCGCCCCGGCCACCATCTCGTCCCGGTTGCGGCCTGACAGCTTCCCGTAATTCGCCATCGACGGCACATCGAACAGCACGCCATCCTTGCCAGCATAGGCATGGCCCTTGGCCACCAGCTCGCCGATGATCGCGATCATGCCCTCGATATGCTCGGTCGCATGCGGTCGGAATGTGGGCTCCATCACGCCCAGCGCGCCGATATCATCGCGGTAAATCTGTTCGAAATGCGTGGTTATCTCGGCGATCGGCTTTCCGGCCTCGGCGGCCGCCGCGATGATCTTGTCGTCCACATCGGTGATGTTCGCAGCGTAAACCACATGCTCCGCCCCATATTTCAGGCGCAGCAGGCGAAACAGCACGTCGAATGCGACCGGAGGCCGCGCATTCCCGATATGGGCGTAGGAGTAGACCGTGGGACCGCAGACATACATCGTCACCCGCTGCGGATTCTGGGGCGAAAAGACCTGCTTTTCGCGTGTCAGCGTATTGTGGAGACGGATGTCCATAGGGCGGTCTTTTCGTTCCGTTAGGAATATTCGATAAGGGTTTTGAGGCGAGAAGTCTGGCGTTTTCCAGAGAGGCGCCTATGTGTCACGCAGGCCGGGCCCAAGCAATTGGACCTGACCGGAAGAGTTTTCGAGGGCGTCGTGATGCCCGGGTGCTGAAATCCTGATGATTTCCCGCCCCACTTACGAAAGGATCGGCCATGGACGCCGTGATCAAAGGCAAGGCCACGGCCGAGACCGAACCCTTCAAGCGCCCCTCGCGGGATGAAGCTGAAGATGCTGTCCGCACGCTGATCGCGTGGGCGGGCGATGACCCCAAGCGCGAGGGCCTGATCGACACCCCCGGCCGCGTCGTCGACGCCTACGAGGAATGGTTCGAGGGCTACACCCAGGACCCCGCTGAATACCTCGCCAAGACCTTTGGCGACGTGAAAGGCTATGACGACATCGTCATGCTGCGCGACATCGATGTGGAATCGCACTGCGAGCACCACATGGCGCCCTTCCTTGGCAAAGCCTGCGTTGCTTACATGCCGACCGAAAAAGTCGTCGGCATCTCCAAGCTGGCCCGCGTCGTCGAGATCTACGCCAAGCGTCTCCAGACGCAGGAAACGATGACCTCGCAGATCCTCAACGCGATCCAGGAATCGCTGGCGCCGCACGGCGTCGCCGTCCTGATCGATGCGAAGCACGAGTGCATGACAACGCGCGGCGTCCACCACCCGAACGTCTCGACCATCACCACCCAGTTCACCGGCGTCTTCAAGACGGACAAGGAACTGCGCGAACGCTTCATGCGCCTCGCGGGCAAGTAAGCTCGAACCACGAATTCAGAACACGTCATGCCCGGCCTCGCGCCGGGCATTTTGTTTATGGAATCACGGCATCGCCTTCAGCGCCGCCTCAAGCCCTGGGCGCAGGACATCATCGGCCGCATCACCGCCCAGCATCACGTTCACGTAGAGCGTCTGCAGGAACGCTGTCGCATTGTGCCGCCATGCAAGCCAGGCCTCGCCAAAAGGCTCCACGCCTTCCGGCGGCGTCGCCATCACCTTAAGCCACTCGGTCCACTTCGTTGTCTCCAGAGCACCGCGCCCCGCCGCAATCAACACCGGCCGCGCCAGCCGCTCGCTTTCCCCGAACACATACGCGTGCCCTTTCGGCGCTGCCTGCGCACCGACCGCCGATACGATCACGCGCAACCCCTCAGCATCGATCCGGGGATTG
>Ga0116177_10002479_pt1 | contig 13533 bp, 8 predicted proteins | sample AD_STIC10_MetaG_FD_89750 | JGI IMG/M metagenome (GOLD analysis project Ga0116177, IMG submission 89750) | Active sludge microbial communities of municipal wastewater-treating anaerobic digesters from USA - AD_STIC10_MetaG | ecosystem: Engineered > Bioreactor > Anaerobic > Digestate | place: USA...
GACTTTGCTAACCCGGAAGAGGCAGAGCATTTCGAAATGTACGATGAGCTGTTTCTCGAAAATGAACTGGCTGCAGGTGAAGTATTCGACCCGTCGAAAATGACTGATAGTATTCCGGTGTATATGGTGAGCCCATGGAGCAATTGCTATACCTTTCCACTTGAGCATAGCGTAGTAAACTCTGATTTTGGATGGCGAAAAGGACGGTTTCATAGCGGTATCGACCTCGACCTCGAAGTGGGTGATGATGTATATGCCTCGTTTGACGGCATTGTGAAAAAAGCGGATTATGTTTCCGGATATGGTAACCTCGTGGTGATTAAACATTTTAACGGACTTGAATCTTATTATGCGCACTTATCAAAAATAAATGTCGTTTTAGGCGATACCGTTGCTGCCGGCGATAAAATTGCTTTGGGTGGAAATACAGGTAGAAGTACCGGTCCGCACCTGCACTATGAACTACGCTATCGCGGCGCTGCGATCAACCCAAAATATCTGGTTGATTTTAAAAATCAGGTGCTTACTTCAGAAGTATTTTATTTGAAACGCGAGCACTTTAAACCTACTACAGAAAGTAGCACTACATCAACCGGTACAAAGAAATATTATACCGTTAAAAAAGGTGATACGCTTTCTAAAATTGCTTCAAGAAATAATACAACTGTAAGTAAGATTTGCAAACTCAATGGCATCTCGTCCAAAAAAGTATTGCGTCCGGGACAGCGTTTGCGTGTGAAGTAAATTCAATTCCAAATAGTCATTTCAGGTAAAGATGGTCAAATGATCATCTTTACTTTTTTATGGATGTTTGCGCTATCTGCTATTATTGTTAAACAGCGTCATCATCTAATTGCTTAAGAAGCAGTATTTTCACAACAAAATTACACTTATGTCTGATCCGATTCATACTGATAAAGCGCCCGCACCGGTAGGATTATATCCGCACGCACGGAAAGTGGGTAATCTTCTTTTTTTAAGTGGAATCGGTCCGCGCATTCCGGGTTCTAATGCGATTCCGGGCCTGGAGCAGGATAAAAACGGCAATTTTACAGCCTTCGATTTTGAGGCACAATGTCGCAGTGTTTTTGATAATGTCCGCATCGTTTTGGAAGCCTCCGGCGCCCGTTGGGAAGACCTGGTGGATGTAACCGTTTTTCTGACAGACATGCAGCGCGATTTTGCTACCTACAATCGCATTTATGCTGAATATTTTAAGGATGCCCAGCCCTGCCGCACTACAGTGGGCATCACCTCCCTCCCAACACCTATAGCCATCGAACTGAAATGCATCGCCGCACTGCCTGAATAAGGGGAGGGGATGTGCTAAACTTAAGTTCGAGTTTTCCTGTTTTGTAGGGTAGAAAAGGCGTACCTTTGCAGCCATTTCTATCTGCATAGTCAGTGGGTAAAACAACAAAAAATACAGCACAAACCAATCTGCATTTGCCTGCCATCAGCGAAAGTGATATTACTTTTCTGGAGGTGCAGGGCGCACGTGTGCACAATCTGCAAAATATTGATATCTCCATTCCGCGAAATAGCCTCGTGGTTATCACCGGCGTGAGTGGTTCGGGAAAAAGCTCACTGGCTTTTGATACGATTTATGCAGAAGGTCAGCGACGCTACATGGAAAGTTTTTCTTCCTATGCACGACAATTCTTTGGCGGCATAGAACGACCGGATGTAGATAATATCACAGGCCTCTCACCTGTAATTTCCATCGAACAAAAAACAACCAATAAAAATCCGCGATCTACTGTTGGTACCGTAACGGAGATTTATGACTTCATGCGCTTGTTATATGCACGTGCATCAGACGCATATTCCCAAGCCACCGGAAAAAAGATGGTGCGCTTTACAGAAGATCAGATTATTGAAAGTATAATTAAAAAATTCAATGATAAACGCATTGTGCTGCTTGCACCGGTAGTGCGCGGACGAAAAGGGCATTATCGCGAATTATTTGAACAAATTCGCAAACAAGGATACCTGAAGGTAAGAGTGGATGGAGAAGTGAAAGACCTCGTGCCTAAAATGCAGGTCGACCGATATAAAGTGCATGATATCGAAATTGTGATTGACAGGTTTAAGGTGGATGATGATGATATGGTGCGCATCCGTCAAAGCGTGGTGCAAGCCTTAAAAGCCGGAAAGAATTTTATCATGGTGATGGATGCGGATGGTAAATCTGTATTCAATTATTCAAAAAAACTCATGTGTCTTGACACCGGATTGAGTTATGAAGAACCATCACCAAACACATTTTCTTTTAATAGTCCTTATGGCGCTTGTCCTCGGTGCAAAGGTTTAGGCGTGGTATATGAAGTGAACCTGGAAACACTGATGCCGGATAAACAGAAAACCATTAACAATGGTGGTATCCTGGCATTAGGTGAGTATCGGGACAATACCTTATTCAAACAAATTAAATCAATAGCATCAAAGCATAAATTTAATTTAAGCACACCCATTAAAGATATCCCTAAGAAAGGGTTGAATGCCATCTTATTTGGTAGCGAAGAAGTGGTAGATATGCCGGATGATGAAGAAATTGTGGCGGGTGAATCCGACAGATGGTATACTTTGGAATACGGAGGCCTGGCCGGATTAATTAAGCGCTGCTTTTCCAATTCAATTTCTGAAAACATGCGCCGTTGGGCGGAGGACTTTATGGAGAAAACCACTTGCGATGTGTGTGAAGGAACCAGGTTAAAGCAAGAAGCTCTTTTCTTCAAGGTGAATGACCGCAATATTGCGGAATTGGCGATGATGGATATCAAAGATTTGCAGGTATGGTTTCAGGATGTGGAAAAGGGTATGAGTGATAAGCAGCAAATCATTGCAAAGGATATTCTGAAAGAAATTCGTGCGCGTATCGGTTTCATTAAAAATGTGGGACTTGATTATCTGAGTTTAAACAGACCAACTCGCACCTTAAGTGGCGGTGAATCGCAACGTATTCGTCTCGCTACGCAGATTGGCTCGCAGTTGGTGGGTATTACATATATTTTAGATGAACCTTCCATTGGATTGCATCAGCGCGACAATAACAGACTGATTGCAGCTTTACAGGAACTAAAGGAAAGTGGAAATACCGTTTTGGTTGTGGAACATGATAAAGATATGATGCTGGCAGCTGATCATATTATCGATTTAGGTCCCGGCGCCGGAATACACGGCGGAAAATTGGTTGCAGCGGGTGATCCAATCAGTTTCAAAAAAGCACATACCATTACAGCTGATTATTTAAATGGTACACGCGCTATTCAAGTGCCTAAACAACGCAGAAAAGGCAACGGGAAATCAATAGTATTGCACGGCGCAACCGGACATAATTTAAAAAATCTGACGGTGCGTTTTCCGCTTGGTCAGCTTATTTGTGTTACCGGTGTAAGCGGCAGTGGTAAGTCCAGTTTAATCAATGGCACCTTGTTCCCGTTGATGCAACAGCATTATTATAATGCACTCAAGAAGCCGCTTCCGTATAAAAAGATTGAAGGGCTTAATCATATTGATAAAGTAATTGAAATTGATCAGTCACCGATTGGTCGCACGCCGCGTTCAAACCCGGTTACCTATATAGATGTGTTCAGCGAAATACGCAATTTGTTTGCCCTAGTTCCGGAAGCAAAAATTCGCGGATATAAAGCAGGTCGTTTTAGCTTTAATGTGAAAGGTGGACGTTGCGAAGTATGCGAAGGTGGTGGTATGAAGGTGATTGAAATGAATTTCCTGCCGGATGTTTATGTGGAGTGTGAAAAATGCCGGGGCAAACGCTACAATCGGGAAACACTTGAAATTTATTTCAAAGGAAAGAATATTGCCGATGTATTAGACCTTACCGTAGATCATGCGGTGGATTTTTTTGAACATCATCCACGAATTTTTAAGAAGATAAAAACACTGCAGGAAGTAGGACTCGGATATATCAAACTCGGTCAGGCATCAACTACCTTATCAGGTGGTGAGGCACAGCGCGTAAAATTGGCTGAAGAGTTATCGCGCAAAGACACCGGCAACACGTTTTACATCCTCGATGAACCTACTACCGGGTTGCATTTTGAAGATATTCGCGTACTCATGGATGTGATTACAGATTTAGTAGATAAAGGCAACACGGTATTAATTATTGAACACAACCTCGACGTGGTTAAACTCGCAGATCATATTATTGACCTTGGTCCTGAAGGAGGTGCAGGTGGTGGCCAGATATTGGTAGAAGGCACGCCGGAACAGGTAGCACGGGATGCCTCCAGCCATACAGGAAAATTTCTGAAACACGAATTATAATACGTGTGATGTGCCAATTGGCATCAATACAATAACATTATTTTCTTCTAAACGTAAAGAAGCGTTTCCAGAATCCACCTTCTGAGAGACTATCTGTATAATAATCGTTGTATCCCGAATATCCGTAACCGTAACCGTATCCATATCCATAACCGTATTCTGTGCCTGAAGCATTCGCGTCGTTGACAATAATGCAGAGATTATGTAATTGATTATCGTGATATAATCTGTTTACATTATTGATATAATTCCGCTTAGAATAGTTTGCGCGGATAATGTAAATACAAATATCTACTTTCGACATAATCGGCACAGAGTCGGAAACGATACCTACCGGCGGACTATCAATGATAATGTAATCGTATCTTTCTGATAATGTTTTCAGCAATTGATCAGCAGCCATTGATACTAATAATTCTGCCGGGTTTGGCGGAACAGGACCGGCAATAAGTATATCGCAGTTAGCCTCTTCAATATGCTGAATACAGTCGTCAACCGTATTTCTGTCAATCAGAATGGTGCTGACACCCTTATCGTTTTTAAGGCCGAATGCTTTATGAATTTTAGGTTTACGCAAATCAAAATCCACCAAAATCACTTTCTTACCAGTAGCGCTGATGACATTGCTGAGGTTTAGCGCCGTAAAAGTTTTTCCTTCGCCACTCACCGTAGACGTTACCGCAACCATGTAGCAGGATTTATTACTGCGCAGGAAGTACTGCATATTCGAACGGATAGAACGAAATGCTTCTGCGATATGCGATTTCGGCATACCGGGTACAATTACCTTTGGTAAATCTGTTTTCTGTTTGGTAAGCTGCGGTAATACGCCCATGATTGGAATATGGGTTGCCATTTCCACATCAGGAACACCAATAATGGTGGAGTGCAGTAAAAAGCGAATATAAATTAAGGCAAAGCCGGCGCCTAAACTGATTAAGAGTGCTAAGCCCCAGATTTTAATTTTAACAGGCGCAATTAAAATACCTTTTTCTCCCGGGTCCAACACAACATAATCACTTGACATACCGGCACGGGTAATTTCATATTCTGATTGCTTTTCGAGGAGAAGGAGGTAATATTTTTCCTTGATGTCGTTCAGTCGTGTTAATCGCGCAAACTCACTTTCTTTTTCCGGTAAACTGAAGAATGCTGCTTCGTATTTATCTTTTTCAGATTGCAGGTAATTTTTGCGCACATCTAATTTTTTCTGTGCGTTTTTTATAGATTCATTGAGGTTGCTGGTAACCTGGTCAATCTGTTTATCAATTGAAATTAACCTCGGGTCGTTTTTTTGCAAACTCAGCGACAAATTGGTTTTTTCGTTTTGCAAGTCAACTAACGAATTCAGGTATGGAGAGAAGTCATTGTATTGCAAGTCGCCAAAATAATTGGCCAGTGCATCTAAATCCTGTTTTTTATTGTGTACATAATCCTGAAGCCATAGCAGGCTTTTTTCTTCCAGCATTACCTCAAAATTAGCCTGGTCAATGTCGTTGAGTTTTTTAACCAGTTCAGTTTCCGCTACCTCCGGGCTAATTATCTGATTATTTTGCTTAAAGTTTTTAAGTAATGTTTCCTGCTGATATAGTTGGTTTTCCAGGGAGTCGATCTGGCTGCGGATGAATTCAATAATTTTTTCTGCTGTAACAGCCTTACGCTCCAGGCTCATCTTCACAATTTCATCTGCCAGGATATTTACAACATCTCGTGATTTTATGCGGTTCTTGTCGCTATATTGAATGATGATTTTACCTCCGTACAAATTATCGACATCAATATTGATTTTTTTCTGAATATCATTTACGGTTTCCTCTACATCATTTATCACAAAATAATATTGCTGTTTCATTTTAGCCCTTGTGGTCGGCTTTAAATGTGCAGTAATGGTAAAAGCGGGAGTGTTGTAAGGTTTGTCAAACTGATAGGTATGGCTGATTTGTGCATCGTCATATTCGTATATCAGTTTGTATTTGGTAGTGTCAATAATTTCAAATTCAATTTTCTCATCGATAATCGCAGAATCAATCACTTCTACCTGAACTTCAAATGGTGACTCAGAGTAAATTTCACCGGCTTTAACCCGTTCACGAATAAAATAACTGATATCCAGTGGCAATTTTCTAAGCGCATCAAATTTGTATTCTTTCGACTTGAGCACCGTCATCTCCTCATTCATTCGGTCAACTTTCAGGTTCGAAACTAAAATGCCCAGGTCAACTGTATTTTCTTTCGACCTGTCCTGAAATTGCACATCCGCCTGCGACTGATAAATTGGTGTGGCATACCTGCCGTATAGATATGCGATAGTTATACCTGTGATGAAAATGAGCACAATCCACCAGCGGGTAATCCAGCCGATGGTTAAAAATAATCGCCAGTTAAACGACTGGTCCTCTAAATCTTTATTATTCACAATTTCTTTCGGAGCAGTACTCATACATTATTTGTTGAGGTTAACAAAAAAGGCATAAATCACTGCTATGCCGGATACGGTTGAAATAATGGGCCCGATTTCCTGAAAGACATTACTGTTAAGACTCGGCTCTATATAAATGATATCATTTGGTAAAACGAATGCATCGCCTAAAGCGAGTTGTTCGATGTCGCTTAAATCAATTTGTTGAATTTGCACACTGTCGTTTACCGTTCTGACAACTTTGATGTGCGATGACCGCCCACTTTCCGGAATTCCACCTGAAGCGCCAATAGCTTCTAAAACGGTAATATCCGCTCTGGTTAATGGAATTTGTTTCGCATCGCTGCTACCACGAAAAACGGTTACAAATTTTCCATTGATTTGCACGTTCACGAAGGCATCTGCATATATCTCAGAATACACGGATGTAAGTTTTTGTTCGGCCTGACTTTCGGTTAAGCCTCCCAACTCGATTAATCCAATACGCGGCAGGTTTGCTGTGCCGTCAGCATTTACGGTGTATTCTAATGAATTGACATTGGTTTGTTGTTGAAAGCCGATATCCTCGCGTGTAATTTGCGATTCAATCAGATTATATCCGCCATTGGGAAAAATGAGTACTTCTAACTGGTCGCCTGGTGCAATGACAAACTCAGTATACCCGTTTTGTAAAAAACAGCTGCCTTCAAAGGATTTTTTGGTATCCATCATTCTGTTTGGATACAAAATACCACAGGATGAAAAGAGCAGGCTGATACCAACTATTTTAGTTGCGCCCAATACAAATCTTGACATGCTATCCCCCGACATGATTAATCTTCAATTTCTATGCTCCTGAACCAACAAATATAAAGGATTAAGTCGATAGATTTTAGTAAATCCAGCTGTTGCCGAACTAGCTGAGACTTGCTTTATCAGGCCTGTCGAGGCTGCTATATCCCGAATTATTGCTCATGTATTCCGGAATTAGCTGTTTTAATGCGCGAACTGCGGCAGTTGGTTCCTGCCGTTGTAAAGCAGTGTACAAGTGTTGAAGGATGATTTCAACCTGATCAGCAGGGTAGGGTGCCGTGCTGGCTATACGAATTTTATCGTGGTGGGTAGGGAGGGTGTTTTCATCGGCATGAATTACTTCTTCGTGTAACTTTTCACCCGGACGCAGCCCGGTAAAGGTGAATTTGATATCTTTTTCAGGTACCAATCCACTCAATAAAACCATTTTTTTAGCCAAATCTACAATCTTAACAGGTTCGCCCATATCAAAGGTGTAAATCTCTGACGTCTTTCCCATAACAGCCGCCTCTAATACAAGTTGACAAGCCTCCGGAATGGTCATGAAAAAACGCGATACTTCCGGGTCAGTGATAGTGAGCGGGCCTCCTGCTTCAATTTGCTTGTGAAAATAATGCACTACCGAACCCTGCGATCCCAATACATTGCCAAACCTCGTGGTAATAAAAGTAGTATCGGAATTAGTGCGTGATTTTTCCTGAATATATATTTCTGCCGCGCGTTTAGTGGCGCCCATTACACTTGTTGGATTAATGGCTTTGTCGGTGGATATTAGTACACATCGTTCAACCTGATGTGCCATCGATAGATTAACAATATGTATGGTACCAAAAATATTTACATGAATTGCCTCTAAGGCATGTTCTTCCATTAATGGAACATGTTTATAGGCTGCAGCGTGAAATACAAGTTGAGGTGAGGTGGTTTCAAATATATGTTTTATACGATCTTCATGTGTAATGTCAGCAATAATAAATTGAGCAGCCAATTGTTTATGCTGCAGTTTAAACATCAGCTCCATTTTCAAATCATACAAATCACTTTCTGCCTGATCGATTAAAATCAATTTTCCGGGTTGATATTCAATAATCTGACGCACCAGCTCACTGCCAATAGACCCTGCAGCCCCGGTAATTAAGACGGTTTTGCCGGCAATAGCATTTTTAATATGGTCGTTTTGCAGTCGGATGGGCTCGCGACCTAACAAGTCTTCAATATCAATACTTTTTATTTGTCGTGCCTGTAGTTTATTGCTGATCCAGTCTTCTACGGGCGGTACAGATTTTACAATTACCTGTCGCTCCAGACACACATTCACCACTTCTAATTTATTTTCCGGTTTCGGATTATGAATTCCGATAATGAGTTCTTTCACAACAAGCCGGCTTAATAATTCTGGTAATTTCGCCGAGCTGAAAATGCGAATACCTTCAATTGTTTTATTGAATTTAGAAGGGTTGTCGTCAAGAAATGCCTGAATCTGGTAATTATGCTCTGTATCTCTGCGTAAGGCTTGCAGCACCTGAATACCTCTTCTGCCAGCACCATAAATAATAACAGGTATGGGAACTGCATTATTTCTGGTTGCCTGATAAAACAAAACTTTAATTACATACCGGCTAAACAGTAATAAGGCAATATTGATAGAGCTGTGAATAATGGCAATAGAAATCGGTAAAGTGATACCTGCATTTTCTATCTGCTTGCCGACAATAGAAAGTGAAATACAAATAATAGTTGCCGTAATACCGGATAACACTAATCGCTTGGCATCGGCCTCTCCTGAATGTCGGATAATTCCATCGTAGGATTTAAAACTGATATAGGAAACAAAAAACACCCCGGTGGTCAACAACATATCCTGCACATAAACTGTATAGGATATTTGTTCAAGATTAAAATTATACCTAAGGATATAGGCCATGCTGTATGTAAACATGGTCAGCATGATATCGAAACACAGCACTATCCATTTGGACAGAATGCGGGTTCCGAATTTTCGGTTAATATAACTACTCCATCTGGGCGCCATTGGGTATTACGGGCTTTACTGCTCAGCCGGAGGCGCATAGTTCGTGTGTTACATTTCCCCGGCTGTGGTCACAAATGTAGAAGTTTTTAAATGGAATTCAGGGTCAAATCAACCTTGTAGAAGCAGGTTGATGATCATATCCTGGTCTGTTGTGGAGAGCGAAGACCCTGACGGGAGACACAGTCCCTGATTGAAGATATTGGCCGAATGGCCATTCAGATAAGCGGGATGGCCCTTAAAAATAGGTTGTAAATGCATGGGTTTCCATACCGGTCGCGACTCAATTTGATGGGCCAGTAGTGTATTTCTTGCCATTTCGCATGTAAATCCGGCCTGTTCCGGATGGATTAATATGGTTGTCAGCCAACGGGATGATCTGTAATTTTCAGGCTCATAGGTGAATGAAATGCCCGGATTTACTGACAATCCGGCTTGGTAACGCGCCCAAATTTCTCTTCTTGTGGCAACCCGGTCTTCCAATACCGTCATTTGCCCGCGTCCAATTGCGGCACATATATTGCTGAGTCTATAATTATACCCTATCTGACTATGTTCATAGTGAGGCGCCTGATCACGTGCCTGTGTGGCTAAAAACCTTGCCTGTTCGGCATCAGCGGATGTCTGACACAAGAGTGCGCCACCGCCTGATGTGGTAATTACTTTATTACCGTTAAAGGATAAAACACCAAATCGTCCGAAAGTACCGGTATGTTGTTGATGAAAATAGGCGCCTAAAGATTCGGCTGCATCTTCAATTAAAGTAATATTATATTTTTCGCAAAGTTGTGTAAAGGCATGCATGTTTGCCGGCATTCCGTATAAATGCACCACAATAAGTGCCTTTGGCCGCTTACCTTTTGCCATTAAATCGAGTATGGCTGATTCACATAACCCAGGATCCATGTTCCATGTGTCGGCCAAACAATCTATAAACACCGGCATTGCACCCTGATAAATAATTGGATTTACGGATGCAGAAAATGTGAGGGTGGGACAAATAACAACATCTCCCACACCAACGCCGCTCATAATCAGAGCTAAATGCAATGCGGAGGTTCCTGAATTTAAAGCTGCACAGCTAGTGGAACCGGTAAAGGTTGCCAGGGATTGTTCAAATGCATCAACATGTGGCCCCAACGGTGCAATCCAATTTGAAGTAAAAGCATCCTGCACAAATGTGGCTTCCTGGCCGCACATATGTGGTGGAGATAAATAAATGTTGAATCCTTTTTGAGTTGCCATATTATTTTGCTCGGTACAAAGGAAAAAAATCTACTGCATGTTTTTCGGAATCAGATAGTTGCGGCGCACTAAATGTCGTATAAAGTTCTGGATCGCATATCATCCGAATAGTGCTAAAGTAACTATGCGACGGAGAGAAACGCGCTTTGAACTTATATAAATTGTCTTCAGCAGACCCATAACCTCCCCCTAAATGAAAACGCTCATGCCCAAGTGATTTGAAATGAGAAAATGCTGATTCAAAAATAATCTTTGCAGGGCTAATTTGTCGGTAATTCGGGTTTGTGCCGCCTAAATGATATTGAACAGTTTTGCCATATGCCATAAATAAGGCGCCTGATGCAAATTTGCCAATCGGATCGTGCGATGTGAACAGGTGAATCCGTAGTTCAGGATTCCGCAGCAAAGTAAAATACGACTCCGGAAAAAAATACATTGAAGATGCATCATGCAATTGCATGGTTTCATAATAGGATTGTATGAAATCCGGATAGCTTGTCCAATCATTTATTCGCACCGTGTATCCGAGTCGGTTTAATTTCCTAATGTCATATTTATGGTTGTTACTATAGTTGGCGTGAATTGCGGCCATGTCATTTCGTAAATCAACATATACTACTTTGCCATGCTGCATATGATGAATATGAGCTGATGCTGGCAATTGCCACTGATGATGCAACGGATGCATGCGGAGAAATAAACTCACAATGTGATTTTCCCGTAAAAATTGATTGGCTTCCTCTAATGCATGGAGTATTTCCTGAGGGACAGTTGTATTGCTTATCAAACCGGCATATCCATATGGGCTTATGCCGTCATAATATTGATTCGACTTGCTGATGGACTCCGGTATTGGCCGCTGTAAAAAAGGGATGGCAATTTTTGTTGTTCCGGAATTGTAGGTGAGCAGCATAGGCGTGAAGCCGGTGTGTATACTATCAACATGACAATAAGCCGCCGTTTGATAGCCATCATCGGGTATCAGACCAAAATCAACAATTTGTTGCGTTGAATGATAAGGTTGTAATTGAACCATTATATCAATTGCAGGGTCATATGCACAATATCTTTAGCCATGCCATTTTTTACGACATGTGCTGTTAAGATACGAGTTGTTTTGAAACCGGCTTTTTCATAGATGTGAATCGCACGGGTATTTTCTTTTAAAACGTGTAAGTGTATCTGATGTATACCATCTATCTTTCTGGCTTCTGCAATTGTTGCCATTGTAGCTGCAAATCCAATGCCGCCCTGCCAATAATCCGGTAGGCCTATAAGAATACCAAAAACACAATTGCCGTTTGCAACATCAAAATCATATAAACCGCAATGACCAATTATTTGGCGATGGGCAATGTCTTCAAGAATAAACAGTTTGTTTTCTTTCTTTTCCAGATGAAAGGTTATCCATTTTTGCATCGTTTCCAATGTAAAAACCAGTGGCTCGCTTTCTAACAGTTGTGCTGCATCTCTATTATTTTTTACAGGCAATAAACCTGCTGCATCAGATACGGATAAGGGCCGCATGCGGATGCCTGGTTTTAATTCCAGGAAATGCGGTGATCTTGCCAGATGCAAATCCTGTAAAACAGTTCTGGGGTCTGCATGATGATTTGTTGGCCGAATAACAATCCGCATGGTTCGAAAAAAGATGATGAGGTCCTGCTTAAATGAAAATGCATTTACATATTGTATGTCGTAATGTAAACGTGTTTCCCAATCAAGCGTATTGCGTCCTTTAATTTGTGCAAGTCCGGTCAGTCCGGGTCTGACATCATGACGGGTCATTTCCGGACAAGTGTAATAGGGGATATATACCGGTAGCAAAGGACGAGGACCAATCAAACTCATATCACCCATTACGATATTGAACAGTTGTGGCAATTCGTCTAAACTGTATTTGCGCAACCAATTTCCGAATGGCGTGAGTCGTTCTGTCTCACTCAACGGCAATTGTGCCTGAACGGGCTTCATCGAAATGAATTTGTAAACAGTGAAAAATTTGGTGTTTTTACCTGTTCTGGTCTGCCTGAAAATGACATGTCCGTTAAAAGCCACAGCACATCCAATAGCCGTTAAAAGCATAACCGGAAGTAAAACAATTATGGCAATGCCGGCAAAGCACAAATCCAGCAGGCGCTTGCCGACACGACTATAAAAATGCGTTTTAGATGTTGACATTCCAACCATGCTTTTTGATGGTGTGTGCAATTAAGGTGTGTGGGGTTTTAATGAATTGTATGTGTAAGTAAAATCAGCTTGTGCCAAACGATATTCTGGTTGAGATGATTAGTTACGGGATTTAATTCTCGAAGTAATTTCCATGAGATACTGATCAGCTAATACTTTTCTGTCGAAATGCAATTTTACATATTGGTATCCATTTTCGCCCTGGCGTGTTCGAAGGGCACTGTCTGATGCAAATTGGCGCACTACTTGTGTGAAGTGATCAATATTTTCGGGTTCTACAAAAATGCCAGCGTCCGCATCTTCAACTAATTGACGCGAAACACCATCTATGGCCATTAATATGGGTTTTTTGCACGCCATGTAATCAAAAGTTTTATTGCTATAAACCGTTTTAAAAGTGTCAGCTTTTTTTAATACAGACATTCCTACATCACAGGCCATGATATATTTAAGTGCTTCCTGTTTTACAACGGAGTCGATAAATACAACATGTGTCAGGCCGCGGTGCTGTGCATTTTCCATTAATGCCTGTTTTTGCATGCCATCACCAATCAAAATAAATTTA
>Ga0116177_10002480_pt1 | contig 13532 bp, 10 predicted proteins | sample AD_STIC10_MetaG_FD_89750 | JGI IMG/M metagenome (GOLD analysis project Ga0116177, IMG submission 89750) | Active sludge microbial communities of municipal wastewater-treating anaerobic digesters from USA - AD_STIC10_MetaG | ecosystem: Engineered > Bioreactor > Anaerobic > Digestate | place: USA...
GAGGTCACGACCCACCCCCGGCGCCGCAGGTCCTCGAGCGTGCTGCGCAGGGCAGCGACGGCGCTGCCCTCGTCGGCGGCAAGTACCTGCTTGGCCGTCAGGCCTTCCAGTGAGCCCGCCGGGTGGGCCGGTACGAGGGTTCCTCTCACAGTGATCGACGGGCGCCGATAGCGCAGGTTGACGCTGCCCACCCCGCCACCCCCGTAGCTCACCTCGGTGGAGGCCAAGCCCGGATCCGCGGCCAGCAGCGCATCGACGCGGGCTCGGTCCACCGCGTCGGACTCGATCGGGGGCGCCGGACACGCACCCGCGGTGAGCAGCAACCCGACGGCCGCGACAGTCACCGGGGCGGCCCGACGCCAGCCCCGCAAGCCCTGCACCCCTGTACGCATGTGGCTCTCCTGGTGACACCGAACTGCGGCCACCCACAGCAAACCACACTCAGGTCCAGGCCCGACCGGCGAACCTACTCGGGCGAACTACTCGGTCGACTACTCGGCGAACAAACTCGGTCGAGCGGGTATGCCGGGCCCGCCTAGGATTGACCGGTCACCGCCGCGCCGACCCCGGCGCGGTCCGTCGGCTGGCCGCAACGGCGAGCGGGCGGCATACCTGGGCGACCATCCGAACAACCCGAGAAGGACACCTACCGTGCTTCGCACCCATGAGGCCGGCACCCTGCGTGCCGACCACTCCGGCCAAACCGTCACCCTCGCGGGCTGGGTGGCCAAGCGGCGCGATCACGGCGGCGTGGCGTTCCTCGACCTGCGGGACGCGTCCGGCGTCGTCCAAGTGGTCGCCCGTGACGAGGTCCTCGACGACGGTGGCGGACACGACCTGCGCAACGAGTACTGCGTGCAGATCACCGGTGAGGTGCGGCTGCGCCCCGAGGGCAACGCCAACGCCGACCTGCCCACGGGGGCAGTCGAGGTCGTCGCGTCCACCCTCGAGGTGCTCAACGCGGCCGCGCCGCTGCCGTTCCAGATCGACGAGCGCGTCACGGTGGGGGAGGAGGCCCGGCTGAAGTACCGCTACCTCGACCTGCGTCGCCCTGGGCCCGGCGCGGCGATCCGCCTGCGGTCCAAGGTCAACGCTGCCGCGCGCGAGGTGCTCGCCGGCCACGACTTCGTCGAGATCGAGACCCCGACGATGACCCGCTCGACCCCCGAGGGCGCGCGCGACTTCATCGTCCCCGCCCGGCTGGCCCCTGGGTCCTGGTATGCCCTCCCGCAGAGCCCGCAGCTGTTCAAGCAGTTGCTCATGGTCGCCGGTATGGAGCGCTACTACCAGATCGCCCGTTGCTACCGGGACGAGGACTTCCGCGCCGACCGGCAGCCGGAGTTCACCCAACTCGACATCGAGATGAGCTTCGTCGAGCAGGACGACATCCTGGCGCTTGGCGAGGAGATCGCCGTCGCGCTGTGGAAGCTCATCGGTGTGGACATCCCAACCCCGCTGCCGCGGCTCACCTACGCCGAGGCGATGGCCCGGTTCGGGACCGACAAGCCCGACACCCGCTTCGGGCAGGAACTCGTCGACTGCACGGCATACTTCGCCGACACCGCGTTCCGCGTCTTCCAGGCCGACTACGTCGGGGCTGTCGTCATGCCCGGCGGCGCGAGCCAGCCCCGTAAGACCCTCGACGCCTGGCAGGAGTTCGCCAAGCAGCGCGGCGCTCGCGGCCTGGCCTACGTCCTGGTCCAGGAGGACGGCGAGCTGGGCGGCCCGGTGGCCAAGAACCTCTCCGACGCCGAGCGGGCCGGTCTGGCTGCCCACGTCGGCGCGGCCCCCGGCGACTGCGTGTTCTTCGCGGCCGGCGTCACCAAGGCGTCCCGGGCCCTGCTCGGCGCGGTCCGGCTCGAGATCGCCAAGCGCGGCGGGCTCATCGCCGAGGGTTCGTGGAGCCACCTGTGGGTCCTGGACGCGCCGTTGTTCGAGCCGGCCGGTGACGCGGTCGCCGCCGGTGATGTCGCCGTCGGGTCGGGCGCCTGGACTGCGGTCCACCACGCCTTCACCTCGCCCAAGCGGGAGTTCATCGACACCTTCGACTCCGACCCCGGCTCGGCGCTCGCGTATGCCTACGACATGGTGTGCAACGGCAACGAGATCGGCGGCGGCTCGATCCGTATCCACCGGCGCGACATCCAGGAGCGGGTTTTCGCCGTCATGGGCCTGTCGGAAGAGGAAGCGCGCGAGAAGTTCCACTTCCTGCTCGACGCCTTCGCCTTCGGTGCCCCGCCGCACGGCGGCATCGCCTTCGGCTGGGACCGCATCTGCGCGCTGCTCTCGGGCGCCGAGTCGATCCGCGACGTCATCGCCTTCCCGAAATCCGGTGGCGGTTACGACCCGCTGACCGGCGCTCCGGCGCCGATCACGCCGCAGCAGCGCAAGGAGGCCGGCGTCGACTCCAAGCCGGTGCCGCCCACCGCCTGACGGTTATTCCTGTATGCCGTGTCGCGCGTGCCAGCGCGCCAACGGTGCCGGAGCCCACCAGTTCCGCTCGCCGAGCAACTCCATCGTGGCCGGGACCAGCAGCATGCGCACCAGGGTGGCGTCGAGCAGAACGGCGACAGTGAGGGCGACGCCCATCTCCTTGATGATGAGCATCTTGCCGGCGATGAAGCCAGCGAACACGATGACGACCAGGGCCGCCGCCGAGGTGACGATCCGGCCGGAGCGCTGCAAGCCGAGCTCGACCGCACGGTTGTTCTCGACGCCCGCCTGGTGCAGCTCGGCGATCCGCGAGATGAGGAACAGCTCGTAGTCCATCGAGAGCCCGAAGCCGAACGCGATGACCAGCGGCGGGATGATCGACTCGATGGCGCTCACGGAGGTGAAGCCCAGAGCCGACGCCAGGTGCCCGTCCTGGAAGATCCAGGTGAGCGCCCCCAGCGAGGCACCGAGGGACACGACGTTGAGGGCCAGCGCCTTGACCGGGATGACGACCGACCCGGTCATGAGGAACAGCAACACGAAGGTCGCAAACACCACGAGCAGGCCGGCATACGGCGCGCCCGCGGCGATCGATCCGGTGAGGTCCAGCAGGGCCGCGGCTTGACCGGTCACCCAGATGGGGACGGCCGGTCGGTTCGCCCGCAGCGTCTCGACGAGGGCTCGTGAGCCTTCGTCGAGGGGCGCAGCGCCAGTGTGGACGGCGACCGCGGCATACCCGTCGCCCAGGTCACGCGCCTGCGCCTGGGTCACGCCGGGGAGTCGGGCAACGGTGCCCTGGGCCCAGTCCTGCGCTTGCTGGAGGCTGCCGTTGACGACGACGGTCGCCGTCGGTGCCCGCAGCGCAGGGAAGTCGCGGTCGAGCCGCTCGTAGAAGTCCCGCTGCGGCGAGCCGACCGGGACGAGCTCGACGCCCGACGAGGTGAGTCGCATCGACAGGGCCGGCACGGCCATCGCCAGCAGGAGCGCGCTCGTGGCGATCATGACCACCCAGGGGCGGCGATGAACGGCCGCGGCCAGGCGGGAGAAGACCCCTTCGTCCGGCGCGGTCTCGGTCCCGCGCGCCAGCAGGCGCCGCGCTCCGAGGGTGCACAAGGCCGGCATCATCGAGACCCCGACCAGCATCGCGACGAGGACGACCGACATCCCCGCAGCGCCGATGGCCCGGATCGTCGGCGACCGAAAAACCATGAGACCGGCCAGGGAGATCGCCACGGTGACGCCGGAGAAGAGCACGGTCCGCCCTGCGGTCGCCGTAGTTCTGGCCATCGCCAGCCGGATCTGCTCGTGGGTGAGGTCTGCGGCTGGCCGCCCCTCGGCCAGGGCGCGCAACTCTTCGCGGGCTCGCGAGACGAACAGCAGCCCGTAGTCGATCGACAGGGCCAGGCCGAGCAGGGTGACGACGTTGACGGTCGCGGCGTCCAGGTCCATGACAGTGCTGAAGCCGTACAGCGCGGCCAGGGCGCCGCCGATGGAGACGACCGCACCGATGATCGGCATCCCGGCGGCGACGAACCCGCCGAAGACCACGACCATGAGCGCGAAGGACAGGGGCAGAGCGATTCCCTCACCGAGGCGCAGATCGGCCTCCATCTGGCCGACGATCTCGTCGCCGAGGGCCGCCCCGCTTCCGATCGCGATGCTCGCCCCTGGGAGCGTGCCCCCCATCCGGGTGTATGCCGCCCGCACCGCGACCTCGGCACGATCCTGCGCCGCGCCCTCCAGGCCGGCCTCCAGGCGCGTGACCATGAGGAAGGCCTTGGGCGGGGTCGACCCGGCTGTGACAAAAGCCGCGGCGCGCGGGTCGGCGGTCCCGGCGGGGAACTCGAACGGGCTGGCGACGTCGGCGACTCCGTCGATGGCCGCGATGTCGGCCGTGGCGGCCGCAGCGGCAGTCGCAACGGCCGGGCTGACCAGGTCGACGCCGTCAACGGTGAGCAGGATCGCGGGTCGGTCGGGCTCGGCGGCGGCCAGCAGGTCACGGCCGGTCGTCGCTTCACCGGGCGCCGTGGGCTCCCCGGTGGACAGCTTGCTGAACAGGGACGGACCACCCACGCCGGCGGCTGCCACGAGGAAGGCGGCGACAGCCAGGACCGCCCAGGTGAGCACCACGCGCCACGGATGGTCAGCGGTCGAGGCTCCCCAGCGCGACAGCCCCGGTTGCCGCTGGGTGCGATGACTACCGGCGGGGCGCGGCGGGGCGGACCCCGGGGCCTGCGCGGTGTGCCGTCCCCTCCGAGTAGACGAACGCCGGTCGGTCACAGCGATAGCCTCTCATCGGACGAGAGCGGACCTGAAGGGAATTCTGTGACGTCAGGTGACCTGTTCGGGGCCGGTGCCGGGACCGGGGCGGACGCGGCATACCCGGCGCTGGACCTTCCCCTCGCGGTCCGGATGCGACCCCGCAGTCTCGCGGAGGTGCGCGGCCAGGAGGCGGTGCTGCGGGTGGGCAGCCCCCTACGGCGGCTCGTGGAGGGGTCGAGCGGGCCGGCCGGCCCGCTCTCGGCGATTCTCTGGGGGCCGCCGGGCACCGGCAAGACGACCCTGGCCCACCTGGTCGCGGGGGCGTCGGGGCGGCGGTTCGTTGAGTTGTCCGCGGTCACTGCCGGGGTGAAGGACGTGCGTGAGGTGATGGCCGCGGCCACCCGAGAGCGCGACCTCTACGGACGGCATACCGTGCTGTTCCTCGACGAGATCCACCGCTTCACCAAGGCCCAGCAGGACGCCCTGCTGCCTGGCGTCGAGAACCGCACGGTCATCCTCGTCGCCGCGACGACCGAGAACCCGAGCTTCGCAGTCGTCGCGCCGCTGCTGTCGCGCTCGGTCATCGTCGCGCTTGTCCCGCTGTCCGACGACGATGTGGCGGCCGTCGTCGGCGCGGCGCTCGACGACGCCAGAGGGCTGGACGGGGCCTTCACCCTCGATCCCGACGCCACCGCACACCTCGTCCGGATGGCCGGCGGCGACGCGCGGCGTTCGCTGACCGCGCTGGAGGCCGCGGCCGGCGTGGCCGGAGACCAGGTGCCGCTCGGTGCGGCCGAGCCGACGCGCGATACGCCCACGGCCATCACCCTCGCCCACGTCGAGCGGGCCATGGCCCAGGCGGCGGTGCGCTACGACCGCGCAGGCGATCAGCACTATGACGTCGCGTCGGCGCTCATCAAGTCGATGCGGGGGTCGGACGTCGACGCAGCCCTGCACTACCTGGCCCGGATGCTGGAGGCGGGGGAGGACCCGCGGTTCGTCGCACGACGGATCGTTATCGCTGCGAGCGAAGACGTGGGGATGGCCGATCCGACGGCCCTGCAGACTGCGGTCGCGGCGATGCATGCCGTGGCGCAGATCGGGATGCCGGAGGCGCGGATCGTCCTGGCCCAGGCCGTTGTGCACGTCACCTTGGCCCCGAAGTCGAACGCGGCATACCTCGGCATCGACGCGGCCATCGCCGACGTGCGGGCCGGGCGCGGCGGTCCCGTGCCGTTGCACCTGCGGGGGAGCGGGTATGCCGGTTCCGCCCGGGTCGCGGCGTCGGCCGCGGCCGCCGGGGCCGGCCCCGCGGACGCCGTCTACCGGTATGCGCACGACGCTCCGGAGGGGGTGGCGACCCAGCAGTACCTCCCGGACGACCTGTCCGGACGGGTCGATTACTACCGCCCGACCGGCCGCGGATTCGAGGAGCGACTGGCCACTCGATGGACCTGGCTCAAGGGCCTGCTGCGGGGATGACCGGCTGCCATCCCGAGGGGTGGTTTCGCTGTCCAACTGGTGAGATCTTCGGTCGTGTCGTGCGTGGACAACCGTCTTCGGTCGGGGAGAACTGGTGGGTAACGATTTGATATCGCTGACGCGCAGCGTCGTGCCCCGTGGTGGTTTTGTGTGACATGGTGTCGCGGTAGTAGCCACAACGGTGGCGACTGGCAGCGACCTGTGGGGGGTGCGCGCCAGGGACCGTTGGCCAACCCGCACGATCGACGACCGAAGGAAGCGAGCGCTCGCCTTGACGATGGGTTCGACGACCGAAGTAGCGGACGATTCGGCCGCTCGGGCGACCGCCGCGGCAGCGACCGACAGGCGCTCAGGCCGGTCGCCGTCGCAGATCGCCTGGGATCGGCTCAAGCGGGACAAGGTCGCCATCACCTCGTTGGTGATCGTCATCTTCTTCATCCTGGTCGCGATCTTCGCGCCCCTGCTGGTGGCGTTGGAGGGCGAAGAGCTCAACAAGTACCACCCGGAGCTCATCTCGGCCCTCAACACCTATCCCATCATCGGCGCCAACCCGCAGCACTGGTTCGGCGTCGAGCCGCGCACTGGGCGTGACCTGTTCGCGGTGTGGGCCTTCGGGGCTCGCCCCTCGTTGATCATCGGGTTCGTCGCCGCGACCTTCTCGACCATTCTCGGCATCATCATGGGTCTGGCCGCCGGCTACCTCGGCGGCAAGGTCGACAAGGTGATCACGTGGATCATCGACCTGCTGCTCAGCCTGCCGTTCCTGCTCATGGTGCTGGCACTGGTCCCGATCATCCAGAAGCGGTTCGCTGCCCCCGGTGAGATCCTCACCGCCGAGGAGACCTCGAGCATCCGTTTCGTCGTGCTCATCGGCATCCTCGTGTTCTTCGGCTGGATCGGCCTGGCCCGCCTCATCCGCGGTGAAGTCCTGTCGCTGCGCGAACGCGAGTTCGTCCAGGCCGCCAAGGTCATCGGGGTGCCTACTCGCGCGATCCTCTTCCGCGAGATCCTGCCCAACCTGGTGGGCCCGATCATCGTTTCGGCGTCCATCGCCGTGCCGGCCTACATCACGGCCGAGGCCACCTTGTCCTATCTCGGTGCCGGGCTCGTCGAGCCGACACCGTCGTGGGGCCGCACGGTCTCCAACGCGCAGAACGCCTATGCGCGCTACCCCTTGTTCCTGTGGCCACCGGTCCTGTCCATCGCCCTGCTCGTCCTCGCCCTGTCCCTGCTCGGCGAAGCGATCCGCGATGCGTTCGACCCCAACACCCGTCGGTAGCGTCAACCACGCTGCTGTCGAACCAGCCTTGAGGAACCTCTCGAGGCATCCCATCAAAGGAGAAAACACATGCGCTGGACTCACGTCCTGGCTGTGGGGGCGGTCGCGTCCTTGGGCCTGACGGCGGCCTGCTCCGCCCCCGCGTCGACCCCTGGGGCGACGACGGGTGCGACCGCGTCGCAGACGGCCGATTCCAAGGCTGCCGCCGCGATCGACCCGACGGCCAAGGGGCCCGCCCCGGAGGTTGCCGGAGCCAAGAAGGGTGGCACGCTCACCGTTTCGTACTCCACCGCTCCGGCGGACATGGACCCGAGCGCCCAGTTCTACCAGGACTCCGGGGCGATCATGACCCGGCTGACCCAGCGCTCGCTGACGTCCTTCGTCAACCGCAATGGCAAGCAGGTCCTCGTTCCGGACCTCGCCACCGACCTCGGCCAGGTGTCCGCTGACGGCCTCACCTGGACCTTCACGCTCAAGGACGGCATCAAGTACTCCGACGGCTCTGCGGTCGTTGCCGACGACATCGCGTATGCCGTGAAGCGGTCCTTCGCGTTCACCGACACGGGCCCGACCTACCAGGTCGACTTCCTCAAGGACGGTGCCAAGTACGAAGGTCCCTGGGACAACCCGGAGACTGAGAACCCCTTCGGTGACACGTTCGCCGGCGTCGAGGCCCAGGGCAACAAGGTCATCTTCCACCTCGAGAAGCGCTGGGAGACCCTGCCCTACTTCGCCACCTTCACCCAGGTCTCGCCGATCCCCAAGGCCAAGGAGACCAAGAACCGCGACTACGGCAACACCGCCCTGTCGACCGGTCCCTACATGATCAAGTCGTTCACCCAGGGCACCGAGCTCACCCTCGTGCGCAACCCCAACTGGGACGCGAAGACCGACCCGGCGCGTACGGCCTACGTCGACAGCTACGCGTTCAAGTTCGGCCAGGACTCCATCAAGGTGCAGCAGGGCATCCTCGCCAGCAATGGCCCGGACGCGACGACCCTCAACTGGGACGGCATCGACGCGTCGCTGGCCGACCAGGTCACCGGCGCCAAGTCCAGCCAGTTCATCAACGGGCAGTCCTCGTGTGTCGTCGCGGTCAACATGGACAGCCGCAAGATCCCGCTCGAGGTTCGCAAGGCCATCGCTGTGGCCTACCCCTTCGACGACATCAACAAGGCTGCCGGCGCCACACCGCTGTCGCAGACGCCCGCCAGCACGCTCATCCCGCCGCAGATCCCGGGCTGGTTGGACTACAAGCTCCCCGGTCTGACCGGCACGGGCAATGGTGACCCGGTGAAGGCCAAGGAGATGCTCAAGGCTGCCGGCAAGGAGGGCTTCGAGCTGGTGTACTACTACACCAACGACGACCCGAGCAACGTTGCCCAGCAGGTCAACCAGGTCCGCAAGACCAAGCTGCAGGAAGCCGGCTTCACGGTGAAGGACCTCGGTGTTCCGAACAAGGAGCGTCGTACCCTCATCTCCAAGCTCGATGGCCCGCACAACATGCTCCAGTCCCCTGGTGGATGGTGCTTCGACTGGCCGTCGGCCGACTCGATCTTCCCGCCCATGGTGTCCTCCACGCAGATCAAGGGTGGCGGCACTAACTGGGGCAACCTGTCCGACGCGAAGATCGACGCCGAGATGGAGCGCATTCTCAAGCTGTCGATCGCCGACCAGGGCCCGGAGTGGGGCAAGTTCGACAAGTGGCTCATGGAGACCTACCTGCCGGCGATCCCGTACTACTACGACCGCTCGAACCTCCTGTTCGGCACCAAGGTCAAGAACGTCATCAACGACCCCAACCACGGCATGCCGGTCCTGGACGCCATCTGGGTGGAGCAGTGAGCTGAGCGCAATGCTCAGTGACTGATAGCAACCCGTGTGTGCGGGGCGTGGGGACCACCCCACGCCCCGCACACCGCCCATCCACTCGTGCGAGGTCCACGTGCTGATCTACATCGCTCGGCGTGCCCTGATGGCCGTGAGCGTCCTCCTCGTCGTACTCGTCGCCACGTTCCTGCTGTTCTTCGCCGGTCCCTCGGACCCGGCGCAGGCGATGTGTGGCGAGTTGCGTTGCACCCCGCAGCGACTGGAGGACATCCGACGAAGCCTCGGAACCGACCGCCCGGTCGCCGAGCAGTTCACCGAGTACTTCAAGGGCCTGGCTGTCGGCCGCGAGATCTATGTGTCCGGGGCACCGAGGACGTGTTCGGCGCCGTGCTTGGGCTTCTCGTTCCGCACCGGTATCGAAGTCAAAGAGGCCCTCGCCACCAGGTTCCCCAACACGGCAATGCTCGCGTTGATGACGATGGCCATCTTCCTCACCGTGGGGATCAGCACTGGCGTTCTCGCCGCTCGACGACGAGGCACCGCGTTGGACCGCGGGGTGGTCGGGTTCAGCCAGGTTTTCGGCTCGATCCCTTCCTACATCCTCGGTCTGTTGTTCGCCCTCTACACCACCGTGCTCTACCCGATCCTGCCGCGCTACGCCAACCGGTCCGACGGCCTGGGCCCGTGGTTCGTCGGCCTGATCGCCCCGGCGATCATCCTCGGCCTCATCTATGCCACCGGCTACGTCCGCTACGCCAGGGCCTCGATGGTGGACACCCTCAACCAGGACTACGTCCGCACGGCCCGGTCGAAGGGCATCAGCGAGCAGAAGGTCGTCTATCGACACGCCTTGCGTGCTGCGCTCAGCCCCGTCGTGACGATCCTCGGCCTGGACATGGCCGGCCTGCTGTCCGGGACGCTCGTCACCGAGCACATCTTCGGCGTGGATGGCATCGGCAAGTTCGCTATCGAGTCGCTGCGCAATGACGACCTGCCCATCATCATGGGCACCGTCCTCATCGGCTGCGTGCTCGTCGTCGTCATGAACCTCATCGTCGACATCGCCTACTCCTTCCTCGACCCGCGTGTGAGGCTTTCGTGAGCGCTCAGCCCGTGCCCCCGCAGGATTCAGCGGCACACGACGTCGCCGCCGCGTCCGCCCCCGAGCGCAACGTCGTGACCGAGGCACCCGCCGGTGAGGTGGTCCTGAAGATCACCGACCTCTGCGTGCGCTTCCCCTCCGACGAAGGCCCGGTCAACGCCGTCCAGGACCTCACCTACGAGGCTCGGCTGGGGCGCACCCTGGCAATCGTCGGTGAGTCCGGCTCCGGCAAGTCGGTCTCGTCGATGGCGGTCCTTGGCCTGCACAACCCCAAGCGCAGCACGATCACCGGCAGCATCCTGCTCGACGGCAACGAGATCGTCGGTGCCGACGAGTCGTTGCTGCGGCGGCTGCGCAGCAACACCGCGGCCATGATCTTCCAGGACCCGCTCTCGGCTCTGCACCCGTTCTACAAGGTCGGCAGCCAGATCGCCGAGGCCTACCTCGCGCACAACAGCGTCTCCAAGGACATCGCCGCCAAGCGCGCCGTCGAGATGCTCGAGTTGGTGGGCATCCCCAACCCGGCCCGGCGGGCCAAGCAGTATCCGCACGAGTTCTCCGGCGGGATGCGCCAGCGGGCGATGATCGCCCTCGGGTTGGTCAACAACCCCAAGTTGCTCATCGCTGACGAGCCCACGACTGCCCTCGACGTCACCGTTCAGGCCCAGATCCTCGACCTGGTCAAGGACCTCCAGCGCGAGTTCGGGTCGGCGGTCATCCTCATCACCCACGACCTCGGCGTCGTGGCCGAGGTGTCCGATGACATCCTCGTCATGTATGCCGGTCGCGCCGTCGAGCGTGGCCTGGCCAAGGAGGTGCTGGCCCGCCCCCAGCACCCCTACACCCACGCGCTCCTGCAGAGCCTGCCGTCGGCCTCCGAGGACAGCGACCAACTGCAGACCATCAAGGGCAGCCCGCCCAGCCTGGTGCACCTTCCGTCCGGGTGTTCGTTCCACCCGCGGTGCATGGTGAAAGACCGAGTGCCCGGCGACCCCTGCGCGACGCTCCTGCCGGAGCTGCGGGTCAGCAGCCCGGGTCGCCAGATCCGCTGCCACCTGACCAATCCGGAGTCCGTGCTCGACCAGGAAGTGGTGTCATGACCGCCAACCCGGGCTCCGCGTCGGCGCCGCTCCTCGAGGTCGAACACCTCGTCAAGTACTTCGCAGTCCGTGAGGTGCAAGGCCTGACGATGGTCCGTAACACCGTCAAGGCCGTCGACGACGTCACCTTCACCCTCGCTCAGGGCGAGACTCTCGGGCTGGTCGGGGAGTCGGGCTGCGGGAAGTCCACCGTCTCCCGCTGCCTCACCCGGCTGGAGACGCCGACCTCCGGCGCGATCCGTTACAAGGGCCGAGACATCGCCACGCTCCCCGAGAAGCAGCTGCGTCCGCTTCGCCGCGAGATCCAGATGATCTTCCAGGACCCCTACAGCTCGCTCAACCCCCGCCAGACGGTCGGCGCGATCCTCAGCACGCCGCTGCGGGTCCACGGCCTGGCCAAGGGGAAGGAGAAGGCTCGCTCGCAGGAACTCCTCGAGTTGGTCGGCCTCAACCCCGAGCACATCAACCGCTACCCGTCGGAGTTCTCCGGTGGCCAGCGCCAGCGGATTGGCATCGCCCGCGCGCTGGCGGTCGAGCCCAAGCTCATCATCGCCGACGAGCCCGTCTCGGCTCTGGACGTGTCGGTGCAGGCCCAGGTGATGAACCTGTTGTCCCGGCTGCGCTCCGAGCTCGGGTTGTCGTTCATCTTCATCGCCCACGACCTCGGGGTCATCCGGCACTTCTGTGACCGGGTCGCGGTGATGTACCTCGGCAAGATCGTCGAGTTGGGCAACAAGCAACACATCTACGGCACCCCGCAGCACCCCTACACGCAGGCGCTGCTCTCTGCCGCCCCCGACATCAACGTCGTGCGCGGCATACCCCCCAAGGAGCGGATCCGGCTGGTCGGTGACCCGCCGAGCCCGATCAGTCCGCCCAGTGGTTGCCGGTTCCGCACGCGCTGCTGGAAGGCGCAGGAGATCTGTGCCACCCAGGAGCCGCCGTTGGAGGACAAGCCCGGCGGGGGCGACGACGACGTGCCCGGCACAGGCGACGAGCACGTCATCGCCTGTCACTTCCCGGAGATCAAGAGCACCCTGGTCGCCGAGGTCACGCGCTGAGCCGCCCGCCGGCCGCGCGTCAACCGCGCGCAGCCCGGTATGCCGTTCGGCTAGGGTGAACCGGTGAGTATCGCGCCCGTGACCATCGGCGACATCGCCGGTGTCATTGCCGCGCTCGCCTTCGCCTACCTCGTGTGGCGGTTGGGATCGGTCGTCGGCAAGGCGGGCGAGATCCTCGACGAGACGCGCATCGGGGTCAAAGGGTTGGCCGACGGCAGTGTTCCGCTGCTCGGCGAGGTGACGACGACCGTGTCGACCACCAACGAACAGTTGGCCCGGATCGACGTCGTGACCACCAACATCGCGAGCATGTCCAGCAACGTCAACGCCCTCACCTCGCTGTTCGCCGCCACGCTCGGGAGCCCGCTGGTGAAGGTTGCTGCCTTCAGCTACGGCGTCCGCTCGGCCGTCGGCCAACGCCGCGCGACCACCGCAGCCTCCGGCGGCTCGACCCGCAAAGGCAGGCACGAGCAATGAGCCGCAAACTGCTGGTCCTGGCCACCGGCGCCCTTGTCGGGGTCGGTGCCGTCTACGCCTATCGGCTCCTGGCCGATCGGTATTCCACGGAGGGCGGGCCACCGGACGTCCTCGCTGCGGCCCTCGCCGAGGCCGGAGCCGTGGTGGCTGACATCCGGGCCGGCATGACCGAGCGTGAAGAACAACTGCGCCTGGCCCTGGGGCTGGATTCCCCGCCGTCGGGGACCCGCCTGGACCCGCAGGCCACCCGCGACCTGCTCGACGACCCGGCCGGCTGGCGAGCTCGTCAGGGGTAGCCCGCCCCCAGCCTGACCGCGTGGCCACCCCGACGCTGCCCGCCCCCGAACCACACCTTCACCGCGCCGGTGAGCACCCGGCATACGGTGACCCGAACGCAAGGACCCACCATGGAGACCGCCGAGATCAGGCGCCGATTCCTCGCCTTCTTCGAAGGGCGGGGGCACACGGTCGTCCCGTCCGCCCCGTTGCTCTACGACGACCCGAAC
>Ga0116177_10002494_pt1 | contig 13501 bp, 15 predicted proteins | sample AD_STIC10_MetaG_FD_89750 | JGI IMG/M metagenome (GOLD analysis project Ga0116177, IMG submission 89750) | Active sludge microbial communities of municipal wastewater-treating anaerobic digesters from USA - AD_STIC10_MetaG | ecosystem: Engineered > Bioreactor > Anaerobic > Digestate | place: USA...
CCCTTTTTCTGTTCCTGCTTTCCGTCCGGAGTGATGATGATGGAATCAAACTCCATCCGGGTCGGACTGAATTCCATCCGGGCTTCGTTGAGGAACAACAGGTCCCCGATCTTTTCCCAGCTATTCAACTGTTTTTTACTGAACACGATTTCCGCTATAGACCAGCTGTTGATCAGCAGCTCGCCCCCTGATTTCATAGAGGAGGCTATTTTACTCAGCAATTGAACCGCTTCCTCCCGGGTGAAAAAATTAAAACTGTTTCCCATACAGATAGCCAGATCAAAAAGACCATCCGGCTGAAAACCTATCACCGGTGCACAAACAGCCGTTACCGGCAATTGCTCTGTCTCCGCTGTCTTTCTGACCTCATCAATATATTCAGGCAGATTATCCACCGCAGTGACGGCAATGCCCTTCCGTCCCAGTGCGAGCGCATGCCGGCCATACCCACACATCAGGTCCAGTACCCGGCTTCCGGGTTGAAGGTTAAAATGTGGCACCATAAAGTCAATTTCCTTTACGGTCAGTTCGGCCGGAATCAGGGTTTTCCAGATATCCTTGTAATGGCCATCAAAAAAAACATCGTTGATATTGCTCATACGGGAAGGGTTGAGATAAAAAAACCGGGAAAACCCGGTCTTTCATTTATTCCAATAATTTGTTCCGGGTGGCATACATCACCAGGCCGGCGATGGTCTTGGCCCCCACTTTCTGTTTCATGTTTTGCCGGATCGTTTCAATGGTCCGTGGACTCAGGAATACTTCTTTAGAAATTTCTTCGGTGGTTTTATCATCCGCGATCAGTTTCAGGATGCGGAGTTCCTTTTCAGAAAGTTTTACCGGGTTGGGGTAAAACTGGCGGACTGTTTTTTTATGCTGGAGTTTCAGCAGTACCGCTTTATTGACGAGTTCATTGAAATAGAAATCATCATTCATACAGGTCAGGATGGCCTGGTAGATTTCTTCGGGGTCGGTGGTCTTGGTGAGATAGGCATTGGCCCCCATCTCCATCATCTTGGTGATCATTTCCTGGTCATCGTACATGGTCAGGACAATGATTTTCAGGGCTTCGTATTCTTTGCGGATGATGCTGATGGCATTGATGCCGTCTACTTCAGGCATCCGGATATCCATCAGGATCACATCGGGCATTTTAAGCTGTAATTTGTGCATCAGGTCCTTGCCGTCTTCAGCCTCCCAGAGGATCTTCAGGTATTCCTTGTCCTTCAGGGCCATCCGGATCCCGTCTCTGAAGATCTTATGGTCGTCGGCAATCGCTACTTTAATCTGCTGGGCAGTCATTTTATTGGTTTACAGTTACTTAAATGGCAGTCAAGTAAAAGTACGCAATTTTAACAGCAGCGGGAAATTAGTTTTGGGCTATCGAAGGGAATAGTTGAAGGAGAACTGATAGATGGGCAGGGAATAGTCGATCTCCGGCTTTTTTACATATCGGTAATAGATCATTTTAATATTAACGAGGTTGCTGATTTCAATACCCCAGGCTGCACTCCAGCCATGATAGATGCCATTGGTCTGGATACCGGGCATCATATCCTGCAATGGCTTTTTGGGATTGACACTTATAATATAACGAAGGGCCAGCCAGCAGATACCCAGGTTCTTTGTATTTGATTTTTCCCAGGCACCCGTTTGACAATAAAGACCACTAAGCAAAAAATTACTGAGAAAATTGATGGGCTTTCCCGTGAGCGGATCTGTGATCGGCCCTTGCCGGAACCCGGTCAGTACTCTTAATCCAAAATGATAGATCAAACCGAGCCGGGTTGTATTTAATTTTTTATGCTTTTCATATAGAATATCATCAGTAGATAAATTCACCAGTCCACTGAGCGGATTAATATAGTTCATTACCAGTTGCTCATTGCTTTTCACTCCTCCGGCACCTATGGGTTGCTGAAAATTATTGGAGGAAACACCGCTGTACACCGCCAACGGAAAATAAAACCTGCCGGGCTCACCCACAAACAACCTTACAAACCTTGCCGAAGCATTGACCTGGCCATTATTAATGATATCAATAAAACCGGAGTTCAGCACATCGGGTTTTGCAGGGGAAGGACCAGCAGCTTTGCTGAGTATACTATCCTTTAATGGAAAAGATGAAACCTCCTTTACCTGTGCAAGGGATGCTACGGCAAGCAAACAGCAACATATCAGTAAAGGAGGTTTCATTCAAACACATTTTCACATCACACAAGTGTCTTATCCTTATCAGGTAAGACTGGTGGCGGCAATACCGAACAGGATGATCGCCACCATTATATACAGCCTGCTTCTCAATTGCTTTTTGTCGTCTTTGTAGCTATAGAAAATCAGCAGATTCCCTGCTACCACGGCAATCCAGCTAACGATCAAAAAGGATTTCATGAAGGAGGCTGTGAGTTGAAAGGTTCCCGGGCCAATTAAGCTAATGGCAACGTAAATCAGCATCAGGGAAATAAGTACATAACCGGTGATTCTTGCAATACGCATATGATTGAGTTATTGGTTACTTAATGAGCCGGATGGTCTCTGCAACGGACATAATCGCGTGCGCAGCTCATGATCGCATTAAAATGTTGCTGCCCCACGACACCCAGACAAAAAAGACCCAAACCTGTCCCCCACCAACCGCCAGTACCAACTGCTCCGATCATGCATTGATAGGCCTGTTCATTATAAGTATTTTCTGCCCTCGACATACAGCGTTGCATGGCCGTTTCGCAGGGACCTGCAGCCCGCATCGGCTGCGGAACACCGGATCTTTCGATCAGTGTATTCAGGTCATTGAGCAGGGTATCACTAAAAAAGCAGGCCAGGTCGCTGTTAATTTTCGCAAGTATGCTTTCTGTAATCTTCACCCCTTCCGCACCGATACTCCGCAGATAATCCGTCATGGCTGCATCCATTACCGCAGCCCGGTTGATATAATCATTTCTCCACTGACTGGCATTGGCACCAAAAGCATCAAAGGAAGAAAGCTGTCCGCCCTTGGAAGCCCTTGCCATAAAATCATCCCAGGCATCCGTTGAATTGGCGGACTGCAATTCCCTGACAAATCTTCCCAAAGAGGCAGCCGCTTCCACCGATGCCTTTATTTTATCCTTGTTCTTACATTCAGCATTACCCAGTTGCTGCCCGATCGCAACCACTGTACCCATTGTAAATAGAATAGCACAAAAAATCTGTTTCATAATTATCATTTACCACCTACTCTGTTCAAAACCCGGTTTTCGGTATTCCCGTCTCATGATCCGTACTCCCAGCTAGCATGGGTTGGAATGATACCCAAACCTAGCATGGCCGAATAGCCTGACCCGGTGAAGAACCACATCAAACAGCAGTTTTTTTAGCTATAAAAAAGTGATAATAAACAGACTATCAGTTTAAATCAACCGAAAAACCTGTTGATCCCCCCGAAACTAGGGGAAGGGGGCCGAAAGGCGAGGGGAAAAAAAACGGAAAAAATGTTTTTTTTCTGGGCAGGAAAAATCTAATTCAAAAACAACTCTTGATACTTTAGTAAAATGAAAGAGAATCTATACAATTACTTTTTTACTTTATGGGAAGGGAATTTTTTCACCGAACCCCTTTTAATTCTAGCACAAATATTTCTTTTGATTTACTTTTTAAAAATCGAAAACAAAAACCCACTATTAAAGCCGTTCGCTTTATATGTACTTGCAGGATTAATTCTGTTTATTGGTGTTCCTATTAGTAGGTTTTATCTTGAAAGCCAAAAGAAAGCACTAATAATAATATCAGAAGGACTCAATATGTTTTTTGCACTAATCGAAATTTTTACATTCGGGTTTTTCTATTCTCAAGTATTGAAATCAAAATGGGTATGTAAATTCATTAGTGCGTTTATAATATTATTTTCAATAGTATATATCTCCCTATTAACACATATTTCTGTATCTAATTATTCATTACTCGAAGCCTCTTATATAATTGATAAATTTACTTTTATAGAACTACTTACAATTGGCATTTTAAGCTCTTGCTACTTTTTTGAACTTTTTAAATTTTACACTCATAGTAATTTACTTAAAGATCCTGCTTTTTGGATCTCTTCATGCTCAATTTTATATTCACTTATTTTCCCAATTAATTTAATACTTTTTGACTATATGCGGATACAAAAACATCCGCATTTTCACATTTTTATTTCATTACACTATATCTCGCTTTTAATTATTTATGCGGGAATTTTAAAAGCATTACTATGCACCAAACTACAGAACAAATAACCTTGTTTATAGTATCTGCAATTCTACTTATTACAATCTTGATGAGCTTTTTCATCACCATGATATTCCTTTATAGAAAAAGACAACAGCAGTTTCAAAAAAATCTTTTTCAAACAAAGATCAATTATGAAAAGCTCATACTAACTACACAAGTCGAAATACAGGAGCAAACTTTTCAACATATTTCTAAGGAAATTCACGACAACATAAACCTCTCTCTCACATTAACTAAACTAAATCTTCACACTTTAGACTGGACCGAACAGGCAAAGGCTGAACAAAAAATTAAAACCTCCATTGACTTACTGAGTACATCTATCGCTCAGCTAAACGATCTTTCCAAGAGTCTTGATACTGACACCATCACCCGGCATAGCCTGTTGATGGCACTGGAAGAAGAAAGACAGCGAATCAATAAAACAGACTGCATTTATATTAATTACGAAGTCCTTGGGACACCCGTCTACATGAATAATCAGACAGAAATTGTAATTTTTCGGATCATCCAGGAATCCTTAAATAATATTATTAAACATGCCCGGGCAAAAACTGCCGACCTGCTTTTAAACTATCATACTGATTATTTAGAGGTAACTATGTCAGATGACGGAAAAGGTTTTGATCCCAGTCAACAACCTAAGGTTGGTCATGCCGGTCTCCGTAATATGGAAAACAGGGTCAAACTACTGGGAGGTACAATGCAAATCCAAAGTGAAACCGGAAAGGGCAGCCGTTTAAATTTTATCATCCCCTTTGAAAAACTATGACAAAAGATAAATCACCAAGCATCAAAGTGGCACTGGCCGATGATCATGTATTACTCCGCAATGCCCTCTCCGGACTGATTGACGGGTTTGGCAATTGCAAAGTCATCCTGCAATGCAGTACTGGGAAAGAACTGCAAGGCCAAATAAGAAAAGGCATCCGGCCGGATGTGGTATTGCTGGACCTGAATATGCCGGAGATGAATGGTTATGACACAGCAGCCTGGCTACAGCAGGATTTTCCGGATATCCATGTGCTGATGCTGACCATGTATGATTCAGAATTATCCATGATCAAACTGTTACAGTCCGGTGTAAAAGGATTCCTGAAAAAAGATATTGCACCTGATGAATTAAAGTTTGCCATCCAGTCGGTCATGGAATCCGGCTATTATTATTCCAACCGCAGCACGGGCAAACTGGTCAACCTGTTCCGGAAAAGCGAGGATGGGGTCAAATTGCAGCGGAATATGCTCAGTGACCAGGAAATCCGTTTCCTGCAGCTGGCCTGTTCCGATCTCACTTATAAGGAAATTGCCCAGCAAATGAGTTTAAATCCCCGGTCCGTGGATACATTAAGGGATCAGCTCTTTTTTAAACTAGATGTGAAGAGCAGGGTTGGGTTGGCGATGATCGCCATTAAACAGGGCGTAGTGACCATTTAGGGGGTTCACCGTAGTTTTTCATAAGGAATTACGTAGTTTTTCATAGGCCTGCTGAAAACTTACGAGCCCTTGCGTAATTGCCGAAGGGATCCCGGCTCGTGCATTTTCTCTTGTCCACAATAAAATGGGGATATAGTTTTGTGCCAGTTGATTGATAGCGGAACGCCCCTCAAGATCCAATGTCTGATAAAACCGTCCTGAACAGAATTTCCAATACCGCTGAAGAACGTTGCGAAATCCAATGTCAATCAACTTCTTTTCCTTTTTTCCTGGCCTCAGACTGTACCTCCAGTCTTCAGTATAATTAAAAAGGAATCGCCTTCCCGGGCCCCATCTCGGGGCTCTGACTTACCAAGAGTTTATCCACAGCTGTTGAAAACCGGAAAATCCCCCGGTAAACTTACTATTTTTACCATCGTAAATTTACGGAAAACACCAGGGTGATTTACGAAATAAAGACTCGTAAACATCCGTTCGCTTTTACTCCAAACTTCCTTGTTTTCAGGGGTTTAGGCAGGTTTTAAGTGAATCCTTTACTTAGTGATCACTTGTACACAAACAGGGGTTTTTCCACTTTTACTACACGAAATATTTCGACTAAGGCTTTAAAAACGTTACTGTTATGAACAAGAATTCAAGAAAAGTCGAGGCTGATGTACTCGAAGTGTTTGAATGGGAATAAATACTCCCAGTGCTATTCACTAAAGTCGAAAGCATTAAAAATTAAAAGGTTTTCTATATTTGGGTTAATAAAAAATCCATATAATAGAAAACCTTTTAGATTATATTCTCCCCTATTCTTTTTTACTCCCTCTTATAGCTTATGTCTTTTTTATAAAAAAGACTCGCTTATCTAGAGTATGTAATGTTATTATTACCTATTCGCTTACATTTTTCTTTTTGAATTTTTTTTATGATGAACTTCCAAAAAGTCCAATAATTCGGAGAATTTATTATAGCGGATATACCCTAATTGAATACTTGAGCTTTGCATTTATTTTCTGGATAATAATCAAGAACAAAAATTTTAGAAAGTTCATTTTATTTCTATCATTTTTATTTATTGTATTCCAAATAATTTACTACTCAACAGTCAACTTTAAAAGACTTGATAGTGTTCCTGTAGGGCTCGAGACAATAATTGTATTTATCTATATCATTTATTTCCTCTTCGAAGAATTCAAAAACACAAAGAATTCCAGTCTGTATGACAATTACTTATTCTGGATTTGTATAGCCATCATGTTCTACCTGGCAGGTTCATTCTTTTTCTACATTTTGGCAAATCACATGGATAAAACTGAAATTGCCAATTACTGGTACTTGTCTTTTAATGCAGATATCATTAAGAATATATTACTAGCAATATCAATTATCATATTTGGAAAGAAATTTAACATTAAGAACCAAGGCCCGAAGACAATACCATATTTAGACATCATATAACATAGTCACTACTAACCATGTTTCTCTTACAAGCCACCAAATCCGGAGTTTCACTGGTCCTCTTCCTGGGTACCATCGGTATGGTTATCCTGGTGGTAGCCCTGGTGATCTTTATCATCCTACACCAGCGCCGGGTACTGAAATTCCAGAACAAGATCAACCAGATGGAACAGGAACAGCAGAAGATCCTGCTCAATGCCTCCATCAAACTTCAGGAAGAAGAACGCCAGCGCCTGGCAGCCGACCTGCATGATGATGCCGGTCCCCTGCTCGCCACCGCCCGCCTTTACCTAAACGAAAACCTGGTGAACCAGGATAAAGCCACCCAGCTCCAATCCATCTTCCAGGCCCGCCAGATCATTGATGATACCATCCAGCTGATCCGGAATATCAGTCATAGCCTGATGCCCCCTACCCTGAAAAACTTCGGACTGGAATCGGCCGTGAACGACCTGTTCCAGAAAATCAGTGGTTCCGGTGCCATCAATGCCAGCTCCCGCTTCCACGAATACAAGGAAAGACTCAAGGGCGAAAAAGAACTAGTGATCTTCCGGATCGTACAGGAACTGATCAATAATATTCTCAAACACAGCAGCGCCAGTTTTATCCACCTTACCCAGAATGTACATGCCGATAAATTCTACCTCCGGATCCACCATGATGGCAGGGGAATCGTTCAGTCTGATTTTGATAAACTGAATAAGAGCAATGTGGGACTCGGCCTGAAAAATATCAGCAGCCGTCTCCGCCTGGTACAGGGACAGATCAATTTTGAAAAAGACATTTCTCAGACTTATTACAAAGTCACGATCGAAATGCCAAAGGACGAACCCTACCAGTAAATCAATGACCGGCGAGGTAAAGCAGGATATTCTGTATAACTTTGCCCTTTCTGATATCTATGGGAATGATAAAGGTGGCAATAGTCGACGATCATAAGATTTTCCGCAAGGGGGTCATCCTCTCTCTGCGGGCTTTTTCCAATATTAAGTTTGTCCTGGAAGCCGAGAATGGCGATGAACTGCTCGCCGGTCTCCCCGATGCACAACCCGAAGTAGTGCTGATGGACCTGCGCATGCCCGGAAAAGACGGGATCGAAACCACCAAGATCATCAGCAAACAATTTCCGCATATCAAGGTACTCGTACTAAGTATGTACGAAGACGAACGCTTTGTATACCACCTGATGGAGAATGGTGCCAATGGCTATCTGCTCAAGAACGCAGAGCCCAATGAAATCCGCCGGGCCATCATGGAAGTAGCCGAAAAAGGATACTACCTCAATAATTTTGTTAATCGCATCCTGCTCAAGAAATCACACGCGAGACAAAAAGTAATTCCCTCCCTGAATAACGAAATCACCCTCAGCGATAAGGAAAAAGATGTACTGCGCTTTATCTGTATGGAATTCACGGCTGCCGAGATCGCCCAGAAAATGGAGATCAGTCCGCGTACGGTAGAGGCCATTAAGGATAGACTAATGGAACGCTTCGGCAGTAAGAACACCGCCGGATTGGTATTCTTTGCTGTAAAGAATAACCTGATTGAGTAATCTTATCAAAAGACCATTTCAGGCACTTCATCCGCCACCGTTAAACGGCCTGCAGTTTTAGCACGGATCTCTTCTACCGATACACCGGGAGCCCTTTCCAGTAAATGAAACCCATCAGCTGTAATATCCAGTACGGCCAGGTCGCTCACAATTTTCCTTACACATTTTACACCGGTTAAAGGCAGACTGCAATCTGGTAAAAGTTTAGATTCCCCTTTGGGATTGGTATGCATCATGGCCACAATGATATTTCTGGCGCTGGCCACCAGGTCCATGGCGCCACCCATTCCCTTTACCATCTTCCCGGGAATTTTCCAGTTGGCGATATCTCCTCTGTCACTCACTTCCATTGCACCGAGTACGGTCAGGTCAACTTTTCCCGCACGAATCATCCCAAAGCTCATGGCGGAATCAAAAAAAGCCGAGCCCGGTACCGTCGTGATGGTTTGCTTGCCTGCATTAATCAGGTCCGGATCTTCCTCTCCCTCCTGCGGAAAGGGACCCATTCCCAGCAAACCGTTCTCACTCTGGAGCACCACGTTGATTCCGGCACGAATATAATTCGCCACCAAGGTAGGGATACCAATACCGAGGTTCACATAAAAACCATCTCTTAGTTCCCGGGCAATTCTTTGCGCAATCTGTTCTTTGGTCAGTGCCATACCATCATTTTTGATGCCGGTTACCGGCGATTATTTTTTCCGGACTGTTCTTTGTTCGATTCTTTTCTCATAAGCCGATCCCTGGAAGATGCGATGCACATAGATCCCGGGGGTATGAATGTAATTGGGATCCAGTATGCCCGGTTCCACCAGTTCCTCTACTTCTGCTATCGTGATCCTTCCGGCCATCGCCATCAGCGGATTAAAATTGCGGGCCGTCTCCTTAAAGATGAGGTTCCCATCGGTATCTCCCTTCCAGGCTTTCACAATGGCGAAATCAGCCTCGAATGCATATTCAAGGAGATAATCCTTGCCATTAAAATGGCGGGTCTCCTTGCCCTCCGCTACTTCGGTACCGGCACCCGCGGGCGTATAGATTGCAGGCATACCATATCCCGCGGCCAGGCAACGGGTGGCCAGGGTACCCTGGGGAATCAGTTCTACTTCCAGTTCCCCGCTCAGCAATTGCCTTTCAAATTCTGCATTCTCTCCCACATAGGAGGAGATCATTTTCTTCACCTGTTTTTGCTGCAACATCAGTCCAATTCCAAAATCATCCACTCCGGCATTATTGGAAATACAGGTCAGCTCTTTCACTCCTTTTTTTACCAATGCAGCAATACAGTTTTCCGGTATCCCACAAAGGCCAAAGCCTCCCAGCATAATCACAGCTCCGTCAGGGATATCACGGATAGCATCTTCAGCATTCAATACAGTCTTGTTCATGCAGGCAGATATTTAATACAAAAGTAAGGAACTTGTTTACCCCGTCATTCCGGAATGAAATGATCAGTTGCCCTGAAAAGGTTTGAAAGGCTTATTTCTACCGGTATCGGGTGTTGCCACTTTAGGCAGCGTGGGAGATCGTTTTGCCGTATCCGGTACGGGGTTGGCAACGGTTACGACATTGATAATACTTACAGAATCCAGCAGTGACTTGAGCAAATCAGGATGCTGCCGGTAATAATTAAAGCTTTGCCTGAATTCTTCTTTGGTTACCTGGTGAATGGCAAATATCCGGTTGTATACCAGCAGACTTTCATCCAGTTTGTTGAGACTGGTATCGCGGCTGAAAACAAAATCGGCGAGAAACTGGTCTGCCCGCATCATATCCCATACGACGGCCCTTAGTTTTTTTTCAGGCAGCAAACCGGCCGGTTCTTTTTTTCCCTGCCGGCAGGACAATACCATAAATGATACAAGCAGTATAAAAGAAAAAAAATAACGCATTATTTCAACTCCTTATAAGCATTGGCATTGGTGAGATCCAGTTTGGTCAGCACTTCTTTGGCCCTGGCTTTTACATCTGGTCCAGCCTTGCTGAATACCTTCACCAGTTCATTACTCTTGCCCTGGAAAAAAACCTGGAGGATCATGGAATTGGGGTTATCGCGACTAAGATTACTTAAAAAGTTGAGTGCATTCAGGATACCGGAGCGTCCGGCTTCTTCATTTTCATAAAAAATATCCATCCCGCTTCTGTAATAAGAATAGACCGCATCATGCAACATGGCGAAGCGGCTGTTGTTCAGGTTTTCTGCCAGCCAGTACCGGTTCCGCAGACTTTCAAAAGATTTCCAGCCGTCAATCTGATTACCGCTTTCCGGGGCATTATTCACAATATTCCAGGCTTTTTGGAAGAAGGGATCTCCTCCACGCAGGTTAAAAGATGCATAATCCAGCCCAACAATGATATTCGCATAATAAGCCAGCACTGCCGTGAGATTTGCCACCAGGGGATCATTTCCCTGCACCCTGTTTTCATTGAATTCTATCGGCTGAAATTCCACATACTTGAATACCACATCATCATCAATAAAGTTGAGGATTGGGGAATCATAGGTGGTATTGTAAATAGGACGGGCTGCCTGAACGGTCAGTCTTCCCTTAAAAATATTCCCGGCCTGTGCCTCCTCAATAGTGAGCAAAAAACTACATTGAATTTTTTCTGCTGGCTGAAACACATCATTGCTCCATTTCCGGTTATTCAGAAAATTAGTGAGTCCCGTTTGCAGGGTCTGGAAAATTTTGCGGTCAACCGTTGTACTTACTTTGCTGGTGATAATGGACAAACGGGCCTGCAATTCCTGGGCATTACTTTGCTGAAGCATCCCGCAGGTAAGCAATAATAGGAGTAGTCTTTTATGCATAGTAGATAGACGAAATGCTGTTGATGATATCGGCGGCAACCGCTTTTTTTGATTTCATTTCAAAATCAAACTGCTTCCCGCTTTTATCGAATATAGTGATCTTATTGGTATCTGTTCCAAAACCCGCGCCGGCATCTTTCAGGGAATTCAGCACGATCATATCTGCTTTCTTACTGATCAATTTTTCCTTTGCATGCGCCGCTTCATTATTTGTTTCCAGTGCAAATCCTATCAGTACCTGTCCGGCTTTTTTTTGTTCTCCCAAGGACCGGAGTATATCTTTTGTTTTTTGCAGGGTGATGGTCAGCTGCTCTTCTTTCTTTTTTATCTTTTCATCGGCCCTGGTCACCGGTGTATAATCGGCAACGGCTGCAGCCATGATGGCCAGGTCCATTTGATCAAAACAGGCATGACAGGCCTGATACATATCATCCGCCGACCGCACATGAATGATATCAATACCGGGTAATGTTACAGGCATGGACACCGGCCCCAATACCAGGGTAACCGCTGCTCCCCTCCTGTTCAATTCTTCCGCCAGGGCGATTCCCATTTTCCCGGAAGAATGGTTACCCATAAAACGGACCGGATCAATATGTTCGTATGTTGGCCCGGCAGTTACCAGGGCTTTTTTTCCTTGCAGTGATGTTTGTTGATTGAAAAAAGCACTGATCCAGTCTGCAATGGCTTCAGGCTCTGCCATTCTTCCTTCGCCGATTAAACCACTGGCCAATTCTCCATGATTGACCGGGATGATATGATTGCCGAATTTTTCCAGCTGGGTCAGGTTCTGCTTTGTGGAGGGGTGATGCCACATATCCTCATCCATGGCCGGGGCAATAGCCACCGGACAGGTAGCAGATAAATAAACGGCCAGTAAGAGATTATCGCATTGTCCGTTTGCCATTTTAGCCAGGCTGTTACAGCTCAGGGGGGCGATGATCATCAGGTCGGCCCAGCGACCCAGCATTACATGATTGGACCAGCTCTGCTCATCAAAAAGATCGGTCAGAACCGGATTTCTGCTCAGCGTGGACAAACTGAGGGCCGGGGCAAAATCTTTGGCTGCGGGGGTCATAATCACTTTCACTTCTGCCCCTGCTTTTACCAGCAGGCGGACCAGCAGGATAGACTTATAAGCAGCGATGCTACCCGTAATCCCCAGTAATATTTTTTTGCCTTTTAACAAGGATTCAAAAGTACCATTTAGTTATAAAAAGAAGGAATATAGCCTGTTAATTCCCGGGCATAAAAAAAGCGGCAGTGATTACTGCCGCCACAAATTTTTTCAGTCTTTCTTAGCTGAAGAGTTCGTCTTCGTTTTTACGGAAGTAGACTTTATCATCCATGAATTCCTGCGTCGCCAGCAGTGCCGGGTTGGGCATTCTTTCATAGGCTCTGGAGATTTCAATCTGCTCTTTGTTTTCGTGGATCTCTTCGAGGCTGTCGGTATGACTGGCAAATTCCTCCAGTTTATTGTGCAACTCTTCCTTCAGGGAGATATTGATCTGGTTGGCTCTTTTGGCAATGATGGCGATAGAGCCATACAGGTTACCCGTCCTTCCTTTAATATCATCCAGGTTACGGGTCTCCACATTATTGGTGATCCCTGCACTAAGCTGGCGTCTTAACTTGCTCATTATTGTTAATTTTTAAATTTTTCTGTGAAAGGTTTAAAAAATCATCCACTTCCTTTTTCAGTTTACTATCGGGGAAGCGGTCGGTAAATTCGTGGCATTCGCTGATCACCTGCTCATAACGCTCCGGCTTCTTTTCTTCGATACTCATTTCTGCAAAGCGGTAATATGATTTAATGATCATCAGTTTATATTCATCTGCTTTGGCAGACTCGGGAAAATTATTGAGCAGTGCTGAAAAAGCAACTCCTGCTGCTCTGTATTGTCCCATATCAAAGTACAATTGTGCACTTTTAAAATCTTTGATCTCGAGCTTGTTCCTGCTCTTTTCAACAATTTCCCAGGCTTCCTTATTCCTGGTGGAATTAG
>Ga0116177_10002506_pt1 | contig 13473 bp, 13 predicted proteins | sample AD_STIC10_MetaG_FD_89750 | JGI IMG/M metagenome (GOLD analysis project Ga0116177, IMG submission 89750) | Active sludge microbial communities of municipal wastewater-treating anaerobic digesters from USA - AD_STIC10_MetaG | ecosystem: Engineered > Bioreactor > Anaerobic > Digestate | place: USA...
GACTTTATAACCCGTTTCTTCCAACAGTTCGCGTTTGGCGCCTTCAGACGGAGCTTCATCTTCACGCAACTGTCCACAAGGAAATTCCAAACTTTCTTTATCTTGTAAATAACGATATTGACGGATGAGGATAACCCGACCATCGTCAAGCACAGGCACCACCATAGCGCTGTTTTTAGTTTCCGCGTAAAAATAATCGCCATAAGTACCATCTATCCTTTCAAATTTATCATGCTTATATGTCCACCATGGATTTTGGTGAATAATTTCTTCATCTGTCTTTTTTGCTTTACGCATAAATTAAAATAATTTTATCAATTCCTCCGGTTTTATATCCCCGGGATTTTTAATTATAGAATGCACCGATCCTCCCCCGTCGCCCTCGTATCTCGGCAAGATATGCCAATGAGTGTGTGGTACTACTTGTCCGGCCATGGGCCTGTCATTCATCGCGATATTCATACCATCGGGCTTGAGAACTTCCTCCTCTCTTTTAGCGACTTTGTAAACCGCAGCCATCAAAAAACCCCATTCTTCAGGTGTAAATTCTTCAAGATTTTCCAAATGTTTTTTTGGAATCACAACCGTGTGACCTTTGGCATGAGGAAAAATATCCAAAAACGCCAAAGCATAATCGTCTTCGTATATTTTATGGCATGGAATAACACCCCCTGATATTTTGCAGAAAATACAATCTGACATAAATTATTATTTTAATATTTAATCATTTTAACACCATTTTCGTTTTTCTCCAAGACAAAACAGTTCTTCGCGCCGGTGATTTGCTTCGCTTGCACAATAATTTGCATTTTATCTTTTCCTTCTTGCAAGCTTTTCAAAATATACTGCAATTCCGGTTGAGAAAAATCGCCTTTTATCGGAAATCCTCCACCAACTATTTGCTTGGCTGACACGCCTTCTAAGGCTGTAAGGTTGTAGGGATCAGCGATAACGCAATATTTATTTTCATCTCTTAGTTGTGTGGCAATATCCGTGTAATCTAGATATTCTTGAAATGAAACCACTTTACTGGCCGGTCCGAGTGTATAAATTGCGGAACCAAAAATCGCCAAAATGATAACCGTAAACACAGTGACGCTTCGGTGAGAAAAATATTGTTGTAAATAAAAAATTCCGTAAGCAAAAAATATTATCAAGCCTGTAGAGAGGACAATATCCAGTCGACGAGCCAAAATATTTTCACCATTGAGTAGATAGCGACTAATAAAATAACCAATAAACAGGCTGTAGAAAAAAACCGCCAACCAACGCTTAACTGATTCTTTTTGAAAGAATTGAAAAGACCCATAAACTGCAAAGCCAATAAACAATAATCCAAACACCAACATCCAACCCGACCAGGTAGTCAAACCATTACTGACAAAAGCATAATCAGGAGTTTGGTTGAAAAGAATATTTCCGGTTGCAATAGTGTGCGGTCGCGGACCAAAAACAAAATAATATCCAGTCAGATTGCCGACAAACTGTTTGATAGCGGAAAATAAATCGCTTTTGAAAGATAGGTCAGAATATCCTGAAACAATTTCTATGGCTGGCAAAAATAAACCAGTCAAAACAGATACACACAACCAAACAATATTGTTTATTAGATTATTTTTTATTAAATAAGTATTTATGAGTTTCAAGCCAAGTGCTAAAAAGAAAAGCACGGCGTAAAGCAGATAACCGCTTAGGAGTAGCAGACCGACAAAAAGCAGCCCCCAAAGCTGACTTTTGTTTTCTTTTAAATTTGCTTTTAACAAAAGTATCAGCGAAAAAAGCCAAAAAATAAAATGCAAAGTAGCGGGCAGTGAAAACGAACCGCTGGTAAGCAGGGCGCTCGGGATAAAAGACAACCAAACCAAAAATAACGATAAACGTTTGGATAAACTCAAAACCCGCCCCAGCGCGTAAAACAAAACCGGCACAAACAAAGACCAAAGTATTGGGCCGACAAATTTCCCCAAAGTCAAAAAATCAAACCCGGTAAATAAATTCAAAATAACGTTTAATCCCCAAAACCCGAGATAAGAATAAAGTCCGAAATTTATTTTTTCAATCAAACTCGGATTTTCCGCAAAATTTTGCACCACGACTCCCCCTCCTTGCAAAATCTGATTTTGGGTGCCCAAGTGTCGCCAATAATCCGCGCCATAAACCAACTTATGAGTTAAGCTTAAGTTAAAATGACACAATAGAGAAAAAACAAAAAATATAATTAATAGAGTCTTGGCGTGATTGTTGGTAAAAATAAGCAATCCCAAAACTAAATAAATCAATAAATACAAATAAGGATAAAAATCCGGTAAAACCGACCAAGGGGTTAAAATTTCCTTTCCGGTTTGATGACGCGCCAAAACATAAAAAGCCCCAACCATCAAAAGTAAAACCGCGACCAAAAAAGAAGTGGAGCTGGGCAAGACTGTTTCTTGTTTTTGCGCGAAAACCTCGGTTTCATATTCTCTTTTTTTTCGCCATTGAGATAAGCTCACTAAAATTTCTAAAACTATGTCTGTCACCGGTAAAACCAAAAGACTTAGATAAAAAATCGGTATTTTGACTAAAATCAGAAAACCGCCGACTGTGACCAATAACCAAAAAACTGTGAGCACGCCAAAAAAACGACTCAGAAAAGAATTTTGTGGAAAATCAAACACGCGTTCAAGTAATAGATATCCGTCTTTAGCATAATAAAAAACAAAAAAGAATAAAAAGATCAACCCGAAAAACCAACCTGGCTGATATGTTAAAATAAGCCCCGAAAATAGGGTAAAAAAAGTCAAAATCAATGATTTTTTTACAAAGGATTTCATATAGTTTAAATTATAGCAAGGTTGACAAAAAAAGCAAAGATAAGATATTATTTTAACAAACACCAAAAAGGAGGATGTCATGCGGTTCTTTGAAAAAGCTTTTAAAGGTTTTTACAAAAGCTACAACAACGCTTTGGAAAGCCTGATTGGAAAAATTTTTCCATCCTGGATCACACCCAATGGCATTTCTGTTTTTCGCGCTTTTTTGTTTCTACCCGTACTTATCCTGCTGTTGCTTGATTTCCAGATTTCAGCCTTTGTCCTGTTTGTTTTTGCCGCTTATCTTGATTCAGTGGACGGACTTTTGGCCAGAAGCAGAAAAATGCTGACCGAATTCGGCGCAGCCATTGACGCGCTCATGGATAAGGTTTTCTTTGTTTGTTTGATTGTTCCTTTGATTTTCCTGATGGATTTTACAAACACGGGAATATTTTATCCAGTAATCGCTTTCAGTAGCTTAACCCTTATCGTGCCGGTAGAAATCTGGCTGACGGTGGTGCGCTGGCAAGATTATCTGGATTTTACCAACAATAAAAGCGAAAAACGGCTTATCAAAGCTGGAATGTCGGGTAAAATCAAGTTTTTGCTGGAAATGTGCGGTTTGGGCGCTTTTGTCCTGGCTTACCCAAACCCGGAAAGTAATTTCTCTTTACTTGGCTCTTTTTTTATCCTGTTAAGCGCGCCGTTTGCCTATCGGTCGCTGATCACCAAGATAAACGCTCGTTCTTGAACCGCTCCTTTTGGGGGCGGTTTTTTTAAACCACATTTCATCAACAGTTTATCCGCTTTTTGGGGTTGCGAATTATTTACTTTTTAGATAAGATAAAATAACTAAAAAATAGTATGACTGTCCCAGGCAATTTTGACTCCATAGATAAAATTCCGCCGCACAGCGTAGAAGCGGAAATGTCACTGCTTGGCTCTTTGCTTATAGACAAAGATGCCATGATTAAAATTGCCGATATTGTGGAAGCAAGCGATTTTTATAAAAGCTCTCATGGCAAGATTTACGAAGCCATGCAAGAGCTTTATGCCAAAAACGAATCTATCGATCTTTTGACGATTGATAATCGCTTGAATGAAAAAAATCAATTGGAAGAAGTCGGGGGCAAGCCATATCTGGCCACTCTTTGCAATGTCGTGCCTACCGCGGCCAATGTGCTACATTACGGCCAGATAGTTCATCGTAAAGCTGTCCGTCGCCGTCTTATCCAATCATCATCGGATATCGCGAGATTGGGTTATGAAGAAAGAGATGATTTGGAACAAATATTAGACGAGGCGCAACGCAGTTTGTTCGGAGTTTCCGGAAATTATTTCAAACAAAATTTCACCCCTATCCGCGGTGTTTTGGACACCGCTTTTGATCGTATTGATGAATTACATAAAAACAAAGGGCAACTGCGCGGGCTATCAACAGGTTTCAAGGAAATGGATAATTTGTTAGCCGGTTTGCAAAAATCTGATCTGATAATTATCGCCGCTCGTCCGTCTGTGGGTAAAACTTCTTTTGCCATGGATATTGTCCGTCATGTCGGAGGTAAACTCAAAGTCCCGGTCGGGATGTTTTCTCTGGAAATGAGCAAAGAACAACTGGTTGATCGTATGATTTGCGCGGAAGCCAATATTGACTTGTGGCGATTGCGCAATGGCAAGCTGTCTGACAGACCGGAAGATGATGATTTTCCGCGTATCGGACACGCTATTGGCACACTTTCGGAAGCTCCAATCTTTATTGATGACTCCCCCAACAACAATATTTTACAATTACGCACCAAAGCCAGACGATTACAGGCCGAACACGGTTTAGGAATGATTGTTATCGATTATTTGCAATTGATGGAATCTCGCGGTAGTTTTGAAAGTCGCGTGCAAGAAGTTTCTGAAATCACTCGCGGACTGAAAGGTATTGCTCGTGAGCTCAATGTACCAGTTATCGCCCTTTCTCAGCTTTCTCGTGTGGTTGAGCAAAGCAAACCGGCTATCCCGAAACTTTCTCATTTGCGCGAATCCGGCTCTATCGAACAAGACGCCGATGTGGTAATGTTTATCTATCGCAAATCGGCTGATAGAAATTATGCCCCTGAAGAAATTCCACCAGATGAGAGGTATACGGCTGAAATAATTGTCGCTAAACACAGAAACGGTCCGGTCGGCACAGTCAAACTACTCTTTAATGCCAATTGTACTTCTTTCCGTAATTTGGAAAAAAACTTATCGGAAAATAAAGGTCCGACAAATGAACACCGATCCGCTCCGGCTTTAAAACCAAAATCAGCTTTCCAAAATCAACCGGTTTCCGCTGAACCACCAACACCACAATTTTAACCCCGTAAAATCCGTCCGCCACGGCGGACGGACCACGGGGCAAGGCCTTAATTTTATAATTTAAAATTTATAATTTATAATTTTATCGTATGTCCATGTTCTCCAAACTAAAACAGTTCAAAGATCTTCGCGATCAAGGAAAAAAACTTCAAGAAACTCTAAGCGGTGAAACTGCTACCGCCAATAATTTCGGCTCCACCGTCAGTATTACCATGAACGGTAATATGCAAATCACGGAAATCAAAATCGCCCCGGAAATGATGGCTCCGGATAAAAAAGAAAAATTGGAAAGCGCTATCAAAGACGTACACGAAGATGTACTCAAAAAAATTCAAAAAATTATCGCCGGTAAAATGCAAGAAAGTGGTTTTAGTCTGCCGGGCATGGGAAATTAAATTTAACTTATGTATTCCACTTCAATAAACAATCTTATTGAAGCTTTCAAAAAACTACCCTCGGTCGGACAGCGTAGCGCCGAGCGTTTTGTTTTTCACCTGCTAAAATCCGGGAAAAAAGAGGTCAATGAGCTGAGGGATTCCTTGGATATTTTGCTGGCCAAAACAAAAAGCTGTGAAGTTTGTTGGAATTTTGATGACAATTCACCTTGTCATATTTGCGCTGATCCGAAAAGGACACAAGAAACAGTTTGTGTAGTATCTGATATTCAAGATTTGACAGCTCTGGAAAACACTCGTGAATACTCCGGACTTTATCATGTTTTACGCGGTCAAATAAATACCGATGACACACCCGAGGAAATAAAAAATCTGAAAATTGGAGAGTTGAAAAAAAGATTAAAAGAAAACACAAAAGTCAAAGAAGTTATTTTGGCACTATCTCCTGATCTACCGGGTGAAACTACGATGATGTATCTCAAAAAAGAACTCTCACAATTAAGGCCAGATCTGAAAATTACTCGTTTGGCTCGCGGACTTCCACTAGGTTCGGATTTGCAATATGCCGACGAAATCACTATTATCAGCGCGCTGAAAAACCGAACGTAATTGGACTTCAGTCTACAGACTACGGACCTGCCTGCCGGCAGGCAGGCTACAAAAAAATTCTGAATTAAATTCAGAATTTTTTAATATCCAATATCTTAATATCCTAATATCTCTAAACCTCAATCACCGTCTGTTCACCGATAATTATCCGACGACATTCGTCCGTTCTTTTTTTCACCACTTCCGCTTTTTCTCCTACAATGCTTTCCGTAAATTTGAGTTGACAATCGATGGTGCAATTTTTCAAAATAATAGAATTATTAACCTCCGCATTTTTTATCACACAACCCGAACCGATAGTAGCATAAGGTCCGATAACACAATTTTCCAAAATACAATTTTCACCGATAGTGGTCGGGCCTTTTATTTTTACATCATTTCTGACAATCGTTCCGGCGCCGATATGCACTTTTTCCGTAAGCGTTGCACCCTCTTCCACTTTTCCTTGAATGACAAACTCCTCATCTTTCAATTCATCAAGCAATAATTTGTTGGCCAAAATAAGATCGTGCGCTTGTCCAGTATCTTTCCACCAACCGGTTATTTCTTTATAACCGACCTTATAATCATTTTTCAAAAAATGAGAATGGATACTGCTGATTTCGTATTCACCGCGAGCGCTTTTTTCTATATTATCAAATGCTTTGAAAAAAACATCCGGACCGTAAATATAAATACCTGTAACCGCAAAATTGTTTGGCGGATTTTCCGGCTTTTCCCAAACATCCACCAATTTTTTATTTTCATCAAAAACCGGCACACCAAAAGATTTGGCATTGGGGACTTCCGATAAAGCCAACATACAATCATATTTATTTTCCGTAAATTCCGCCACCATGGGTTTAATATCGCCGAGCACTACATTATCGGATAAAAAGAAAATAAATGGGTCGTTACCGATAAACTTTTGCGCTTGTTTGACAACATGGGCCACACCTTGCGGACCACCCTCTTGTTCAAAATAAGTTATTTTTATTCCCCAATGCCCTCCGTCGCCGATATATTTAGCAAGTTCCGTATCCCCGGGGTTGAGATTGATAAAAATTTCTTCCACCCCGGCATCCACGACTTTTTGGATAGCATGAAAAATCATGGGTTTATTGGCCAATGGAATCAAGTGTTTATTGATGGTTGAAGTAACCGGACGTAATCTGGTTGCCCTTCCTCCACCTGTCAAAATAGCTTTTCTGATCTTTTTCAAAGACATACTACCAAAAAATTATTCTTTTGATTACTTGCCAATAGACATTCATCAACGGATTGCCGATATATTTTAAAACAGGATTATTAATACTCTTATCTTCAAATTCAACTTTGCTCACCAGATCTTTTATCAATTCTTTGTCTTTAATTTGGCGAATACTTTGCACATATTTTCTTTTTTTCAGCCATAATTGCCAATTTTTCCATGATAACCAATATTTATAAGCATTTAACTTTTCTTTCACCCAGCCGTTTTTAAAAGCAAACAGTAGTAAACCGATATCTAAAACAATTCCCATCGGCAACATCAGCAAAAGTGTCGGCCATTTAAAAAACATCAACATCACTCCGTAGCGATTACGTTCAATATAATAAAATTTTTCTTTGTTGCGAGAAAAAGAATATTTATGATAGAAGATGGAATTGGGAACTACCACGACTTTATAGCCGGCGATTTTCAAACGAAAAGAGTATTCTACATCTTCATGATACAAAAAGAAATCTTTATCCCAAACTCCAAACTGTTTCAACAAATCTACCCTCATCAACATCGCCGCACCGCTGGCATAATTAATTTCCTTGTTTTTTGTTAAATCAATATTCGTTCTCTTTTTACGAAAATCATTACAAAAGCCTATCCCGAGATATTGGAAAGTGTTGCCGGAAGTATTTATCAATTCTGTTTCCGGATGCAACATAACAAGTGATTGGGTAATGCCGATTTTTTTATCCTGTTCCATAGTTTCAATCAAGGGTTCCAAAAAATCAGTAGCTACGAAACCATCGTTATTGTGAAAGTATACATAATCAAAGTTTTGTTCCAATGCCCAATTTATCCCCGCATTATTACCGCCAGCAAAACCAAGATTTTCTGTTTGCGGTAAAATTGTCACATGTGGCAATTCATTACCCGACAAAGGCATTACTGTTTCGTTCAAAAATCTGACAGACGGACCATATTGCGGATGTGGATTGTCTACTATAACAAACTCCAATTTGTCTTTGGGATAAGTGATTTTTTTCAAAGCGGATACCACATCGTCAATATACGGTTCGCTGTGAAATGAAAGATATACAATGGCAACTTTGGGATATTTATTCAGCATAATATTTATATTTACCGCGCCATTTCCAGAGGTATTTAAACCAACTAGCCATATGGATGCGGGCTGTTTTATTTTTAATTAAAGCTTTGAAAATTCCCGGAACTTTGGCAGATTGTCTTTCGTGACGATGTAATATGACAATATCATGGACATAATAAACTGGCCAGTGGTACTCCCACATCCTGCGACACCAGTCGCAATCTTCCAAATACATAAAATATCTAGGATCAAACCAACCGATATCATTTACCACTTCTTGACGCACTATCATGGCCGCTCCCAAAACCCAATCTACAGGTCTGGTTTCGTTATGATCAAAATCTTTCATCAGAAGATAATCCGCGTATTTCTTTACCCAAGCATATTTTTTATCAAAATTTATTTGTTTGAGCGGTTTAATCAATAAAGCGCGAAAATCAAAACGATAACAAGTATCCTGCAGAGTTCCGTCCATGTTCAGTAATTTTGGCCCAATACAGCCGATTTTAGGATGTTCATCCATAAATCTTACCAACCGTTCTATCGTCCTGCTGTTTTCTGGAATTATCGTATCACGATTAATCGCAAAATAATAACGAGCCGGAGTGTCTATAAAACCGACTTGATTGCCGGCGCCAAAGCCAATATTTCCTCCACAATCGATATATTTAACTTGCGGAAATTTTTCCGTCAAAGATTCTTTGATATTATCTTTGTTTTGCGAATTATCAGTCACCGTTATTTGAACCGCATACGGACAATCGGCGATATCTTTAATCAAAGAATCGACAGCGTTTATTATGTCGTCTTTCATTAAATAATTTACAAACACTATTGTGATATCTTTCATAAAATTATTTCCACCATTTACGTAAATCCCTCCAAGAAATTTTTTGTTTGTTTTTAATTTCTTGTCTTTTACTTTTTAAATTTTTTCTTTCTTTCATCAAATCCGCCCAACCTTTTAAAATCTTCGGTTCAAAAATCAAAAAGTAAACGAACTTTTTCAATTCATACCATAAAATAAAAACAAAATCAAGCCAAAAGTTTTGCCAGCGCTCGTTTTTATAAAGAGTCGCCAAATGGTTTCTGTAACTGAAATATTTGACCCAAGGACTATGTTTCTTCTTATTTTTTAAAGCCGCTAAATCTCCACTTTCTTTAGGACCGGCACCGGCTCTGTCATGATAAGCAATAGTATCGAGTAATATAAAGGAAGAGTAGCCGGTAGTTTGCAACCGATAAGCCAAATCTACATCTTCTTTGTAAGACTGATAACTTTCATCAAGCATCTGCCCGTTATCAAACAAAACATTTTTTATGGCATTGTGGCGATACATCGGAAAAGCTCCGGAAACTCCAAAAACTTCTAACTCGTTTTTTTCTCCAAAAATATTTTTTACCTCTTCCCAATTTTCTCCGGTATACTGTTCTATCACACGACGATTACGAAAAACTTTCAAACCCAGGGCATCAATTTGCGAAGAAAAAGATTCTTGAAGTCCTTCGTTGATTTTGGCAAAATTCCAACGCATCAAACGAGGCGAGACTGCAGCTACTGCCGGATTTTTATCCAAAAATTCAACCATTTTTTCCAAACAATCTTCTATCAAATACATGTCTTGATTCAAAAGCAAAAAATATTCGCTGTCGCTTTCTGCAAATAATATATTATGCCCTTTGGCAAAACCATGATTTTCTTTTTCTTTGAAAAATCTTACCGGGACCGGAAAATTTATAATTTCTTTTTCAATAATTTCTATGGTATTGTCGGTAGAATTATTATCTAAAATTTGCAATTCCCAATCTTGATAGTTTTGTTTACGCAGCGAATCAAAAAGATAAGGCAAATATTTCGCCCCGTTCCAGACAACTAAATTTACAGAAAGTTTTGGCATATTACAAACTAACTCTGATTTTATCTGAATTATTTTTTCCCATTTTTTCTTTTAACCACACCATAAAAATAGCCACCGGCCGGAAAATAGCAATCCAAATCCACATATACCATGGCTCCCATTTTTGAAAATATTTCAACATACTGGCAGTAAAATTCTTTTGTTTCCACAAATTGGTTCTTTGCACGAAACTCTGTCCTATCAAATCCACACAAGTTACTATCGGCGTATAAATAACTTTCAAATTCATCTTTTTTATTTCTCGGCAAAGATCAATATCTTCAAACCAAATAAAATATCGCGGATCAAAACCCCAACCTAGTTTATCTAAAGTTTTTTTACGCAATAACATAAAAGCACCCCGCACTGTTTCTACTTCTTGTTCTATTTCCGGATTAAAATCTTTCATTAAATATTTATCCAATACTTTCGGAAATAAATGAGGAACTTTCAAAAGCAAAGACAATTGATCAATCAACTTAGGAAAACGACGTGGTTTGGCTTCTTCGTTGAAAGCCCCGTCTTGTTTAATCAACTTACAGCTAAGAAGTCCGATATCTAAACGTTTTTCCATCAAATCAATCACCTTATCCAAAGAACCAGCTTCTATTTCATTGTCAGGATTTAAAAATAAAATATAATCACCGGTGGCTATTTTATAACCTTGATTATTGGCCGCCCCAAAACCTAAATTTTCTTTATTTTGAATCAGTTTAACTTGCGGATACTTTTTGATAATTTCTATTGTACTGTCCGTTGAACCGTTGTCCACAATAATCTGCTCTAATTCCAAACCAACAGCGCCTCCTTGTACGCTTTCTATCTGTTTTCCAATGGATGACTCATTTTTCCAAGTAACAGTGATTACTGACAATTTCATATAATTATTTCATTTTCGCCTTAAACAAATCAACAAAAGGAATGTCTGTCGGATCAATTCCCTCTACCATCGCAGAATAAAAACTCAAATAAGAGCTCATAATCAATATTTCCACAGTTTGTTCCAAAGCGGATTTTTCTTTCGCTTTGATAGAAACAAAATTTATCTTATTCATTTTCAAAATTTCTTTGGTCAAGATAAAACGTTTTTTGAAATTATCACTATACAAATCCGATTCCAAAAATACAAACAACAGATTATCTTTATTGCTTTTTGGATTTATCATTCCTTCCATCAGATGGTGGTTCAGTTCCGGAATGAGAAAATATCCGGCAAAACGTTTGGCGTTTTCATTCATCTGGTTGGCGGCAATATGGGCAGAACCTCCGAGATGTTCAGCTCCGACAAACCACACGGATTTGCCTTTTGTTTTTTCGGCAACATCTTTCAAAATACTTTTTACTTTAACACCGAATTTTTTATTTAACTCCCCTATTAATTCCGGAATTTTTTTCAGCTTCTCGGTTTTAACTTTCAATAAACCCAACTTGGAAAATAAATAAATCTGTCCGACAATAGAATAACCTAACCCCATACGCGGTGATCCGCACGGGTTATTTTTGGTAGTAAAAATCAAAGCCGGATATTTTTCTTTTTTATTCAAAGTCGCCAATTTACCACCTGAGGCAATCACGGCAATTTTACATTTTTTCTTTTTAGCTTCAACAGCGCAGGATATTACTTCTTCCGTGTTTCCGGAATAACTACTAAGTATCACCAAAGTATTTTTATCCGCAAACCCGGGCAGATGATAACCATTCACAATAGACAAAGGGGTTTTCAAATCATTTTTATATACGCTTTTTATCAGATGCGCACCCAGGGCTGATCCACCCATCCCACACACGATAATATTTTCAAACTTTTTATAATTTTTCGGAATCTTTATAGTTTTAACTGCTTTTTCCACTTCTTTTATCTGCTGCCCCAGCAATTCAATACTCCCGAGCATATTTTTACTGTCCAATTGTTTGATTTTGGCTAAATTATCTAAAATTTTCATAAAATTTTTAGTTAAAAAGGTTATTCTGATTTTATCATCAAAAACGTGTTTTGTAAACAAAAAACGGCCTTTCGACCGTTTTTTGTTTTATTTATTTTTTAACTCTTTATATTTCTGCAGAGCATCTCTCATAGCTTCTTTTATCGGTCTCATTTTTATTCCCAAGGCGATCAAATTGTCAGACTGTAAAAAATTGTTTGATCTTTTCTTTTTGGCTAAGCCCAATTTTACCAAGTCACTCTCCGCAATCCATTCATTTTTATGACTAGGATCAACTATTTCTTCGTACATCTGAATTATTTCTTTATGTTTTATGGTGCCCGGATTAGCGACATGAAAAATTCCAACGGCCTTTTTTTGCAATAACTCATAAAAAGCATTTATCATGTCTTCTATTACTGTAACGCTATTTTCTACATCTATGATTTTTTCAAAAGATACTAATTTATCTATAAGATTAGCCGGAGACGGGATATAATCTATCGGCATTCGGATTCTGGCAATCCCGATATTTGGTAAAGTAGTCAAAACTAAATCAGCCGCATATTTGCTACGCGTATAAACAGCCTCAGGATTAGCAAAATCGCTTTCTTTCCAACCCTCTGGTCTGGGCATTTCACCATAAAAAACACAACCTGTACCCATGTGTAATAAATAAACATTTCTTTGTTGACAAGCCTTAGCAATAATTATTGGTAATATGGTATTACCGTCAATTGTTTCTATCTGATGATTTTCACACCAATCAACATTGGGTTTACCCACAATTCCGGCAGCGTTCAAAACAACATCCGGTTTGTGTTGATCCAACAATTCCAAAACGTCATTTTCGGTTTTAATAAATTTATCCGATAAAATAGCTTCATCTCCCCAAATCTGAGCACAACGATTACCGAGGTATCCGTTGCCCAAAATCAAAATTTTCATAAATTATTTTTTATATTGTTTGTTATAATAATCCAAATATTGTCCGGTTTTTATCTTTTTCCACCAATCTTCATTTTCTTTGTACCAAGCAACCGTCTTTTTCATCCCTTCTTCAAAACTGGTTTTTGGTGTCCAGCCAAGTTCATTTTTAATTTTAGAAAAATTTATCGCATACCGTCTATCATGACCCGGCCTATCAACAACATATTCCACCATATCATCACCTAAATTTAAAAGCTCTAAAATTTTTTGTGTAATTTCTAGATTAGTCC
>Ga0116177_10002509_pt1 | contig 13466 bp, 12 predicted proteins | sample AD_STIC10_MetaG_FD_89750 | JGI IMG/M metagenome (GOLD analysis project Ga0116177, IMG submission 89750) | Active sludge microbial communities of municipal wastewater-treating anaerobic digesters from USA - AD_STIC10_MetaG | ecosystem: Engineered > Bioreactor > Anaerobic > Digestate | place: USA...
CGCCCTCATCGAAGCCGTCTATGCCGCCGCCGACCAACGCGGCGCCGACCAGGTCTATTGGCTGACACAGGAGTTCAACGCCACCGCCCGCAAACTCTACGACCAGGTCGCCAAGGCCACGCCCTTCATCAAGTACCGTCGCTAGAAAGCGGGAGACCCGTGATGAACTTCGGAACCGGGCTCGCAGTATCTGCCTTCGCCGCGCTCAACCTCGCAGCCTGCCAGCCCGAACCGAAACCGGCTCAGGAGACGAAGCAGGCCCTCTCGCCGCAGATCGTGGTCGAGGTCGGAAGGGACGGAACTATCTTGTTGAATGGCGAGCGCGTCACGCAAGACGAACTCGAAAAGCGGCTTGAGGCCCTGCCCGTCGAAGGAGCTGACGTACAACTCCACCCGGATAACGAAGCCACTTATGACGACATCGCCAGAACCATGGCGGTGATCCAGCGCACCGGCCACATCAAAAGGACGGGCATCCTCGGCGGAACCTGATCCAGCTGAGAGACGAACAACGCAAGCCCCACCCATGTCATTCCGGACACGCGCAGCGTGATCCGGAAACCAGACGCCAAAAGCGCCGCCGCCAACTTCAAGCTACCCTCTCCCCCTTGTGGGGAGAGGGTGGGGTGTGGGGGGCTGTTGGACGGTAAGCTCCATCGACATCTTTCATGCGGAGCCGCCCCCCACCCCTGCGCCCCTCCCCACAAGGGGGAGGGGAAGAAACGCCGGCACAATTCCCCACATCTCCAGCCCCGCGCTGTAGGGCAGCCATCCCCGCCTCCCAACAGATTCAACGCGGTCCGCCGATCCGCTGGGGGATGGATGTAAACACCACCCCACCACCCGACTGACCCGACACAATACTGCGGTCATGAAACCGATGACCGATCCCATGTCCGCGCCCGCGTGGCCGCCGACCACCTACGCGCTCCCCGATCTGTGGACGCGCGCCAAGGCTTTGTTCGTCGTGCTGATGCGCGAAGTGAAATCCGTCGCCGGTCTCGCCCGCACACGCCACCTCACCTATCGCCAGCGCACGGATATTCTCTGCCGCCTCGTGCCCATCGAGAAGATCGTCCGCTCGCTGCTCATGACCGAGGCGCTGATCTTCCTGCTGATGACGCCGCAAGGCCGCAGAATGCTGGCGACCACGCCGAAAAAGCCGCCGCCCTCGCCTCCGCCTGTCGGCGTGAAGAAGAACACGCACAAGATCACCATTCCCATGCCCGGCTGGAACACCATCGCCGCGCTGCAACCGCGCATCGATCCACGCATCGACGCGCCCGAAGCCGCGGCGCACGACGACCCGCGCACGCCGGAAAACATGGCCTGCCGCTTCCGCGTTCTCGCATGGGCGTACGCCACGCCAGAACATCCGCCCTGCAAGGAGCCGCCGCGCCGAAGCTGGGTCACCACTTTCGAGCCCAGCAATTTTCCCGCGCCCGAACATCCCGCAAGCAAAAGCGCGGCAGGGGCAAACGTCGACTCTGAATCATCCGCACGCGCAATCGCCCGCCGCATCACTGCCGTGGAGCGCGTACTGGCCAATCGCGAACCCGCCATCCGCCGCCTGGCGAAATTCATTGCCGGCCTACCGCGTTACGCGCTGATGCCGCCAAGCGCCTACGAGATCGACACAAGATGGTGGTGGCATGGCCGCCCCGAATTCTTCAACGCGGAAGATCGCTGCCGCCCCGCCGTGCGCGCCTTCAACAAGCTGGAAGAACCCGGATAGCCATCCCGCCACGCAATCCGCCCAACCCGCAGCCACCTGCGGGGCCGCGAACGCGCGCTCGCATACAGCCACGCCATCCCCGTCCGACACACGCACAACCTTGGGTTGCCATTCCCGAAAACCCGACGCATAGTTCCGTCATGGCCGCGTCCGCGGCGGGAATCCCCCGCCGGGCCTGTTGGGGAAATCGCAATGATCCACGTCGTCTCGCTGGCGAACCAGCACTTCTATGGCTCGCAGCTCGACCAGATGTTTCGCATGCGCCACGCCTTCTACATCGAGGGTCATGGCTGGTCCGGCCTCACCTCGCACGATGGCCGCGAGACCGACGAGTTCGACGACGATCACGCGGTCTATCTGATGAGCATCGACCCGTTCGGTGATGTCGCCGCCTCCGTCCGTCTCAACCCGACGACCCAGCCAACCCTTCTCAAGAAGTTCGCAGACTGGTCAGACGAAAAACTGCCCGAGCTGGAAAGCGTCTGGGATATTTCCCGCTGGATCGCCGCGCCCCAGCATCGCCGTGCTGACAATCCGCGCTGGCCATCAAACCATCAGCGCGAACTCATGGTCGGCATTCTCGAATTCTGCCTCTCGCGCGGCCTCACCCATCTCACCATGCTGGCCGAACATCGCCTGGCCGAACGCATCGCCAGCTATGGCTGGCCCCTCCGCTTCCTCGGGCTCCCTCGCGAATACGAAGGCGGAAAAGGCACGGCCGTCGCAGCGGAGATCGAAGTGGGGCAGCACGTCCTCGCGCACACGCGCGCGAAAACCGGCGTCGCCTCCCGCATGCTTGTCGAGATCGACCCGGCGCAAATCGCTGCCAATGGCCCGACCTTGGCCCGCGTCACCGCATCGGAAGACCTGCGCGAGATCGCCTCCGCCATCGGCCCCGCCCAACTCCGCGCCCTCGTCCGCGCAATCAGCCACGACCTCGCAGGCGACAACCGGCCCCGCGCAATCGAACTCGTCGGCGCAATCAACCGACTGCTCGAAGCCGCAGGCCTCAATCTGGAATTTGAAGAGACGCACGCGCAGCCGGCGTCTCTCGCGAAATCCCAATCGAGAACAGCCGCCGCTTCCTGATCCCCAAACGGAAACAGCCCGGTCTTTCGACCGGGCTGCTCCTCAGTTTGTAACGACTGACCGAATTAACGGCCGATCGTGATCTGCACTTCTGCACGGCGGTTCAGAGGCTCGCGAGCGCCATCCGGACGCGGCTCGGCCGGGTCGGATTCGCCACGTGCTTCCGTCTTGATCGCGGTGGCGGAGACGCCAGCAGCAACCAGGGCCTGTTTCACGATGTCCGCACGACGAGCCGAGAGCTTGTCGTTGTAAGCGGCACCGCCCGACGAGTCGGTGTGGCCTTCGACGCTCGACAGCGTGATCGAGCATCCACCGGTCTTCGCGCGAGCGACGGCAGCGTTGATCGTGTCACGGTTGACCGAAGTGAGATCCGAACGATCCCACTCGAAGTACACCACGAACGGAGCCGGCTGAGCCGAGCATGCCTGAGCAGCCTGGGTCTCAGTGACCGGGGGCGGCGGAGGAGGCGGCGGCGGAGGCGGCGGGGGCGGAGGCGGCGGCGGCGGCGGCGGCGGCGGCGGAGCCGGCGGCGGCGGGGCAGCGAACTGCCAACGGATGCCAGCGGTCAGCGTGTGGTCGTCCCAACGGCCTTCATAGTCACCATCGAAGCCCGGGAATTCGAGATCCGGAGCAGCCGTGTAGGTGTAGCCGATGTCCACCGTCATCTGTTCCGACAGCTTGATGCCGAAACCAGCGAGGGCGTTCCAGGCCCAGTTCGTATCGCTCTCGTCGAAGCCGTTGGCTTGAGTGCCACCCGGGGTCACGTAGAGCGAGGAAACGTTCGAGTCGACGCGAGCGGCGCCAACACCGATGCCGAGGTACGGCGTGATGGCCGAACCGAAGTTGAAGTCCTTGACCGCGTTGATCATCAGGTTGGTGACGCGAGTCGAACCGCGGCCCTCAGGACCAACGGTGCCGGCCGGCTGGACGCCAATGAAGGTGTCCGGAACGTCCATTTGGCTGTTGCGGTGAGTCACAACGCCTTCGAGACGGAAGGCTTCAAATCCATAACCAAGGCCGAGCCCGTAAACGGGATCAACCTGGGGGCTCATGCGGGTGTCGATCTGGCCGTTGTTGCCCGATGCGGCATCAACGTCCTGAATGCCATCGACGACAGCGCCGATCTTGCCGATCCCGTACCAGCCTTCTTGAGCATGTGCGGTTGCGCCCGCAGTCACCATAGTGGCGGCCGCTGTGGCGCACAAAAGTGCTTTTTTCATTACGATCCCCTTGTCCAAAGGTATTCCCCGGTGTCCGGAGACCGGCACCGGGGCATAAACGCGGTCGCCCCGCATTATGATCCCGCGTTACACGCTTTTTTTTGGGTTGCCCACCCGAACCGCCCTCGAAGAACCCGATAACCATGCATTTTGAGCGGCGCCGGGGTGCTGGAGCAACATGATTTCCTGTTTGCAATCCAGAGATCGGGCAAAATCGATCCGGAAACCCGCAAGGACTTGGTCCGCAGGCGGATTTTATGATTCGAACCGACTCCATCACGCCCACGCCCTTCCCTCTCAAAGCGAGCGCTTTGCGTAGCGTCTGCCGATTGTGGTTTGCGCAAACGGCAATACGCTCCGCCCCGGGGATTTTCGGGAAACGAGGGTCATGGGCGCTCAGCATTTTGATGTCGTGATCGTCGGCGCGGGCCTGTCCGGCATCGGCGCGGCGTATCATCTCCAGCATCGCGTTCCGGGAAAGACCTACGCCATCCTGGAGGCGCGCGACGCGATCGGCGGCACGTGGGACCTTTTCCGCTATCCCGGCATCCGTTCCGACTCCGATATGCACACCCTCGGCTACAACTTCAAACCGTGGCCCGGCGCCAAGTCGATCGCGGACGGCCCCTCGATTCGCCAGTACGTCCGCGACACGGCGCGCGAGCATGGCATCGACAAGCACATCCGCTTCCACCACCGCGTCACCGGCGCCTCATGGTCCAGCAAGGATGCACGATGGACCATCTCGGCCGAGCATGACGGAAAGCCGGTCACGTTCACCTGCTCCTTCGTCATGATGTGCAGCGGGTATTACCGCTACGAACACGGCTACACCCCCGACTTCCCTGGCCGCGACCGATACAAGGGCGACTTTGTCCACCCGCAGCTCTGGCCCGAAAATCTCGACTACAAGGACAAGCAGGTCGTCGTCATCGGCTCGGGCGCGACCGCCGTCACCATCGTTCCGGAAATGGCCAGGACCGCAGCGCACGTCGCCATGCTGCAACGCTCGCCCACCTACGTCGTCTCGCGCCCCTCGCAGGACAAGATCGCAAACCGCCTCAGAAAGATCCTGCCTCGCAAGACCGCCTACGGGCTCACGCGCTGGAAGAATGTCGGCCTCCAGATGCTCTTCTTCAACCGCGCGCGCACGGCCCCCGACAAGGTTCGCGCGATGATCAAGAACCTCGCCCAGAAAGAGCTGGGGCCGGACTATCCCGTCTCCACCCATTTCAATCCGAAATACAATCCATGGGATCAGCGCATGTGCCTGATCCCCGACAGCGACCTCTTCAAGGAACTGAAATCAGGCCGCGCCTCGGTCGTCACCGACACGATCGACACATTCACCGAGACCGGCATCAAGCTCTCATCCGGACAGGAACTGAAAGCCGACATCGTTGTCAGCGCCACGGGCCTCGACCTGCAATTCCTCGGCGGGGCCGAGGTGAAGGTCGATGGCGAGACGATCGATCTCTCGAAACGCCTAACCTACAAAGGCATGATGTACGATGGCATTCCGAACCTCGTCTCGATCTTCGGATACACCAACGCGTCATGGACTCTCAAATGCGACCTCACCTGCGAGTTCGCCTGCCGTCTCATAAAGCGAATGGACAAGACACGCACACACGCGGTCACTCCGAAAAACCTCTCGCCCGATATCCAGACGACGCCTTGGCTGGATTTCTCTTCAGGCTACGTCCAGCGCACGATCGACCGCTTCCCCAAACAGGGCAATCGCAAGCCCTGGAAGTTGAACCAGAACTACGCGGCCGACCTTATGATGCTGCGCTATGGCAAGCTGGAAGATCCGGAACTGGTGTTCAGCTGAGACTGGAAACCGGAAGCCAGACTTCGCAGCCGCCCAGCCCGGTGCGTGGATCAAACTCCGGTCCGTAGCGCTCGATCATCTCCATCGGCCCCGGCGGCGGCGCGCGGCCGGATTGCGCAAGCCACTCGCCCGCGGCCGCGCATGTCGAGCCCACTGACGAAACATGCTCGCGGTGACGAAACACCGCCCACTCGCGCCCCTCGACCCGGATGCCGCTCAACCCTTCCGGCAAGGCATCGAGACTCTTCACCTGCACCGCAGGCGCATAGTCGAACCCACAATCGTCATTCGCATCAGCTGGACCAAGGCAGAGTCCGAAAGCCGCTCCGGGGATCACCGAAGGAATGCGCTCCTGATACGCGCCGAAGGCATGCCACACCATCGGAATGCCGCCCCGGTCTTCAAAGCGGAAATACTTGCGCAGTCCAGCGAACAACATCGGACCGCTCTTCACGAAACAATCCGGCGCGCGCAGCGAAGCAGGTTGGTCGGGCATGCGAATGGCCTCCACGATGGCGAGATTGGCGAGCGAGCGCCGGGAGCGCACCTCGTCCGGCGTCAAGCCGAACTGCTCCCGAAACGCGCGGGTGAATGCCTCGTGCGAACCATAGCCTGCATCCAACGCCACGACGAGAATATCGGGCGCGCCATCAGCCAGCCTTCGCGCCGCCTCGGTCAGGCGCCGGCTGCGCAGATAGGCGACAACCGGCTGGCCAACCACGGCGGCAAAGGTGCGGGATAAATGAAAGCGTGACATGCCCGAGGCTTGCGCCACATCCTCGAGCGTCACTGCCTCACCGGCATTGGCCTCGATGAACCACAGAGCCTTGACCACCGCCTGCATCGAGCACCTTTCCAAAGCGATGATGCAGGTATCGCGCAAGCTCGCAAGGCACGCTTGATAGGGCTTGCGGTCAGGCCGTTTTCTTTCTGGCCCGGTTTATCGCGGCATCCAGCGCAGAAAGAAAGGCCGACCGATCTTTGGGCGAAAACGGCTTTGGCCCCGTCGTGATTTCTCCGAACGAGCGCAGATGCTCCATCAGCTCGCGCGTCGCCAGCGCCGATCCGATCATGTCCGCGGTGAAAACCTTGGCCGTTGGCGAGATCGCCTCTGCGCCCTTTTCCAGAACGCGCGCGGCCAGCGGGATATCGTTCGTCACCACCACATCGCCCACGACCGCGCGCTCCGCGATCCAGTCGTCAGCAATGTCCGGCCCCGCATCGACCAGCACGAACTTTATCCGCGGCTCCATCGGCGTGCGGATGAACGAGTTCGCCACGACATGCACGTCAAGCGACAGCCGCCGCGCGACCTTGTAGATCTCGTCCTTCACCGGACACGCATCTGCATCGACATAGATTGCCATGTCCGGCATTTGCTTGCGCCGGCTCAGGAAGTCCAGAGGGCAGTTCCGGTCGCCGCGCCAAACCCTCGTGGCCACCTCAATCGCGGGATTTCGCGGGAGCTTTCCTGGCAGGCTTTGTATTACTCCCCCGCCGCCGCCGCTCACCATGCAGCTTCTCGGCGTTCTGCTCCACCCGCTTGAGGATTTCCTTCAGCTCCTCATCGGTCAGGTGCTCAATGCCGATGTATTCGTTCTTGGCATCCGTGGTCGCGCGGATGAGTTCATCCAGCTTCGCGTGAATGGCGCCGTTGTCTCGGTTCTGTGTGTTCTGGATCAGGAACACCATCAGGAATGTCACGATGGTGGTCGAGGTGTTGATCACCAGCTGCCACGTGTCCGAAAATCCGAACAGCGGCCCGGTCAGCGCCCACGCGACCACATAGGCGGCGCACAACAGGAATGCGAACGGGCTGCCAGCGGCGGTAGAAACTGCATTCGCGAACTTCGTGAACAGCTTGCTCATCAGGCACGGAAACGTGCCAACAACGCTCGCAGTTCCCGAAGCCCGTCGCGCGCTACGGCTTGGGCAGCAGTTCCGATTGCTTGATCTCGGTCGACCCAACCGGCAGGTCAACGCGTAGGCCATCCCAGCCCGCAACCCATTTGTCGGTGGGCCGCACAGCCGCTACACCAGCGAAATACATCGGCGAGTTCACTTGGATCGAGGGAATGTGGTGGCTGTAAACCAGCAGGCCGATGCCCGCCTCGTTCGCCATCTTCGCCGCATCAACGGGCGAGATGTGATAGTCGGGGATATCGCCCATCACCTTGGCCGCGCGCGGATTGTTCTGCGCCTGCATCTGCTTCTGCGCCATGCCGATCAGGGCCGGAACGAGCGACTCCGTGACGAGCACATCGGCGCCCTTCGCATTCTCGCTCAGGTTGGTCGATGCCGCCGTGTCGCCAGACAGCACAACGGACCTGCCCTTCCAGTCGAAGCGATAACCGACAGCGGGGCGGATCGGATCGTGATCGACCTCGAACGCCGTCACCTTGAGATCGCCGTCCTGCAGGATGACCTCTTCCTGATCGAGCCCGCCTTTGAACTTCGCGCCGAACTCGTGCGCCACCAGCGGCGAGGTCGCGATGTTCACGACCGACGCACCATGATGCGCGAGGCGCAGGCGAGCGTCTTCTTCGTACGCCATGTTGAAACCGTTCACGACCGGCTTGATGCCGTGCGGACCATAGACCGGCAGCATCTGCTCGCGCCCGGCCACCATGGTCTGCATCCGGAACTCGCCCAGATCGCCGATATGGTCGGAGTGGAAGTGCGTGATGAAGATGCCGGCAATCCGCGCGCCCGGAAACTGCATCCGCTGGACCTGCTCCCAGCTCTCCGGCCCCGTGTCGATCACATAGGCCTTGTCGCCCGCGACCACGATCGTGCAGGCCTTTGCCCGCGACGGATCAGGCAGCGGCGCAGATGTGCCGCACAGGATAACTCGCAGCGCCTTGCCATCGAAAACCTCGGCCATCGCGGCAGACCCCGCCATGGGCGGCAAGACCTCGCCATCTTCCGGCAGGATCACCACGTCGCGCGGCGTGGCGCATGCGGCCAACGCAAGGACCGCAGCTAGAGACATGACGAGCTTCATATTCCGCGCCTCCGATTTGCTTCAGCTAGCTAACAGGAAGATATTGGCACGGCAAATGCAACTTTATTTGAACGGGTCTGCACCGCCCCTCACCCGCACGGAAACGAAAAAGGCCGGACAGCGAATGTCCGGCCTCATGTCGATTATCGAAAGCCTCAAACGGCTGGACGCGCTTACGCGAACTCGACCAGAATTTCGTCGGCAGCCACCGAAGCGCCCTCCGCCGCGTTGACCGTCTTCACGACGCCGTCGGCCTCCGCGCGGATGATGTTCTGCATCTTCATGGCTTCCACCACGCAGACCGCTTCGCCAGACTTCACTTCCTGGCCGACCTTCACCGCCACCGAAACGACGAGCCCCGGCATCGGGCTCATGATCAGCTTCGAGGTGTCCGGCTTCTGTTTCTCCGGCAGGCGGCCATGCAGCTCGGCCTGGACCGGCGTGCAGACCTTCACATGGGCTTCGACGCCGAGGCGGCGGATCACGAAGCCCTCGTCGGCGGTCGCGATCGACAGCGCATAAGTATCCTTGTCGAACACCAGTTCCATCAGGCCCGTGCCCGGCAGCCAATCGGTCGAGATGGTGTGCGTCTTGCCGCCCACGAACTCGATCGTCGCCTTGCCTTTGGCATAGTCGATGTTCACCGGAACCGGCTTGCGGCCCACCAGCGCGACCCAGTCCTTGCGTTGAGGACGTGCCGGTTCGATGCGACCTGAGATGCCAGACATGCGCGTGCGCATCAGCACGTTGGCATAGACAGCCGCCGCCACGATCACCTTCTCGACTTCCGGCGAAGCTTCCGCGCCATGGAACCCGTCGGGGAATTCTTCCTTGATGTAGCCCGTCGTGATGTTGCCTGACTGGAAGCGCTTCTGGTCAAGCACGGCTGCGAGGAAGGGCGAGTTGTCCTGGATGCCCTTGATCTCGAGGCGCTCCAGCGCCTTGGTATGCGTGGCGATCGCGGTAGCGCGATCCTTGCCGTGCGTGATCAGCTTGGCGATCATCGGATCGTAGAACATCGAAATCTCGTCGCCTTCGCGGACGCCCGTATCGATGCGGACCGTGCCCTGATCCAGCTGGCCTTCGGCAGGGAATTTCATGCGCTTCAGACGGCCGATCGACGGCAGGAAGCCGCGATAGGGGTCTTCGGCGTAGATGCGGCTCTCGAGCGCCCAGCCCTTGATGCCGACATCCTTCTGCTTGATCGCCAGCTTCTCGCCAGCGGCGACACGCAGCATCTGCTCGACGAGATCGTAGCCCGTGATCAGCTCCGTCACCGGGTGTTCGACCTGCAGGCGGGTGTTCATTTCGAGGAAGTAGAAATTGCGCTGGCCGTCGACGATGAACTCGACCGTGCCGGCCGAGTCATAATTCACGGCCTTGGCCAGTGCGACCGCCTGCTCGCCCATCGCCTTGCGGGTTTCGGGCGTGAGGAAGGGCGATGGCGCCTCTTCAAACACTTTCTGGTTGCGGCGCTGGATCGAGCACTCGCGCTCGTTCAGATAGATGATGTTGCCATGCTTGTCGCCGAGCACCTGGATCTCGATGTGGCGCGGCTGGTCGACGAACTTCTCGATGAAGATGCGGTCGTCACCGAATGATGAAATCGCCTCGGCGCGGGCGCCCTCGAAACCTTCGCGGGCTTCGGCCGAGTTGAAGGCGATGCGAAGGCCCTTGCCGCCACCGCCAGCCGACGCCTTGATCATCACAGGATAGCCGATCGAGTCTGCGATCTTCACGGCCTCGGCCGCATCGGCGATCAGACCCATGTGGCCCGGCACGGTGTTGACGCCAGCTTCGCCCGCAAACTTCTTCGACGTGATCTTGTCGCCCATCGCCTCGATGGCGTGCGGGTTCGGTCCGATGAAAACGATCTTCTCGTCCTGCAGGCGTTTGGCGAAACCGGCATTCTCCGAAAGGAAGCCGAAACCCGGGTGGACAGCTTCTGCGCCAGACTTGCGCACCGCATCCACGATCTTGTCCTGCACGAGATAGCTCTGCGCCGCAGGCGAGCCGCCGATGTGGATCGCCTCGTCCGCCATATCGACGGCCATCGAGCCGGCGTCAGCGTCGGAATAGACGACGACCGTCTTCACGCCCATGCGCCGTGCCGTCTTGATCACCCGGCAGGCGATTTCCCCACGGTTTGCAATGAGGATTTTCGAGAACATCCGCTACCCCGGCAGCCTAGGAACTGTGACGGCAAAGTCACTAAAAGCCCCGTCCGGTCAAGGCAATCCGCCAAACTGTCCCGACTTTACGGGTTGGGCGGCGATAGGGCGGGCGCCGCCACGCGCCGGACCAGATTTTCAGGCCCCGTTAACCGAGGCAGCCGAAAAATCTGCCGCGATTGCAGGGGCTACAGGACGCTTCCCATGATGTTCTTCGGCAGACATGGCTGGACGGGCGAAACCGGCCGGACCTACACGTTCCGGTGTGCGCTCACCAAGGGCGGCATCCCCAACGATTCTGGCGGCATCTATGTTTTCGTGCGCCGCCGCTTCGGCTTCTTCCTGCAGGCCCTCTATGTCGGCAAGGCTGCGAACCTGCGCGGCCGCCTCGTGGGCCACGAGAAATGGGGCAAGGCGTGGTGGATCCTCGGCGCGACCGAGCGCCATGTGATGCGCGTCGGCACCGAAGAGGAGCGCCGCATCATCGAGGAAGACCTCATCCGCGGCCTCAAGCCGAAGATGAACGACGTCCAGATGCCCCGTTGCGAAGACGACGCGCCGAACTCACCAAAGCTGCGTTACTGGTGGAAAGTCCGCCGCGACATCGCCGACTGGTTCGCTGGCCTGTTCGGCATGAAGCGCAAACAGGACCATGAAGGCCACACGCACGCGCACAAGGCGTCGGCTCACAAGAAGCCCGCTCCGGCCGACAACGGCTTCTGGAGCTAGAGCTTCACCGGAAACGGCGCAGGCCGCCCGGACAGTACCGCCTCGATATTATCAAGCGCGACATTCGACATGTCCGTCCGCGACTCGATGGTTGCCGTGCCGATGTGCGGCAGCAGGAATGTATTTGGCAGTTCATTGATGCGCGTGTCGTAGTTCGGCTCGTTCTTGAACACGTCGAGCCCCGCCGCAAACAGCTGGCCTGATTTCAGCGCGTCGATCATCGCGTCTTCGTCGACAAGATTGCCGCGCGCCGAGTTCACGAACAACGCGCCCTTCGGCAACAGAGCGAACTTCTCCGCCGTCATGATGACGCCCTGCCCGCCCGGCAGGTTGAGGCTGAGCACCTGGCAGTGCGGCAGCATCTCGTCGAGCGAAGCGAAATATCGCGCATCGCCTTCCAGATCCGGCGAGAGCCGACTGCGGTTGTGATACAGCACCGGCATCCGGAAGCCGCGGCAACGTTCCGCCACCGCGCGACCGATGCGACCCATCCCGACGATGCCCAGCGTCTTGCCGGTCAGGTCTAGCCCGAGCCCGTCAAAAAAGCCGTTCCGCACGCTCCACGCCTGATCCATCGACCGGACATGCTCTTTCGCCCGGCGGCATGCGCCCAGCATCAGCAGCATGGTCACGTCCGCCGTCGCGTCTGTGACCGCATCCGGGGTGATGCCGACCACAATGCCACGCGCATTGGCGGCTGCGACGTCGATATGGTCGAAGCCCACGCTGGTGGATGCGATGATCTTCACGCTGGTCGGCAGCCGCGCGATGGCGTCCGCCTTCATCGGAATGCCGAGCGAGATCAACACCGCATCCGCATTGTTCGCGTTGGCAGCCTCGAGCAGCCGCTCCGTGCCGATATGCTTCTGCGGCTCGACACAATCGAACAGCGCCTCAGCCCGCGCCCTGACGGGCGCGGGAATAGGCAGCGAAAGGACGAGCGTGCCGAGCTTGGCCATGGATCAGTGTCCTGACGCTTCAGTCGCGCCGATGCCAGTTTCCGACCTGATCTGCTGCGCGAGGAAGGCGGCGCGGTCGATACGCGCGCGCTGTCCACGGTCGGTGATCGAGAAGAACCAGATGCCGGCAAATGCCAGCGTCATCGAGAACAACGCGGGCGAGGTGTACGGGAACAGCGCAGACCCGGCCGGGTTGCCGAGCGTGGCTTCCCAGACTGACGGCGACACAACCGTAAGGCCGACGGACGAGATCAGCCCCAGCGATCCGCCCATCACAGCGCCGCGCGTCGTGCAGTCTTTCCAGAGCAGCGACATGAACAGCACCGGGAAGTTAGCCGACGCCGCCACCGCAAAGGCCAACGACACCATGAAAGCGATATTCTGCTTCTCGAACACGATACCCAGCAACACCGCCACGATGCCGAGGCATATCGTGGTGACGCGCGACACCCGCAGCTCTGACTTGCTGTCCGCATTGCCCTTCTTGATCACCGTCGCATAGAGGTCGTGCGACACGGCCGAGGCGCCCGAGAGCGTAAGGCCAGCCACCACCGCAAGGATGGTCGCGAACGCCACCGCCGAGATGAAGCCGAGGAAGATGTTGCCACCCACCGCATTGGCAAGATGCACGGCCGCCATGTTGGTGCCGCCAACCAGCCCGCCCTTCCCGTCCGTGAATTCAGGATGGGTCAGCACGAAGGTGATGGCGCCGAAGCCGATGATGA
>Ga0116177_10002512_pt1 | contig 13453 bp, 15 predicted proteins | sample AD_STIC10_MetaG_FD_89750 | JGI IMG/M metagenome (GOLD analysis project Ga0116177, IMG submission 89750) | Active sludge microbial communities of municipal wastewater-treating anaerobic digesters from USA - AD_STIC10_MetaG | ecosystem: Engineered > Bioreactor > Anaerobic > Digestate | place: USA...
ATATCCCGCAGGCCGCGTGGCAAAACCAGAATTTCCGCGTCGCGTTATGGACGGGAGACCATATGCAGCTGACGCTGATGAGCATCCCGGTCAACGAGACCGCCGGCGCGGAGGTGCACCTCCAAATGGATCAGATGACCCGGGTGGAGGATGGGCAGGCCGCCATCCAGACCGGGATCGATCAAAACCATCTCGGCGCTCAGAAACGCCTCGGCCGGGGCGATACGGTCTTTGTGCCGGCGGGCATGTGGCACGAGGTTTTTAACATCGGGCCCAATCCTTTGAAGCTCTCCAACATCTACGCGCCGCCCGTCCACCCGATCGGAGACGTCCAGCACACCAAAGCGGAGGCGGAGGCCGCGCGCGCCGCCAGATCCCAATAAAAAGAAGCGCCGCACGGCGGTTTTATGGCCGCACGGCGCTTTTTCTACGCCGAAGCGGGCGTCGAAGCTCTCTTATCGCAAAACAAAAGGCCCCCGGTGCGGCGAAACTCCGCCGCACCGGGGGCCTTTTTATCCGATTACTGCACTTGGTACATGCCGTGGCTGTTCATATAGTTGAAAAGCTGCTCCCCGTGGTGCTGCTCCTCCTGCTGGATATGCTGAAGCGTCTGCCGGACCGTCGGGTTGGCCGCCTCAAAGATGCCCGTGTCGTAGGTGCTGGAGACAAACTTTTCGGTCGCCAGCAGGTCGTTGCAGAGGATTTTGTCCCCGGTGCTGCCCATCGCGCCCTGATAGTTCGACTGCGGCGCCTGCGCGGCGTCCTGCTGCTTGGACGGCGGCGCCTGATATCCCTGACCCTGACCCTGACCCTGCTGCGGCGCGTGGGCCATATCGGGCTGCTTCCCCTGAAGCATCTGGTCCAGCATATCGTAATGATGCTGCTCCTCGGAGGAAAGCGTCGTGAAAAGCTGCTTCAGCATGGGGTCTTTCGCCTGCTCCGCGTAGTTTTTATACTTGATGATGCAAAGGTCCTCCTGCTTTTTTTCGTCCTCGAGCAGCATCCTCTCCTTTTGGCTCAGCTGTATCTGTGTCTGCATAGCGCTCCTTTCAGCGCGTCTCCCCTTCCCGGCGGCCGGTTTGGGGATTCCGCGTTTTCCGCTCTCTTTCGGCGAAGCGGCGGCCGAATTTTGCAAAGATTGGTCTCTTTCATTTACTATTCTGACCAGCGCGGGCGGAATTATGTATCATAAAAAACGTCCCTTTCCAAGAAAAACGATCCCCCGCGCGGCGCGCCGGACGAAGGCAAAGAGCCGCCGGTTTTTACCGGCGGCTCTTTGCCTTTAATATAAAATTCCTTTAAAAATACGCGTGCTCAAGCGGAAAACAGCGTCGCTCCCGTAAAATCGGTCTTTAGCGTCTCGCCCTCGTCGAGGGTGACCTTCCCGGAATCATACGGCTTGCCCTCCACCGTCAGCGTCACCTTGCCCGCGCCGAAATAGTACCCGACGGTATCGGCGATGCTTTGGAGAATATCCTCCTCGCTCTCGGGCAGTTTTTTGATCTCCGTGAGGAACGCCTGACTCAGGTCGATCTTCGCCACGCCGTCGTCGCCGAGGGCGAGGCTTTTGATCTCCGTGTCGCCCAAAAGGACCGCCATCGTCCCGGCCGGGGCCTCTTTGTAGGCCGCCGCGAGGACGTCGCCGGTGCTGTCGTTCGTGCGGAACTCGACCGACCTGTCCTCGTATACGATCTTTTTGCCCTCCGCGTCGGGATAAAAGAGCCGGACGGTCTGCGTCAGCGGCACATTCTTTTGGATCGAGCCGAGCGTGGAGGAGACTTCGGTGTCCCCCGTCGGGTAGACGGCCCTGACGAGCCCCACGCCTTTGGCGTAATATTCCTTGGCCGCGTTATCCGTCCCCTCCGTGGTGACCTCGATCGCGTCGTAGTCCCCGGAAGGCGTGGAAACCGGCACCGAGAGATCGGTGATCGTCCTTGTGCTGCCGTCCTCCAGCGTCCATGTGGTGCCCTTCACGATCGGCTCCATCAAGAGGATCTCTTCCCCGCCGGTCTCCCCCATATAGTTTTGCCGGTGATAGGTCTCCCCGCGCGAAAACGTCTGCACCAGTTTCCCGTCCGAAATGGAGATCACCTTCGCGATGACCGTGCCGCCGTTGTCGATCCTCTGCTGGACCTGCGTCGACGAGGTGTAGTCGTTATAGACTTTATAGGAGGCATACTCGCTCCCCGCGCCCTGATAGACGTAATTTGTGTCGTTCATAATTGGAAAATAGTCGCCTACCGCGGCGGCTCCCTGCGACTCCGCGGAGGTTTCGGGAGCCGAGGACGAGGAGCCGGGCGTCGGGGTTCCCCCGTTGCGGCAGCCCGCCAAGGCCGCCAAACAAGAGCAGACCATCAAAAGAGCGATAGCTTTCTTCATCCGTTTTTTCCTCCGTTCATACGGTTCCCGAGGTGGCCGGCAGCGTCCCGGCCGAGCTTTCCGGAGCCGAGGACGACGCGCCGGGCGCCGAAGACGAGCCGGGCGTCGGGGTCCCCCCGTTCCAGCAGCCCGTCAGGGCCGCCAAAAAAGAGCAGACCATCAAAAGAGCGATGGCTTTTTTCATCCGTTTTTCCCTCCTTTTACGCGGTCCCGGAGGCGCTCGTCTCGGGCCCCATGGGATTCTCAGGGGCCGAGGACGACGCGCCGGGCGCCGAAGATGAGCCGGGAGCCGGGGTTCCCCCGTTCCCGCAGCCCGTCAGGGCCGCCAAAAAGGAGCAGATCATCAAAAGGGCGACGGCTTTCTTCATCCGTTTTCCCCTCCGCTCACGCAGTCCCGGAGGTAGCCGGCAGCGGCGCGGCCGAGCTCTCCGCGACCGCGGACGAGGAGCCGGGCGTCGGAGTTCCCCCGTTTCCGCAGCCCGCGAGGGCCATCAAAAAAGAGCAGACCATCAAAAGAGCGATTGTTTTTTTCATTCGTTTTTTCCTCCATTCCTATGATTCCCGTTTCCGGAAAACGACAAGGTTTTTTGCATCGATATTCCATGCACGCTTAGTCTGTACCGGAAACAGGAATTTTATGTATGGGGAGGAAATTTGGTTTCGCCGTCGGGCGGCGGAGATTTTAAAGGGCGGATTTCGCTCGGCCTTCGGCCGCGGCGGGCGGTCGGCCTCCCTTTCGGAAACCGAATCCGGGCCAAAAAACGGATACAAACGCCGCGCGTTTCGCCCCGATAAGCGGGGGCCCCGAAAACCGGGCGGGGAAAAACCGGCGGGCGGCTTTACTGCGCCCGCGCGATCACGCCTTTGTTTTCAAGTTTCCGCGCCGCGAGATCGTACCTGTACCGGTCGACCTCGCCGTCCGCGATGCGGGAGACGTAAAACCAGACGGCGCCGTCCTCCAGCGCAAAGCCGGGGTGGTCGTAATTCCACTGCTTGCCCGCCCACTCGTTGCCGAGCGCCTGCCCGCCGACGGTGTTATATTCCCCATCCAGCTCGTAAAAAACATCCGTGAAGATCCCGATCACCTCGTCCGCCGCCGGGTCGTAGAAATAGAGGCCGCTCGCGGAGGGGGTTTGGTCGTCCTTTCCCGGGATTGTCCGCAGAAACACCACCGCGCCCTCGGCGGCGGCGACGACGCCCATGGCGTCGTCGGCCACGAGCCGCTCCCCAGAGAGGCTGAGCTCGAACAGGCTGCCGTTTCGATTCAGCAGCTCCGGGTCGCGAAAGCCTGTGTAATAGGCCTTCCCTCCGGCGGCGTAAACCTCGTTGACCGGCTGCAAATAGGCCCGGTCGAGGCCGGTCGCCTGCGAGTAGATCTCCCACGCGTCGCGGCTCGCCGACACGAGTTCCCCGGTATCGCTGTCAAAAATCCCGATATTCGCCGTCGACGAGATATAGAAATACCGCTGGTCCAGCCACTCGATCTGCCACACCTCCGGCACGATGGCGCGGCTCTCCTCGTCCCGGATGTAGTCCAGCCCGACCGTCTGCGCCTCCCGGTAGGGCAGATAGATATCCCCGTCCGGGCCGCTGTCCGCGATGGTGACGGTCAGGGCATGGTTCCACTCCGCATCCGTGGTCAGGATGCCGGTCAGATGGCGAGTATCGCCGTTTGCGAGGGCGATGTCGCGGAAAAACACCTTCTGGTTGTTGGGGTACCAGACGACGCCCTCCGTCTCCATCTCCGGCTCCAGACCCGGCAGGTTGGCCTCCACCTCGGAGGCGCGCAGTTCCGCGATGGTGATGCCGCTCGGTTCCCGGCCGCTCTCCGCTTCCCCCGTGGACGAGCTTTCGCCGCCCGAGGCCGACGACGGCGTCTCCGGCTCCCCCGTGTCCTCCGGCCCCCGCCATGACATGCACCCCGCGAGCGCAATCAGCGCCGCGGCGAGCATGGCCGCAAACCGTCCCGTTTTTCTCAACGGATGATTCCCCCTATCCATTCTCTCGTTTCGGTCGCGGGCATTTTTCGCCCTTTACAAAGGTTATTTTATCACAAAAAAGGCCGTTTTTAAAGGAGGCCGCGGGCATCCGCATTTTTTCTCCCGGTGGCTCCGGCGGCGCGTGAGCCGAAATCCCAAAGAGCGCGCCGACATTTCCAAGAGCCTCCGGAAAGCCGCGCTCACCCGGCGGGCGGCGTTTCGAGGTTTTTGAGGATCTCCCGATACCGCGCGGTCGCCGGCGCGCTGGGCTCCCCCACCCGGCAAAACGCGAGTTTCGCGAGCTTCGGGACCGCGCGCTCCACGACGATCCGCCCGTCGGCCAGCTTCGATTCCAGTGTCCGGAACGCCTCCAGAAACCGCGGGTCCCTCTTCGCCCGATCGTAAAACGACAGGACATAGACGTACAAAAACAGATTGTAATTCCGGAAAGGGTATTCCACCCGCATAAACAGTGTGCCGATGCCGTAATGGCAGGGGCCGATCGGCCTCCGGATCGTCCAGTGCTCAAGCAAAAAATCCACGGCGCGGTCGAGCGCGGGCTCCCCGCGGAATTCCTCGCTGAAACGGATCGCATCTAAGGCGACCAGCGTGGGGTGCGGATTGGAATACTCCGTCTCCGGCCCGCGGCCGAAAATGAATTTGTTGCAGCGCCAGCCGCCGTCCGCGTACTGCGTCTCCAGCAGGTGCCGAAAGGTCCGCCGCAGCCGCTCGTCCTGCGCGTAGCCCATATGGCAGAGCACGTCGGCGGTGATCGCGGTCTGGCAGGGGTAGATCGCGCCCTGCGGAGATAATTTGAAGCGTCCGTCCTCCCTCCACACGCTGAAGATCAGCTCCGCGGCCTCTTGCATCAGCGGATCGTCCGGCTCCACGCCCAGCTCCAATAGATAGGACACGCACTCCAGCGTTTGGAACGGCGACCCTTTCATGAGGCGCTTGTCCGGCGTGGTCCAGAGATCGGCCCCGTTGTCGTGCCGATGCGAGAGGATCGCCTCTACGTCCGAAAGATATTGTTTCTCCACCGCCACCCTGTTTTCCCCCTCCCGGCTGTCATTTCCTCATATAAAAAGCGGGCTTCAGCACCGGACGCTTTTGCGTTTAAAACCCAGCCGTCCTTTGGCCGCCGCTTTTTCGATCTCCTGCGCCGCCGAGGCGATGCGGCACCTTGTTTTGCCCTTGGAAACCTCCACGGCCCCGATCTCCTTCGCGGCCGCGAGCGCCTCCTCGTGCAGCGGGAGATAGGAGATCCCCACGGTGGCGACGAAATTATTCATCGCGTACTTGGCACGGTCGGGGCTGCCGTGGATCGTATCTTTCACCGTCTCAAGCATGGCGGCGAGCTTTTTTTTATCAAATTCCTGATCCTTGCGGTTGCCGAGCAGCCAGCAGTAGCAGCTGTACCCGGCGGAGAGATACAGCTCCCCGCCGCGCGCGATCCAGCGGTCGGAGACCTCCTGCGCGATGTCGGATTCCGCGAGCGTGACGGCGACGATGTAATCGGAAATCATGTGGAAATAGGCGCTCTCCATCCACCGGTCGAAGTCCGCCCCGGTCATCGCCTTGGGATCCGCGATCATGCCCGCGAGATACATGGCGTCATAGTTGCCGGTCGCGTAAAGCTCCTCCGCGAGCGCCTGATCGATCCCGGCCTTTTTGAGGATCGGCTTCATCGGGCCGGTCGCGGCCCCAAAGAGCGGCTCACGCGCGCCCTGCTGCATATAGATTTTTTTGGTCCGCTCCGTGCCCAAGGCTTCCAGCTCCCGCAGCGCCTCCTGAACGTCCATGGGGATCCCTCCTCGATTAAAATTCCGACGGATTTCATTTTTTGCATAGAAATCCGGTCATGCTCAAGACGATTATATCATTTTTTCCGTATGGATGGTATTCCGTTTTATAAATATCGCAGACCGGGGTTTGCCGCGTCGTTCCACGGTTTTTAGGGCACCGCAAACCCGGAAAATCCCTCCGGGCCGCGTCGTTTTTTCCATCCGGCGCCGGCGGATGCCCGGGGCGCGGGGGCCCGCTCCCGTCAATGACTGCGTTCGCCGGTCGGCGGCTTCTACGCGGGCGAAACCGGGATGTCGGGGGCCCGCTCCCTTGGCGGGGAGAAATCCGCTAAAAAATACGGGCGGCGGAAAATTCGTTTCCTCCAAACAAAAAAAGCGCAGGCCCGCGCCGAAAAGGCGCGCCTGCGCGGCGCGGGGATCACTGGGTGTCGGAGGGCAGACTGCCCAAATTGTTTCCTTCGTTTTCGTCCGGCAGGGATTTCAAATACTCGCTCCCGTTTCTCGCCGCGATGCCGACCCCGCGGATGCCTCCCCGCCTTGCGAGCTCGACCCCCTCCTCTTTGCTCAAAACCCGGCCGTCCGACAGCCGGTAACCGGTGATCCGCCCGCTTTCCTTGACCAGCGCGGCGATCCGCTCGGCGTCCGCGTTCGGCTCCGGGATCTCCCGAAACGTCTGCAGCGGCAGTTTGGATAAATCGTTGTTCTTTTCAGACATGCTCCATTCGCCTCCTGTTTGCTCCATGGCCTCAAACGATCCTTTTGCAGATAGTTTTTTCAGGAAAGCGCGGGATTATTCCGAGGCCGGAGCTTCCGAATTTGCGGGCGGGAATATTTCTATACGAGTTAAAAAAAGGAGGGCGCGCCGGATTTGATACGAAACATAGAAAGACCGGTCCCGGCGTCCGTTTTTTTGAATATGGGCGCGCGCAAGCATCCCCCGCCGTTTTATGAAGATTTAAAAAACGGTTCCGATCCTTCTTTTATGCTGGAAACGCTTGACATTTTACGGTTACAGGCGCAGGTTATACATGTCTCATCGTATCGCTCAGAAAGGGGCTTCAAAACATGTTGCGAAAAAGAATCCGCATGATCTGGACAGCCGCCCTGCTTTGCGCCGCTTTGGCCGGGTGCGCCGTCCCCGCCTCCACCCCGGGCGGAGAGCAGGGAGAAAGCGCCCCGCAGGAGATTCCCCTCGCGTACACGCAGGACTATGTCCTGTTTTCGGGCGGGACCGACGCCGACGGCAACCCGCTGGTGGGGCTAATGGACCGGGACCGCCGGGAGATCCTGCCCGCCGTCTACCGCGAAATCAGCGTGGCGGAAAACGGGGTTATCTTTGCCAGCGGTGTGGAGGACGGCGCCTATGCGTATCAGATTTTTACCTCCGAAGGCGAGCAGATGGGCGGGGATTATGCCTTTATCGAATGCGCTTCCCCCGGAGGGGACGGCGTCTGGGTCTACCGCCAAGCCTCGTATATGGAGATGCGGCCGGTTCCCCCTTACATCGCCTATACGCAAGATGATTCCGAGAAACGCAGCTACTGGCTGCTGGATGAAAACGCCCTGCCCACCGAGGCGGAGCCCTACGACGATATGGCGCTTTACGACGACGGCGGCATGGCGAAATGCCGGGACGGCATTCTCTATCATCAGGCGGCCGACGGCACGGTGACCCAATCCGGCGGCGAAGTACAAACATATTTCGGCGGAAAATATCAAGTAAAGCTCTATTATCCGGGCGTACACGGTATGCTGTTCAGCCTGTGGGATCAGGGGGGAAACCAGATCGCCCCGCCCGAATATTCCACGATTCAGGTGCCGTTTGAGGACCGGTATGTGCTCTATCAAGGCTCCCGCGATTGTTTGGGCGGCGAGCAGGCCTTTCTTTACGACGACACGGGCAGGCTGCTGGCCGACAACAGCAACCGTTTTTCTTTTGAACTTCAGCCGGACGGCCGCTACTTCGGGATTTCTTATATCGGAAACCCTTATGACGAATACGCGGAAGTGCTGATTTTTGACGAAGCGGGGAATCCCGAGCCGCAGGGCGCCTTCTTTGTCGATAAAAACGGCCAGCGCCTCAGCGAACGCTATAAGGAGATCCAATTATATGAGAATGAAGCGCAGCTTCAAGAGACGGCCGCGGATACCGACAACGGCAGTTTTATTCTAAAACGGATCGGCGGCGCGGCGAATATCGCCGGGGCCGAAGGGCTGCGCCCGGAGGAGCCGTTTTTCCTCGTCCTGACCACCAATGGGGACGCTTTTAGGCTGCCGCTAAAGAGTGTGCTATTGGATGAAAAAACTACCGAAGCCGGGTGAGCGGCGCTCTTTTCCCCGCCGCCCGCGTGAAAAAGAAAAACCGTTTTGGGGTCCCGCCGTGGCGGTCCGCAAAGCGGCGAGGTAAGGACGGCGCGGTTTCTTATGGAAAGCCCGCGGGGAGAGCCGATGCTCTCCCCTTTTTTTGGGCTTTTCCATCCGGGCCTCCAGCTTCAAGCGGCCCTTTCAAAACACAAACTGTACCAGCAGCATATAGACCGCCGTGCCCCCGGCGATGGAGAGAAGCATCTGCCTTTTCCAGAGATGGAGCGCGATCACGGCCGCGACGGCAAGCAGTTCCGGGGCCCCGTGATTCCCGGCAAGGAGCGTCACATCCTTTAAACTATAAACGACCAGCATCCCGAGGACCGCGGAGGGGAGCACCGCGCCGAGATACCGGATAAACTTCGGCGTCTGATGATTGGGTGGAAAAAGAAGAAACGGCAAAAACCGTGTCAGCACCGTCCCCAGCGCCACCGCGCCGATCGTGATAAGCTGTTGGCCCACCGTCATCGTCATTGTCCCTCCCCCGCCTTCTCCAAAGGACGCCTCAGCAGCGTGAGCGCGCCGAAAATCGAGCACATGGACGGCAGGATGAAATTCGCGCCTTTAAATAAAATAAGGCAAATCAGAGACAGCCCCAAGCCCAAAAGAGAGCTGCCGTGATTTTTCTCTTTCCTCCACTGCTCGAGGAAAATGACCACAAACAGCGCGGTCATCACAAATTCGAGCCCCGTGGTATCAAAGCGGACGAGCGAGCCGAACAGCCCGCCGGCGGTCGCGCCGGCGACCCAGTAGATTTGATTGAGCAGGGTGACGAAGAACATAAACCAGCCCTTGTCCACCCCTTGGGGTATCTTCGCCGTGCAGTTGATGGAAAAGGACTCGTCGCACATGCCGAAGATTAAGTAATATTTCTTTTTCCCCGGCACGTTGTATTTGTCGAGCAGGGACAGGCCGTAAAACAGGTGCCTCGCGTTGATCATCAGCGTGAGCAAAAGCGCGCTCACCGGCGCGAAAGCGCCCAGAAGCCAGCCCACCGCCACAAACTCCACCGACCCGGCAAAAATGATCAGGCTCATAAGCATCGGATACCAAAACGCGAACCCCGAGACGTTCATGTAGATTCCGTAGGCGAGCCCCAAAAAGAGAAACCCCGCCATAATCGGTATGGTCAGGGGGAAGGCCGCCTTAAAGGCCGTTTTGATCGTCTTCTCTTTTTCGCTCATGTCTGTTCCCTCTTTCCGGATATGGATTCCGTCTTGGGACCCGGCGCGGGACGCCGCCTTTCGTTTCGTGGCCGGCAAATTGTTTCCGGACGCCCGCGTATCCCCATTCACCCAGTTTATATAATTTTCATTCGCCGCGCAACTTTTATTTTTGTAAGGCCAAACCGCGGCGGCAAACCGGCAAGGCCTGCCGCGTAACCCGCCGGAATTTCATGCGGCGGGAAACAAAAAATCCCCGGTTTCCGGGGATTTTTTGTAAGACTCGTCTCTCGGAACAGGATCTCTTTGGCGCCCGCCGCCGCGGTCAGCTTCTCTTTCTTATAAGAGCGCGGCGCGGGAGCGGTATCATGGGGGGCCCGTAATAATTCTTTGCGCCGAGCGCGATAAAGCCCGCGGGGTTGCCGGTCTTGACACCGGCATAATCGCCAAAATGCGGGGGCTTTGCCGCGCATATCGCCGTTGACCGGCGGTTTTCTTCCTATTTTCTTGAAAGGCGAGCGCCGCTTACGAACCCTCGGATATCATGTCGATCGCTTGGGAATCAACCAGCGACGCGACGTCTTTTACGATGAGCATCCCATTTTCCACCCACAACACCCTTTCCCCGTCCGGAGAAACGGTCGGAGAGACGATGTAATTCTCTGTCTCATAGACGGAGGAAACCCGATCTTGCCCGATATCATACAGGGCCAGTCCGGTTACGCCGTCTTTTTCGTAGCCAAACGCATACAGGTCCGTATCCGGATAAACTCTTCGCTGGCAGCTCAGAGCGACACATTCCAAGACCGTTCTTCCGGTTTGCCGGCATTCCGCGTCATACCGGGTAAAAATGGTGGCGTGTCCCGACGGGGTGCCGTCGAAAGCGTCCGTAATCTCCAAGGTGAAAAAGCCGTCATGATACCACAAAAAATCCAAGAAATCCGCATAGATCGGCAGCGTATCCGTTTGGGCAAGGATTTCCCCGCCGGTATCGCAGAGGATCACGTTTTGGTAAAAGCTCGCTTCATCTATGGCAACGCCAAATAAGATTTTATCTCCCCGATCGTTGAATTTCGGATGGTATGGAAATAGCGTGCGTGCGTCTCCGTTTTCATCTGTTATCGTGGAGGACGCGTATATTATTCTCGATTGGATATCGTCGCTATCGTTCAGCGCCCGGAAATAAAGGTTTAAATCGTCCTCCCCGACAAAGACTATCTGGTTGTTTGCGAGATCTAAATACGCCTCTCGTTTATACTCTTCGTTTAAATCCTGAGAGGAGAGAAGCTTCGCGTCCTTTGCCGTTAAAATCTTTTGACCGGTGAAGACGGTATCTTTTCCGGTGTCGTCTTGATATACCGACATATTCCATGCGCCGTCTATCGGAGAAAAGTCTCTGTAAATGACCTCCACCTTTTCCGTATCCAGATCGCATATCGCATAGATCAGCTCTCTCTGCGGTTTGCTTTTGTCCCGTTTTGCGCCGATGATATATACGCGATTGCCGTGGGGCTCCATGTACTCGATTCCGGTTGCGTCCATCTGCTCCACTAAATTGATCTGCAGATCGGTTTTAGGAGATTCCGGGCGGGAAGTGTCCGTACTACACGCGGTAAATGCGATCGTCACCGCGAAGGCCGCGAGCAGCAACTTTTTTTTCATAATCCGTGCCTCCTTCATTCTTTTATGCAGCGTAACGCCAAACAGCCAAAACCCTTTTTAAAATTATTTTCATCATTCGCTCCTCCAAGCCTTGATACCCGTCTACGGCAAATCCGGCCGATATTCGCGGAATGAGAGGAGCAAGAACCTTACGGTTTTTTAAAAATATTTTTTGCGATCCGGATCGTTTCTTCATAGAAGGCGTCTTGGGGAGGATCCGCGGCAAGCCCCTGAATGCCGCCGGTAAAATCCGCGGCAGAAGGCTTTTTTACGCGGGAGGACGGTGGAAACGTTTCTGAATTATAAAGCATATTTGACGGCGCAAAGCGCCTGATCTTCCGCTTGATTTTTAGACAGATGCACGTAAATATAATTTTCTGAAATTTCTTCGATATAGGCGCTGGTCTCCTCATCCGTAACGGAAAACAGCGGGCGGCTTTCATCCCAAAGGTCGTCCCTGAAGCAGAGATACGTCCTGAGCCCGGTGTTCTCTATGGAAGACCATTTTACGATAAGGAAGGCCGCGCAGTCCTCCGTGAGCGGAATCGCGCCGGTTCCTCGGCTATCAAAGGCAAAATCCTCGCTTTCGCCGGTCTCGGCGTCGGTGATCTTCAGAATTCCCGCCTCCCGAACATTGGTACGAAGGAAAACGTATCTATCGAAGATCGGGTAGCCGGGCGACCAATTTTCCAGATAGGAGAAGCCGGTTTCGATTTTATCCTGCGCGAGATCGTATACGACAAAGGCCCAATAGAGATAATCCGAGGACGTCGCCTGCGCGACGACTTTTGTGCCGCCGCAGATCAGCCGGGGCTCGAAATAAAAAAACGGAGCGCTCCCTTTTATGGTGGAGTGCGAAAACAGAGCTTTTTTCACGGTTTTCACAACTTCGGTTTCTATATCGGCGTTGTCGAGAATCCGTCTGGACTCGCCGGTTTTTCTGTCCATCAGCATGATTCCCTTTTTGTTCGCCCATACGAAATAGGCCTCGTTTTCCGAATAATGCGGGAAAAAGTCTACGGAAGAAAGGTCGTTTTTCATTTCGTCCGGCAGCTCTTCCACCAGCGTTTTCGAGGGTACGTCGCTGTTGTAATAGACGATGCGGTCATCGAATAACCGGCAATAGTCGAAGCCTTCTTTTTCGCTGCTTTTGTACATCTGCTCGCCTTCATCGGAGATGCCGGTATAAAAAGAATAGAGCTGTTCGCCGGTTTCGGGGCTGTATGCCGAGATGTTTCCGTCCTGCGTGGAAACCAGCACTTTATCGCCGATCTCAAAAATTCCCCCGTGGCGGACGGCGCCCGCGTCAAGATCGAGCGGCACATACTCACAGTCCAGCGGAAGCTCCCAGACCTCGGAGCCGCCCTCCGTCCCGGCTTGCGTTTCGCCGCTCTCCGGCGCCGAAGCGGAGCTTTCCGAGCGCTCCTCCCGCGCCGAAACGGGGTTTTCCATGCTTTCCCCGGGCGGCGGCGTTTCGTTTGAGCACGCGGCAAGCGGCGCGAGCACGGCGATGAGCATAAGACAGATCGCTTTTTTCAGTCCGAGCACCGGTAAATGAAAGGGGTTCGGTATGTAAAACCTTTTGCGCGCGCCTAACGATTTCCGGTTCTTCGCAAAAAGATCTGGGGCATCACGGGCAATATCGGTTGGTTCCATCGAAATCCCCTCTTTTCCAATTATTCTGCGCCCTCCGCTTGCATGGATTTGGCAATCTTGCGGCGCATGCCAAACCTCCGCCGCACTTGAGCGGCAGCGGTTAACCTAATTATAGGTTATCTTATCATCCGTTTCAACAAAAGATCTTTTGCTGGTGCGCTTGTGTCTTAATATAAGTTTTTAGATATCTGCCGCCTTTTTTGTATAGCCATGGGCGCTCCCCGACGGGCCGCGCGGGATACAAAAAGAGCCGGAAAGCCTTGTATGGTCAAGGTTTTTCGGCTTCTTCGCATAAAAATAGGGACGGCGTCTTTGTAGCAAAGATCCCGTCCTTTTTTTGCCGGATGGCGGCGCTTTTATGGATTGTGAAAAACTTTTAACAGACCTTCGGGCCGCCGCGCGGCTACTCGATTTCATCGAGCGCCTCGGGGCGTAAAATGCGGAT
>Ga0116177_10002514_pt1 | contig 13447 bp, 9 predicted proteins | sample AD_STIC10_MetaG_FD_89750 | JGI IMG/M metagenome (GOLD analysis project Ga0116177, IMG submission 89750) | Active sludge microbial communities of municipal wastewater-treating anaerobic digesters from USA - AD_STIC10_MetaG | ecosystem: Engineered > Bioreactor > Anaerobic > Digestate | place: USA...
CACCGACGGCCAGGCCCACGGTGTCATTAGCGAACTGGTCGATGTACGAGGCCGACACCCGGTAGCCAGTGTCCTTGCCGCCGGCGGTGAGCTCGCCGAACGAATTGTGGTCGCCCTGCACGCCGAGGACGACTTTGCGCTCCTTGAAGTCAAGCGGGCGCACCGTCTGCATGTTGACCGTGCCGGACAGGCCCTGGCCGATCAGCGAGGCATCGGGCGTCTTGTAGACGGTGACCGAGTTGATCAGCTCGGCCGGGTACTGGTCAAACTCCACGCCGCGGCTGTCGCCGGTGCTCACCTGTTCGCGGCCGTTGAGCAGGGTGCCCGCGAACTGCTCGGACATGCCGCGGATGTGGATCACCTGGCCGCGGCCGTCGAGGCGCTGCATGGTCAGGCCGGGCAGGCGCGAGATGGAGTCGGCGATGCTGATGTCGGGCAGCTTGCCGATGTCTTCGGCCGAAACCACTTCGACGATCGAGGTCGATTCGTTCTTGGCCTCAACCGAGGTGGCGATGCTGCTGCGGATGCCGACGACGACGACCTTGTCGAGGTTTTTGGCGCTCTCCTGGGGTGGCGTCTTCGCCGGTTCCACCTGCTGCGCCTGCGCGGAGAACGCGAGCACAGCGGAGCAGGCCAGCGCCAGCGCGCTGGCGCGCGGCAGGATGGCGTGTTGGCGGCGCATGGCCGCGGTTTGCGTCGCGCGCCTGGTGGCGCGGGTGTATGGATACAGCATGGTCTTCCCCTCCCAAAGGTTTTGACAGCGCTGTCATAATGGAAAGCAAGGATTCCATATGTCAAATTCGGCGTGCCAAGGGTGCCGACTCATGAAAAAAACTGTTTTCTTCCAATGGGTTGCGTCGCAGGTGCCGGGGGTGGTCGCGTGAGCGCAAACGCCCGCGTGCGCAGATGCGCGGGCTGGAGCCTGTTGCTGGCGGCCATGCTGGGCGGCTGCGCGCGCCCGTCGCCGCCTCCTGGCACGGACCAGGTGCAGGTCTGGACCACCACCGCAGACCACCGGTTGGCGCTGGCACCTTCGCGGGTGGGCTTCGATGCGGGCGATGCCGTGGATGGCGCGACCACCGGTGCCGCGTTGATCGAGATCGATGCCAGCGCACGCCACCAGCAGATGGTCGGCTTCGGTGTCTCGATCACCGATGCGTCGGCCTGGCTGATACGGCAGAAGATGTCGCCGGCCCAGCGCGAGGCGCTGCTGCGCGAGTTGTTCGGCCGTGATGACGATGGCATCGGCTTCGACTTCGCTCGGCTCACCATCGGCGCGTCGGATTTCTCGCGCCACCACTACAGCCTCGACGATCCGCCGGAGGGTCAGCCCGATCCGGCGCTTCGCCATTTCAGCCTTGACGTCAATCGTGGTGACCTGATCCCGGTGGCGAGGCAGGCGTTGGCGATCAACCCGGAGCTGTGGATCATGGCTTCGCCGTGGAGCGCGCCGGCGTGGATGAAGGACAGCGGCCACCTGATCACCGGCAGGCTGTCGCCAGATCACTACGATGCGTTCGCGCGCTACCTGCTGCGTTACGTCGAGGCGATGGCGGGCGAGGGTATTTCGATCCGCGCGCTGACCGTGCAGAACGAGCCCGACTTCGAGTCGAAGGACTATCCGGGCATGCGCCTCAATGCGCCGGCGCGCGCGCGTTTCATCGGTGACCACCTCGGCCCGCTGCTGGCGCGGCAGGCGCCGCAGGTGCAGTTGTTCGATTGGGACCACAACTGGGACAAGCTCGAGGAGCCGCTGGCGGTGCTGGCCGACCCGGTCGCGGCGCGTTACGTCGATGCCGTGGCGTGGCACTGCTACGCCGGCCAGCCGGTGGCGCAGTCGCAGGTGCGGCGGGCGCACCCAGATGTCGACGTTTACATGACCGAATGCTCGGGTGGCGACTGGGAGCCGGTGCGCAGCGGCGGGCTGACCCTGCAGGTGGAGCGGCTGATCGTCGAGACCACCCGCAACTGGGCGCGCGGGGTGCTGTTCTGGAACCTGGCGCTGGACGAGAACAGCGGCCCGCATGCCGGCGGCTGCGGCAACTGCCGCGGGGTAGTGACCATCGACTCGAAAACCGGCGAGGTGTCGCGCACCGATGACTACTACGCGCTGGCGCACGCCAGCCGCTTCGTCCGCCGCGGCGCATGGCGGGTGGCATCGAGTGAAGCGTTGGCGGGCGTGGCCAACGTCGCCTTCGTCAACCACGACGACAGCCGCGTGCTGGTGGTCAGCAATGCCGACCCGCAGCCGCGCGCGATCCGGGTGCGCGAGGGTGGGCGCAGCTTCCGCCACCTGCTGCCCGGTGGCAGCGTGGTGACGTTCCGCTGGCATCCCGCAGGCAGGTGAAGCAAGCCGGGGGTGCGATCCCCCGGTCGTGCGGCGCACCTATTGCAGCGAGCACTCGACGCGCTGGTCAAAGGCCGTGCCCAGCGCCACCTGCGACAGCGACAGCCGCAGGCCGGCGCTGCCCCGCAGCGCGAACGGCACGGACAGCTTGCCGGTATCGGCGCCGGCCTCGCGCAGGCAGCGCAGCTGGACGCCGAGCCGGGTCCACTGGCCCCGCGGCAGCGCCGCCAGCGTGTCGCCGATCGGCAGCTCGCCGCGGCAGCCGTCGCCGCAATCGACGCGGAACGTCGCCTTGCCGCCTGCCGGCAGCGCGTCCACCCGCAGCGTCGCGACCACGAACACGTCGCCGTTGGTTTCGCGCACCAGGTCGAGCGGTGCGTTGGCGCGCAGCAGGACCTCGCCGGCACCCTTGAAGTCGAACCGGCGCGCGCCTTCCTGGATGGTGGTATTGATCGCCTCCATCGCCAGCGAACCGTCGGCGGTGGCGGCGGCAGGATGGATCACGTCCATCGCCACGCCGCCCGCGCCGACCAGCTGCAGGGTCAGCCCGGTGGTGCCGACCCCGCGGTCGAACCACAGATTGCTGCGTGCATCGTTCGGGTCGATGCCGGGGTCTTCCGACAGCGGTGCAAGCGTGCCGCGATCCGCGTAGCGCAGGCCGTGGCCGAGCGGGAACAGCGGGTCGTAGCCCGGCTGTCCGGCATTGTTGGTGTACTGGTCGGGGCGGCGCGGCCAGGAAAAGCTCAGCTTGCCATGGAAGTCGTGCTGGACCTTGCCGCGGCCGTCGCGCAACAGCACGTCGGCGATGCCGGCGCCCTCCGAGCCGGGCAGCCAGGCGGCGACGAAGGCGTCCGCGGCATTGATCTCGCGGTTCATCCACAGCGGCCGGCCGCTGAGGAAGATCGCCACCACCGGGATGCCGTCGGCCTTCAACTTGCGGATCAGTTCCAGGTCGCCGGACCTGCCGGCCTTGAACATCAGGTTGGGCAGGTCACCCTGGAATTCTGCATAGGGCTCTTCTCCGAAGACCACTACTGCCACGTCGGGCCTGGTGCTGTACGTGCCGTCCACCGCCAGTTCGGCGTGGCCGCCGGCTCGTTCGACCTGCTGGCGGAAGCCGTCCCAGATCGAGTCGGCATTGGGGAAATCCTCGCGGCTGGTGCCGCTGCCCTGCCAGGTCAGCGTCCAGCCGCCGGTCTGCTTGCCGAGGTTGTCGGCGCCGTCGCCGGTCAGCAGGATGCGCCTGCGCGGATCCAGCGGCAGCACGCCGCCGTTGTTCTTCAGCAGCACCAGCGATTCGCGCACCGCGCGCCGGGCGACCGCGCGATGTTCCGCCGCGCCGAGCAGTTCGAACTTCCCGCCCAGCGCGCGCTGCGACGGCCTGGGCTGCTCGAACAGACCCATCTGCAGCTTGACCCGCAGGATGCGGCGCACCGCGTCGTCGAGGCGCGCCATCGGAATGGTGCCGGCCTTCACGTGCACCAGCGTGGAGTCGTACAGCCCGCGCCAACTGTCCGGCGCCATCGCCATGTCCAGCCCGGCGTTGAAGGTCCGCGCGCAGTCGGTATTGCTGCAGCCCGGCACCTGGCCGTGGCCGTTCCAGTCGCCGACGATGAAGCCGCCGAAGTTCATCCGCGTCTTCAGCACGTCGGTGAGCAGGGCCTTGCTGCCGTGCAGCTTCTCGCCATGGAAGCTGTTGTAGGAGGCCATTACCGACGCCGCGCCGGTGGCGATCGCGGGCACGTAGCCGGCCGCGTGCACATCGCGCAGCACGGCCTCGGTTACTTCGGTATTACCCTGGTCCTTGCCGTTGGTGGTGCCGCCGTCGCCGAGGAAGTGCTTGACTGTGGTCATCACGTGGCGTTCGTCGAGAAATACGCGCGTGCCCGCCTTGCCCTGCAGGCCCTCGACCATCGCCGGCGCGAGTTGCGCGACGACGCCCGGGCTTTCCGAATAGCCTTCGTAACTGCGGCCCCAGCGATCGTCCTGCGGCACCGCCACGGTTGGCGCGAACGTCCACTCCATGCCGGTCACGCGGGTTTCCGCAGCGGTGATGCGGCCGATCTCGCGGACCAGGGCCGGGTCGCGGGTGGCACCCAGGCCGATGTTGTGCGGAAACAGGGTGGCGCCGATGATGTTGCTCTGCCCGTGCACGGCGTCGATGCCCCAGATGACTGGGATCGCCTTGCCGCCCTGCGAGGTGTCCATCGAGGCTTCCCAGAACGCGTCGGCCAGCGCCAACCAGGCCTGCGGGCTGGCGTTGTACTGGCCGCCCGGATCCGAGCCGCCGCCGGCGAGGATCGAACCGAGCCGGTACTTGCGCAGGTCGTCCGGGGTGATCGAGCCGATATCGGCCTGGACGATCTGGCCGACCTTTTCCTCCACCGTGAGGCCTGCCAGTAATGCCTCCAGGCGATGCTCCAGCGCGGCATCGGTCGCCAGCGGCCAGGTGGGCTGCGGCCAGTGCCCGGGGTTGATGGCGTTGCCGGTCGCAGCCTCTTGCGGCGCGGGCGCGGCGTGCGCAATGAACACGGCCGCCGCCAGCGCGGACAGCAGGGCAAGGCGCGGGCGCGAAAGGGTGTTTGCGGGACGTCGGCTCATCTTTTTTGGCGGCTCCAGGCAGGGGCGCTGTGCGATGCGACAGCGCGAAATGACAGCGTTGTCATCCAGAGTGCAGAATATAGCGCAGGCAAGATGCGCACATGGCATCGTCCTGCGGCGCGGCATCGCCGGGAACTTTCGCGCGGGTCGGACAACGGATTACGGAACGAATACATGAGCACAACGCGGGGGGCGGGCGAAGCGGCGAGCGAAGCGGCGGGCAGGATCAGGGTGGCGCGGGTGCGCATCGAGGACGTGGCCGAGCAGGCCGGGGTCTCGATGAAGACGGTGTCGCGCGTGCTCAACAACGAGCCCAATGTATCCGTGCGCACACGCACGCTGGTCGAGGCGGTGGTGGAGGAGCTGCGCTACCGGCCGCTGCCATCGGCGCGCGTACTCGCCGGGCGGCGCTCGTACCTGGTGGCGATGCTGTTCGACAATCCCTCGAGCAACTACCTGATGGAAATCGAGATGGGCGTGCTGGATGCCTGCCAGGCGCAGCACTACAACCTGATGCTCGCGCCGCTGGTGTACGACGCCAACGACATCATCGACAAGGTCGAGGCGCTGGTGATGCAGGCGCAACTGGATGGGGTGATCCTGACCCCGCCGATCACCGACGACGTGGCCCTGCTGCGGCGCCTGGAGGAACTGGGGATTCCCTATTCCAGCATCTCGGCGAAGGAGCAGAACCGCCACGTGGGCGTGGTGGTGGACGAGCACGGCGCGGTCTGCGCGATGATGGCGCACCTCGCATCGCTTGGTCATCGGCGCATCGCCCACATCCGCGGCCACGCCGCGCACGGTGCCAGCGCGTGGCGCCTGGCGGGCTACCGTGAAGGCCTGCGCCGTGCCGGCTTGCGCTATGACGCGCGGCTGGTGGTGGATGGCGAATTCTCCTACCAGTCCGGTTATGCCGCGACCAATGCACTGCTCGACCTCGACGATCGCCCGACCGCGATCTTCGCCGCCAACGACGACATGGCCGCCGGTGCGATCTGCGCGATCTGCGAGCGCGGGCTGTCGGTGCCAGGTGATATTTCGGTCTGCGGTTTCGACGACACGCCGATCGCGCACCAGATCTATCCGGCGCTGACCACGGTGCGCCAGCCGACCCGCGAGATGGGCCGCCTGGCCGCCACCGAGCTGCTCAAGGAAGTGCGCGAACTGGGCAGCGGCGGCATCGTCGACGTGGCCTACGCGCTGCAGTTGCGACGGTCGACCGGACCCGCCGCCAGGGATTGAGTGCGCGGACGGCGCGCCGGCCCCGTGGTCAGTGACCGCCCTGTGCGGTGAGTGCGTCCAGGTCGATGCCCTGCTTCTGCAACGCGTGCTTTGCGGCCACCGCATAGAACGCCAGGTAGGCGAAGCACAGCACGCCGACCACGAAGCTGTAGTGGATGCCGTGCATGTCGGCAATCACGCCCTGCAGCCAGCTGACGATGCCGCCGCCCATGATCATCATGATCAGTAGGCTGCTGCCCTGGTTGGTGTTCCTGCCCAGGCCGGTGATCGCCAACGTGAAGATGCACGGCCACATCGTGCTGCAGAACAGGCCGACGCTGATGAAGGCGACCACGCTGGTCATGCCGGTGGTCAACATGCCGATCACCAGCGCGGCGATGCCGCAGATCGCGAAGTACAGCAGCATGCGCGCCGGGTTGCCGCGGCTGGCGAAGGTCGCCGCGATCATCAGCACGATGACGAAGCCATACATGAAGAAGTGCGAGATCTCGTGGTTGGCGAACGCGTTGACCGCCAGGAACACCCCGAACGCGAGGTAGGGCAGCAGGATCGTCAGCATCCACTTGGTGTGCTTGGCGACGTCGAATGCGCCCGCCGCGCCGGCCCAGCGGCCGATCATCAGGCTGGCCCAGTACAGCGACACGAACGGCGCGATCAGCGCGGTTTCGATGCCCAGCCCGCCTTCGGAAACCGGCAGCGAGAGGTACGCCGGCAGGTTGCTGATGGTCGAGACCTCCACGCCGACGTAGACGAAGATCGCGATCATGCCCAGCACCAGTTGCGGGTAGCCGAACGCAGACGACTTGTGGGCCAGCTTGCTGGCATCCGAGGTTTCATCGGCCGCCAGGGCGTCGAGGTCGACCTGGTTGGGCACGGAGGAAAACTTCAGGAACACCGCCACCAGCACGAACGCCGCGCCGAGCACGAGGTAGGGAATCTTGACGCTTTCGATGCTGGCTTCGGTGCCGCCGGCGGCGGCGCTGCCGAAGATCGCGAAGCTGACCAGCAGCGGGCCGATGGTGGTGCCGAAGTTGTTGACGCCGCCAGCCATGGTCAGGCGCTGCGCGCCGGTGGCCGGGTTGCCCATCACGATCGCCAGCGGGTTGGCCGCGATCTGCTGCAGTGAGAAGCCCAGGCCGACGATGAACAGGCCCGACAGCATCAGGCCGTAGGAGCCGCTGTTGGCCGCCGGGTAGAACAGCAGCGAGCCCATCGCCGAGATCAACAGGCCCAGGCAGATGCCGTTCTTGTAGCCGATGCGGTTCAGCACGTCGGCGCCGATCAGCTTGGAGGTGAGGAAGTAGATCAGCGAGCCCACGGTGTAGGCCACGTAGAACGCCAGCGACACCAGTTGGCTCTGCGCCTGCGACAGGTTAAACGCCTTCTTGAACACCGGGATCAGGATGTCGTTGCTGGCGGCGACAAAGCCCCAGAAGAAGAACACCGTGATCAGGACGCCGAACTGCGACCAACGCGTTTGCTGGTGGGCCATGTGATTCCGCCGTGTTTGTGGATGTCGTCGCGGCGTGGCGGGCGATGCCGCCCCCGCGCTCCCCTGTCGCCGATGGATAGGCGAAGCATGGCTTTTACCGTCCGACTGACAACGCTGTCAAATCGCGTTCGCGGCCAATACTCGCGCGGCAATGAAAGGTTGACGGGGCGGCGAACAGTCGTTGCAATGCAGCATCCCGACGCGCGATGCCCCCGACCATGTCCGATCCCCATTCCCGCCTCGATCCGCTGCCGCGCCTGATTTTCGCTTCGCGCTGGCTGCAGTTGCCGCTGTACCTGGGGCTGATCGTGGCGCAGGGCGTGTACGTGGTGCTGTTCCTGAAGGATCTGTGGCACCTGGTGCTTGGCGCCACCAGCCTCAGCGAGCAGGACATCATGCTGCTGGTGCTGGGCCTGATCGACGTGGTGATGATCAGCAACCTGCTGATGATGGTGATCGTGGGCGGCTACGAGACCTTCGTGTCGCGCATGCGCCTCGACCGCCATCCCGACCAGCCGGAGTGGCTGAGCCACGTCAACGCCAGTGTGCTCAAGGTCAAGCTGGCGATGGCGATCATCGGCATCTCCTCGATCCACCTGCTGAAGACCTTCATCGAGGCCGGTTCGCTGGACGGTGTTCCGTTGTGCGGCACGCCCGGTGCGTTCGCGGCGGCCAGGGAAGCGCTCGCCGCCGGCTACGAGGGCGCCACCTGCGGCAAGGTCACCTCCACCGGGGTGATGTGGCAGACCATCATCCACACCATCTTCATCCTGTCTGCGCTCGGCATCGCCTGGACCGACAAGGTGATGACCGGCAGCAGCAGCAAGCGCGAGCAGGTCGCGCACTAGCCTCAACCGCTGTAGCCCGGGTAGAGCGCAGCGAAACCCGGGGCAACGACTTCGCAAATTCACACCCCGGGTTTCGCTGGCGCTCTACCCGGGCTACGTATCGCTTCGAGCCGCGCAACCAACGGCCGCGTCAGCGCCGTCGCGCATACAAGCCGTTCGTGGTGAGCCTGTCGAACCATGAATGGCCTCCCGTCCACCCTTCGACAGGCTCAGGGCGAACGGGAACCCTCTAAACTGACGCGATGGATGTTTCCCACCTGCTCGACGGGCTGAACCCGGCCCAGCGCGAGGCCGTTTCCGCTGCGCCCGGTCATTACCTTGTCCTCGCCGGCGCCGGCTCCGGCAAGACCCGCGTGCTTACCCACCGGATCGCATGGCTGCACGAGGTGTTCGGCGTGCCGATGCACGGCATCCTCGCGGTCACCTTCACCAACAAGGCGGCCGGCGAGATGCGCGCGCGCATCGCCGCGCAGCTGGGTGGCGATGCGCGCGGCATGTGGGTCGGCACCTTCCACGGCATCGCCCATCGCCTGCTGCGCCTGCACTGGCGGGACGCGAAGTTGCCGCAAAGTTTCCAAATACTGGACAGCGACGACCAGCAACGGCTGGTCAAGCGCGTGGTGCAGTCGCTGGAGCTGGACGAGGCGCGCTTCCCGCCGCGGCAGATCGCGTGGTGGATCAACGCGCAGAAGGACGAGGGCCGCCGGCCGCAGCACATCCAGCCGGAGGGCGACGAGTGGGCCTCGGCGATGCTGAGCGCCTACACCGAATACCAGGCCCGTTGCGAACGGGCAGGGCTGGTCGATTTCGCCGAACTGCTGCTGCGCGCGCATGAAGTGCTGCGCGACACCCCGGCGTTGCTGGCATATTACCGACGTCTCTTCGGCCAGGTGCTGGTCGACGAGTTCCAGGACACCAACGCCATCCAGTACGGCTTCGTGCGCCTGCTCGCCGGCGAGACCGGGCAGGTGTTCGTGGTCGGCGACGACGACCAGGCGATCTACGGCTGGCGCGGCGCCAAGGTCGAGAACGTTCAGCGTTTCCTGCGGGACTACCCCGGTGCTGTCACGCTGAAGCTGGAACAGAACTACCGGTCCAGCGCCAACATCCTCAATGCCGCCAACGCGGTGATCGCGCACAACGAGGATCGCCTCGGCAAGCAGCTGTGGACCGATGCCGGCGAAGGCGACCTGATCGACCTGTACGCCGCCTGGGATGAGACTGACGAGGCGCGCTACGTGGTCGAGCGCATCTCGCAGTGGGTGCGCGATGGCGGCGCCCATGGCGAGGCCGCGATCCTCTACCGCAGCAACGCGCAGTCGCGTGCGTTCGAAGAGGTGCTGCTGGCGGCAAAGGTGCCGTACCGCGTGTACGGCGGCATGCGCTTCTTCGAGCGCGCCGAAATCAAGGACGCGCTGGCTTACCTGCGGCTGGTCGCCAACCGCGATGACGATGCGGCGTTCGAGCGCGCGGTGAACACGCCGACGCGCGGCATCGGCGAGCGCACCCTGGATGAGGTGCGGCGCACCGCCCGCGAGCATCGCGAATCGCTGTGGAAGGCCGCGCGCCGGGTCTGCGAGCAGTCGACCCTCGCCGGCCGCGCACGCAATGCATTGGCCGTCTTCGCCAACCTCATCGACGTGCTGGCGGCGGAAACCGTCGAGATGCCCTTGCCGGAGAAGATCGACCACGTGCTGGCGCGCTCCGGCCTGCGCGAGCACTGGGCGAAGGAAGGGCGCGGCGGGCTGGATTCGGAATCGCGCATCGAGAACCTGGACGAACTGGTCTCGGTGGCATCGCGCTTCACCCGCCGCGACGATGACGAGGCGGCGGGCTTGACCGAACTGGTCGCGTTCCTCAGCTACGCGGCGCTGGAAGCCGGCGAAGGGCAGACCGAAGCAGGCGCCGACGGCGTGCAGCTGATGACCCTGCACAGCGCCAAGGGCCTGGAATTCCCGCTGGTGTTCCTGGCCGGGCTCGAAGAAGGCCTGTTCCCCAACGCGAAGTCGGCGGAGGAGGCTGGGCGCATGGCCGAGGAACGCCGGCTGGCCTACGTCGGCATCACCCGTGCGCGCCAGCAACTCGTGTTGAGCCACGCGGAGAGCCGGCGGATCCATGGCAGCGACCTGTACGGCCTGCCCTCGCGGTTCCTGCGCGAGATCCCCAAGCCGCTGCTGCGCGAGATCCGCCCGAGGCCGCAGGCCCCTGCTTTTTCCCCGCGTGGCGGCTACGCGTAGGCCGGCCGGTTCGCCCCGCGCGACCGCGGCCACGCCGCGATCGAAGTGCCGGCGGTCCGCCTTGGTTCCAACGTGCGCCACCCGACCTTCGGCACCGGCTTCGTCACCGACGTCGAAGGCAGCGGCGCGCATGCGCGCATCCAGGTCAACTTCGACGATGCCGGCAGCAAGTGGCTGGTACTGGCCTACGCCAACCTGCAGCCGGCGTAAGCGCTACCAGCTGTAGAGCTTGTAGTACGTCATCGGCGCCTCGCCCTCGTTCCAGTCGAGCTTGCCGTCGCCGTCGCGGTCGTGGATGTAATAGGTCGGTCCGCGGAACGGCACCACTTTCACCATCTTCAGCGCACCGGCCACGCGGTACTCGGTGATGGTGTCGCCGTTGGCTTCCTTGCGGGTCACCGGCTCGGCGTTGGCCAGCATCTCTTCCGGCGGTACCGTGCTGCAGGCGGACAGTGCGAAAGCGAACAGGATCAGCAGTGTCTGGCGCATGGCGGGCTCCTGCAGGGGGTGATGGAAGTATGCGCGATGGTGGCGGCCGCTCGCTGTGAAGCGCATCGACTCAGCCCTCGTCCGCATCGGCAGCCAGTGCGAGGAACCCGCCCGATTGCCGCTGCCACAGCTGCGCGTACAGGCCGCCACGCGCCAGCAGTTGCTCGTGCGTCCCTTCCTCGACGATGCGCCCGGCATCCATCACCACCAACCGGTCCATCGCGGCGATGGTCGAGAGCCGGTGGGCGATCGCGATCACCGTCTTGCCCTGCATCAGCCGGTACAGGTTTTCCTGGATCACCGCCTCGACTTCCGAGTCCAGCGCCGAGGTCGCCTCGTCCAGCACCAGGATCGGCGCGTTCTTCAGCAGCACGCGGGCGATGGCGATGCGCTGGCGCTGGCCGCCGGACAGCTTGACCCCGCGTTCGCCCACCTGCGCGTCGTAGCCGCGGCGGCCCTTGGCATCGACCAGCTCGGCGATGAAGGCGTCGGCGTTCGCCTGCCGCGCGGCTTCGCGCATTTCATCGTCCGTCGCGTCGGGGCGTCCGTACAGGATGTTCTCGCGCACCGAGCGATGCAGCAGCGAGGTGTCCTGGGTCACCACGCCGATCTGCGCGCGCAACGAGTCCTGCTGCACGCCGGCCACGTCGATGCCGTCGATGGCGATGCGGCCCGCTTCGACGTCGTGGAAGCGCAGCAGCAGGTTCACCAGCGTCGACTTGCCGGCGCCGCTGCGGCCGACCACGCCGATCTTCTCGCCGGGCGCGATGTGCAGGGCGAGGTGCTCGATCACCCCGCTGCCCTTGCCGTAGTGGAAGGCCACGTCGTCGAAGCGCACGTCGCCGCGTACCTGCGGCAGCGCGGGCGCGGCGGGCGCATCGTCCACCGTCGGCGGGAGCGAGATCGAACTGATGCCGTCGTGCACGGTGCCGATGTTCTCGAACAGCGCGGAGAGTTCCCACATGATCCAGTGCGACATGCCGAGCAGGCGCAGCGCCAGCGCAGAGGCTACCGCGACCGCGCCCACGCTGGCGTGGCCGTGCAGCCACAGCCAGATGCCGAGCGCGCCCACCGCCGCCAGCAGCGCCATGTCCAGCGTGTACAGCACGCCGTGCACGATGGTGCCCAGGCGCATCTGCCGGTAGACGGTCTGCAGGAAACCGTCCATCGCCTCCCGTGCGTAGGCCTGCTCGCGCTGCGAATGCGAGAACAGCTTGACCGTGGCGATGTTGGTGTAGCTGTCGACGATGCGCCCGGTCATGTCGGAACGCGCGTCGGCCTGTTGCTGCGAGACCTTGCCCATCCGCGGCACGAACCAGCGCATCAGCAGCGCGTAGCAGCCCAGCCAGCCCACGAACGGCAGCATCAGTCGCCAGTCCGCGCTGGCCGCCACGATCAGGGTGCCGCCGAAATACACCAGCACGTAGTTGCCGATGTCGAGCAGCTTGACCACGGTCTCGCGCACCGCCAGCGAGGTCTGCATCAGCTTGGTGGCGATGCGCCCGGCGAACTCGTCCTGGAAATAGCCCATCGACTGCCGCAGCAGGTAGCGATGCACGTTCCAGCGGATCCGCATCGGGAAGTTGCCGAGCAGGGTCTGGTGCTGCACCAGCGAATTCAGCAGCACCAAGCTGGGCAGTACGACCAATACCAGCGCCGCCATCCAGGCCAGCCGCGGCCCTTCCTGGGCCATGAACGCGCCGGGACCGACCGCATTCATCCGATCCACCAGCGCACCCACGTAGGCGTACAGCGCCACTTCGGCCAGCGCGATCAGGCCGGTGCTGATGGTAAGCAGCAGCAGCCAGCGCTCGGCGCCGCGGGTGTAGTGGCGGCAGAACGCATACAGCGTCGCGGGCGGCTGCGCCGGCGGGGCATCGGGAAAGGGATCGAGGCGGGATTCGAACCAGCGTTGCATCGGTTTGACTCGTGCGATATGCGGTCATTGTGCCAGCGCACCACCGCGAGACACCCGCCTTACAATCGCGGCATGGCCAAGCTCGTCCTGATCGACGGATACAACTACCTCTATCGCGCCTTCCACGCGCTACCGCCGCTGAGCAACGCGGCCGGCGAGCCGACCGGTGCGCTGTTCGGCATCGTCAACATGCTGCGCGGGCACCTGAAGGAAAAGCCGGACTACATCGCCTTCGTGATGGATGCGCCCGGCAGGACGTTCCGCGACGAC
>Ga0116177_10002522_pt1 | contig 13429 bp, 13 predicted proteins | sample AD_STIC10_MetaG_FD_89750 | JGI IMG/M metagenome (GOLD analysis project Ga0116177, IMG submission 89750) | Active sludge microbial communities of municipal wastewater-treating anaerobic digesters from USA - AD_STIC10_MetaG | ecosystem: Engineered > Bioreactor > Anaerobic > Digestate | place: USA...
CGCGTGCTTGCACCTGTCGGTGGCACCCACACGTTGAGGTACAGGCAGTCCTCGCTCGTCCCCGCGTTGCGGAAGACCATGTCGTCGAAGACGCGACGCTGCATGCACTGTGCGGCGAAGCGATTGGCCGCGCGCGCGCCACTCCATTTGGGCGTCGGCTGCGGCGCCTTCCAGCGCAGATCGCCCACGGGCGGCGCGGCGAACGGAATCCCGCGGAAGACGTGGACTCCGCTCGCGGCCACGATGCCGCGCACGGCACCATCCTTCGTGCGAACTACCGGCGGAGCGTACCGTACGCTCACGCCCTGCGCCGCGACAGGGAGGGAGCTCAGCGAGTTGCCAACCCCGCAGAGCAGGAGGAATCCGACGAGCCGTCGCATCGCCATGGCCATGTGTTGTGCTGGTTAGGCGCCGCGCCGCACGCGACGCATCACGAGACGTCCATCAGGAGTGGCCTCACATCGTAACGCCGAACGAGGGGAGGCTTGGTGTCGGTGCGCGTGCCGTTGATTGGGTGCGGCTGCCAATCGGCGAGCGCCGCATTGCTGCTCACCATGATGAAGGCAAGTCCGCGCTGCCGCCAGCGACCGCCGCATCAACCGAGTCCCCGGTGGGCCCTGTCGCCGATGATTCTGGTGGCTCAGGTGCATGGACGCGGCGGCGCGTGAAACTCCAACGCCACCAGGCGCGTCGTGCCGCCAGAGCGGGCTTCACTCATGGACACGGAGTCGGCGTGCGACGAGTGCATCTCACGATGATTGGGCTGTGCCTCGTGTGTCAGTCTACGCCAGCCCCGGCGCAGACGCGGCTCGACACGCTACGCACGCATTCGCGCGCCTTGCTCATTCGCGAAGGCTTCAGCCGTTTCGACTGGTGGGTCGAGCCCGGTTCACAACCCGACACCTACCACACGAACTTCCCGCTCGTCGGCGGAGCAGTGACGTTCTACGCCGAGCGCGATTCGCTCACCGTGTTGGTGCGGCCGGGGGAGCATCGTGACTTCATCGTACGGGTGCGCGACAGCATCAACGTCGTGACGCGCGTGAGCGCCACCGCCGCCTACCCGCGTCCGCGCATCGTGGCCGGCGACACGCTGGCCGTGCAGATCGTGCCCTTCACCATGCGCGACAACCGCATCTATGTCGACGGCACCATCAATGGCTCCGGGCCGCTGGTGATGCAGTTCGACCTTGGCGCCGATGGGCTCAACTTCAACAAGGACAAACTCGCCAAGGCGCCCAACATCCCGTGGGAGGCGACCGATGTGCTGGTCAACTCCGAAGGGCGCAACACCGTGCCGTCGAGTCGGCAGGTGACCATTCGGCTCGGCGCGATGGAGTGGACTGGACAGGCGATCGTACAGACGGGCAACATGAAGGGGTACGAAGACGCCATCTTCGGCAACTCGCTGTTCCGCGATCGCGTCGTCGAGATCGACTATGACCGGCAGGTGCTCCGCATCCACCCGACCATGCCGCCGATTGGCGCGGCCTTCGTCCGACATCCGCTCGCGCTCGACAACGGCGTGCGGCCGCTGATTCAAGGCGACCTCCTGGTCGATGGGGAGCACATCACGGAGTGGTATCTGTTCGATACCGGGCACTCGGGGGCGCTGCTCGTGTCGGCGCGTCAGAACCGCGACCACCGGCTCAGCGCGCGACTCGGTGCGTGGTTGGGCTTCGGCTCACGACGGCTGTTCAAGGCGCGCGGCTTTCGCATCGGCGACGTGGAGCTGCCGCCGGCCATGGCGGTGCTTGAGCGCACGATGGACGTCGATCAGGGCGCCAAGTACGGTGGAATCCTCGGCAACGCCTGGCTTCGTCGCTTCAACGTCATCCTCGACAATCGGCAGGGCGCACTCTGGCTGGCGCCGACACGTGAGGCGAAGGGCGAGGTCGCGCGGCGTTAGGGTCGGTACTCAGCGAGACGTGGAGGCCGGGTGGCTAAGCGGTCGGGTAGCGGAGGTTGGCGACTGACTGAGTCGATCCGCGAGGGCCCCTCAACTGCACCAGCAATTGGTGCGGCCTTGGTCGGACGTCACATCGCAGATGCTTTCCGGATGACGCTTTCGGTTGGCCTCGCATTGACGTTCAGCAGGAGAGACTGTCATGCGCTCTTCTTTGGCGCGGGCGGCGACTACTCAGCGCGGACATCGAAGGGGAGCAGGCTGGGCGCCGGGGCGCCGTTCTCCAGACAGCCGCACAGCCATCTCGACCGGCGCACGCCGGCGTTCCACTACCAAGCGTCGCCGCGCCCGTTCCCGACCCGGTTGCCACCCCAAGAGTCTCCCGAGCACTTCCTCGTCAACAAGATCACGACCTTCGGCACCTTTCGCTTCGTCGCCATGCGGTTCCAGGTCGTGAACGCCATCGCCCATCACCACATCGGCCTTGCGGAGACCGACGACGGGATCTGATCTGTCTTCTTCAATGCCCTCCTTCTGGCGGAACGCTACCAACGAAACGTGATCCTGCGCGACTGATCCGTGGCGTGTCCTCACCGACCGACGTGTTACCCGTGTTGCCGGTCTACTTCGTTGCCGATGCTCCCGTTTGCTCATCCCGGACTTGGCCGCGAGCCAGGCCATGGACGGCCGTCGTCCGAACTTTGGAAAAGCGGGCAGATACAGACTAGTCAGATTCTTGTATAGGAGCTCCGTCTCTTCGGCAAGCGACTTGAAGCAGGCCACCGTGGATCCGCCCAGCCGAATCATGACAGGCGTCTCGAGGCGCTTTGCGTACGGGTTCTCCTTCGCGGTCGTGAAACCGTAGTGCTTTCTCATGGGGCCTTCCGTTCGACGTACACCGCGAGTTCCTGACGATCTGCCTTCCGCGCGGAGACGATTCGAACGAAAGACGGTGTGCGATTTGGTGACCGGGGGGTGCAGGTTGCGGGCGCTGCGGGCCAGCGTGGCAGAGCGGCCGCGCTTCGCCCCAGTGTACTTCGTGAAGGCGCCGAGCACCTTGGCCAGCGAGATGAGGCGCCTCCGGGCGGCGGCGGGGGGGGTGACGCGGGTGTCGGTGCAGGCGCTGACCGCCGAGGCGAACGACCCGCGCGTGGAGGGACCGGGTGTCTCGTTCTACGCGCAGGTATCCCGATGAGCACGCGCGCCCGCAAGCGTGCGGTGCGGCGGCGGCGGGATGTCGTCCTGGTGGCGCCGAGCGAGTATGCGGCGTCTGAGCGGAGGATGAGTGCCCTTCCAGACGTTCAGCGCGCCTAGTGGGCGGTCGGCGCAGTCGGCTCGTCGGTCGCCCCATCCCCGGCTTCCAGAGGCTGCCTCCGTCGCGCCGTCTGAGGCGGTGGAGCGGGTGAATGCGCGGCAGGACTCGATGGTGGCCGTGGAGGCCGCGGCGCAGCGGGTGTCGCTAGATGCCACTCGCCGGCAGCTGGGGCGGCTGCCGGCCGGCAGTGTGGAAAGGAACTGGATTGGATGGCGCGGTTGCTGTATTGCTGTGTCCAGTGTTGCCGCCGATTGAATACTGGACACTCCACCGACTGAAAATGGGACACGACTCCGCCGGCCGCGTCTAGCGGCCGGGTCCCGTTCGTCGACCTTCGGGCTTTCGGCCACTGAGAGCCCGACATGCATGGAGCGTCCACGCGTATGCGCTTATCGCAGTTGCTGGCCGAGGCCGGAGGAGATCGCCTCGAGGCGGCCCGGCGGGCCGGTGTTGGGAAGAGCACGATGTACCGCTGGCTCAAACAGGGGCTCCAGGAGGAGCCGCTCGCCGTCATCCAGGCGCGCTACCGCTCGCGCCCCCGGATCGTCCCCAAGCTCGCGGCGTTCACGGCGTTGATTCAGTCCCGGCTCGCGGAGTACCCCGACCTGAGCGCCACGCGTCTCTTCGCCGAGTGCCGGGCCGCCGGCTACACCGGGGGGATCTCGCAGCTCCGCGTCTTTGTCGCGGGGCTCCGGCCGCCTCCACCGCCGCCCGTGCGCTTCGAGACGGTGCCGGGGCACCAGGCGCAGGTCGACTTCGCGCACTGTCGCTTGCCTTGGGGCGTGCGCTACGCGCTCGTCGTCGTGCTGGGCCACTCGCGGCTCTTGTGGGTGCAGTTCTATCCGCGGCAGGATCTCCGGGCGCTGGAGCATGGCTTGTCGGCCTGCTTCGCGAGTTGGGGCGGCGTGCCGCGTGAGCTGTTGTTCGACCAGATGCGGAGTGTGCTCACGCGCGATGATCGTCTCACGGGCGGCGGCCTCGTGACGAATCTCGAGCTCGCGCGCTTCGCCCGGCACTACGGCGCTCGCGTGAAGGTCTGCCGCCCGTACCGCGCCCAGACCAAGGGCAAGGTCGAGCGGCCGATCCGCTATCTGCGCGAGAGCTTCCTCTACGGCCGCACGTTCGTGAGCGATGCGGATCTCAACGCGCAGGTCCTCACCTGGCTCGACACGGTCGCCAATGTCCGCGTGCATGGGACGACGGGGTGGGTACCCGCCGAGCGGTTCGCGACCGTCGAGCAGCCGACGTTGCAGCCGCTGCCCACGAGTCCCTATCGCACCGGGCTGGTCGCGCTGCCCGCCCGACGCGACGCTCCCCTCGCGGCGTCGCCCGTGCCCAGCGTGGTCGTCGAGCGGCGGTCGCTGCAGGATTACGCGGCGTTAGGCGTCGGGGGTGCCTCATGAGCGCCGCCCGGCTGGCCACGACGGCCCCCTCGGTTCGCGAGCAGCTCCGCACGCAGCTCGCCGACCTCAAGATGCCCGGGGCGCTCGAGGCGGTGGACGACATCCTCCGGCGCTGCGATGCCGGCGAACTCGCGGGGGGCGAGGCCATGACGCGGCTCCTGGGCGCCCACATCGACCTGCGCAACGCCCGGCGGCTCCAGACGGCGATGCGGGCCGCGCGCCTCCCCGTGATCAAGACGCTCGCCGACTTCGACTTCACCTTCCAGCCGTCGGTCAAACGCGAGCAGCTCGAGAGCCTGCATACGTTAGGCTTCCTCGAGCGGAAGGAGAACGTCGTCTTCCTCGGACCGCCCGGTGTGGGCAAGACGCACCTCGCGCTGTCACTCGCCGTGCGCGCCGCCGAGCACGGCCGACGGGTCTACTTCACCACGCTGGCCGATCTGCTGCATGCCCTGGAAGATGCGCAGGCCGCGGGGCGCCTACCGCAGCGCCTGCGGACGCTCGTCTTCCCCAGCCTGATGGTGATCGACGAGATCGGCTACCTGCCCATCACCCGCACCGGGGCGATGCTCTTCTTCCAACTCCTCGCGCGGCGCTACGAGCGCGCCTCCACCATCCTCACCAGCAACAAGGGCTTCGAGGACTGGGGCGAGATCTTCGGCGACGAAGTCATGGCCGCGGCGCTCATCGACCGGCTCGTGCACCACTGTCACATCGTCAACATCCGCGGAAACAGCTATCGGCTGCGGCAACACGCCGAACTCGCCCGGCGGCTGCACGTCCCGCCGCCTCCCACCCCCTCCTCACCCCCCGAGCGACGCGGACGTCGCCCCGATCCCATGGCTGACCTGCCGGGCTAGCCCCCCACCCCGTGTCCCATTTTCAATCGGTGGGAGTGTCCCATTTTCAATCGGCGTTGACAGTCCAGTGATGAGGGGGCCATGAGTGATCCCCGGCGCCGTCGCTTCACCCTCTCCGTGGCCGGGCGTCCACCGCAGAATGTGCTGCTGACGGACCCTTGGTATCCGCGGCGTCCAGAAGTGTTGGGGGCGCTGCACCTCCAGGCGCAGCGTCGACCCCTGCGTATTTCGCTCCATCCCGATCCCCCGTTTCGGTCGAAGTCGATCACCCATTTCGCTCGAAGCCGATCACCCGTTTCGGAGCAAGTCGATCACCCGTTTCGCTCGAAGCCGATCACCCGTTTCGGCTGATGGCGATCACTCGGTGACCTGAGGGGCTGCGGGATCCCACCGCAGGGACAGCTTCCGCCGGACTTTACTCCGGAGCGAGGCGGTGCCTGCTGAGAGGATCCCGATGCGAATGGTATGGGAGGCGTTGCGCCTCCGGTTTGACCAGCGGCGCAGCCAGCGTGAGATCGCCGCGAGCTTGGCGCTCTCGCAAAGCACCGTGCACGATTACGTCGCCCGCTTTCAGGCGGCCGGGCTGACGTGGCCCCTGCCGGCGGCGATGGACGAAGCGGCGCTCGAGGCGCAGCTCTTCCGACGAGGGGCCGTACCGCCGACCACGACGCGGCCGATGCCCGATTGGGCGGCCGTGCATCAGGAGCTCAAACGCAAGGGCGTCACGCGCTAGCTTCTGTGGACCGAGTACAAAGCGACCGCGCCCGATGGCTATCAGTACACGCAGTTCTGCCGCCACTACGACGCGTGGGTCGGCACACTGGAGCCGGTGCTCCGACAGGTGCATGTCGCCGGCGAGCGGCTGTTTGTCGACTATGCCGGGGTGACGATGCCGGTGGTCGATGTCAGCACCGGCGAGGAGCGGGCCACGCAGGTCTTTGTCGGCGCGTTAGGCGCGAGTCATCTGCTGTATGTCGAGGCGACGTGGACGCAGGCGCTTCCGGACTGGATCGGCGCGCACGTGCGAATGCTCGCCTATGTAGGCGGCGTGCCCGCGCTGCTGGTCCCGGACAACCTCAAAAGTGCCGTCGGCCAGCCATGCTACTATGAGCCGACAGTGCACGCGACGTATCAGGACCTCGCGACGCACTATGGCACCGCCGTCCTGCCGGCCCGCGCGTATCATCCGCGCGACAAGGCCAAGGTCGAGACCGCGGTGCAGATCGTCGAACGCGAGATCCTGGCGCCGCTCCGGCATACGGTCTTTCACTCGCTCGCGGCACTGAATCAGGCGCTCGCCGCGGGACGCGAGCGCGTGAATGATCGGCCGTTTCAGAAGCTCGCGGGAAGCCGGCGGAGTGTCTTCGAGGCGACGGAGCGTGCCGCACTCCGCCCGCTCCCACCGGCGCCGTACGAACTCGCCGAGTGGAAGACGGCGAAGGTCAACATCGACTATCACATCTCGGTCGACGGCCATCTGTACAGCGTCCCGTATCGCCTCGTCGGCACCACGGTCACCGTGCGCCTGACGAGTGCGATGCTCGAAGTCCTGCATCAGGGCACGCGCGTCGCCGTCCATGTGCGCAATACGTCGAAAGGGCGGTGTACGACGGAGCCGACCCATCGCCCTCACTCGCACCAGCGCCATCTCGAGTGGACCCCGTCGCGCCTCGTGGCGTGGGGCGCGAGCCTCGGTCCCAGCACCGGGCGCGTCGTCGAGGACATCCTCGCCCGCTATCCCCATCCCGAGCAGGGCTATCGGGCCTGTCTCGGGCTCCTATCCCTCAGCCGTCGCTTTACGCGCGCGCGTCTCGAAGCGGCGTGCACGCGCGCGCTCCGCGCCGGCACCGCCGGCTATCGCTCGGTGAAGTCGATCCTCGCCACGGGCCTGGATCAACTCCCCCCGGATCCGCTCGCTCCCCCGGCTTTGCACCTGCCGGTCACGCACGAACATGTCCGCGGCGCCGCGTACTACCGCGACGCGGCGCCCACCTCCGCCGGCGGCGAGTCGGCCCTCTCCCTCTTCGCTGAGACTCCCTATGCTGATTGAACAGACGCTCACCCTGCTCCAGTCGCTCAAGCTCACGGGCATGGCCACCGCCCTCGCGGAGCAGCGCGGCCTCCCCGACCTCGCGACACTCACCTTTGAGGAACGCCTCGCGCTACTGCTCGAGCGCGAGCAGGCGACCCGCCACGACCGGCGCCTCACCCGCCTGCTGCAACTCGCCCGCTTGCGGCACGCCGCCTGTGTGGAGGATGTGAACTTCCGCACGAAGCGCGGGCTGGAGCGCAGTGTCTTCCTCCACCTCGCGAGTGGAGAATGGATCCGTCAGCAGCTAACGCTGCTGCTCGTCGGCCCCACCGGCACCGGCAAGACGTGGCTCGCCTGTGCGCTGGGGAACGCCGCCTGTCGCCAGGGGCACACCGTGCGGTACCTGCGACTCCCGCGCCTGCTGAGTGAAGAGCTGGTGCTGGCCCGCGCGGACGGCTCGTACGGAAAGCTCATGCAAACGCTGGCCCGCACCGACCTCCTCATCCTCGACGACTGGGGCCTCGCCCCGCTCGGCGACCGCGAACGGCGCGATCTCCTCGAACTCATCGAGGACCGCGCCGGCCGCCGCGCGACGCTCGTGACCAGTCAACTGCCCATCGAGCACTGGCACGACATGATCGGCGACGCCACGTTTGGCGATGCGATCCTGGATCGGCTCGTGCACCATGCCCATCGCCTCACGCTGACCGGCGGCTCGCTGCGCCGGCTGGCGACCGCTCCGACATCGACCGCACCATCTCCCGCGCCATCTCCCGCCCCATCACCCACTGACTGATCCCGCCGCTCCCCAGCTCATCGACTGATCGCCATCGACCGAAATCGGTGATCGCTTTGGTCCGAAACGGCTGATCGCTTTGGAGCGAAATGGGTGATCGACTTGAACGAAATACGCAACCCCATCCTGGGGTTCGTGGCCATCGTGATCCATTCCCCGGCGGGGAGCAGTTCCGACGGCGCCGTCAGCAGCTTCCTGGCGCGGCGGGTTAGGGCGCTGGCGCGGATCGTGAGGTTGTGTTGGTTGAATTATCCGAATCGGAAGTGGGTGTTGGGGCATGGGGTGCTGAATCCGAAGCGGAGGACGTGCTCGCGTCCCGTTGCGCAGACCCTCGCTGTGGGGCAGCGCCGCCCGCCGGGAAGCGGGGAGGACGGCCGAGTGCACAATGAAGGCACTTCGGTCTACCACCGGGGAGCGACATCCCTGAGACAATCATGGAGCAGCTTTGGGGTCGCGCGTTGCGCCCACCATACTGGAGAGCAGTGACACCCGAAAGATACTTCGTGGACGTGTCGCCTTTTCGGGCAAGCCGGTTCGCCCCGGTCTGCACGCATCAAGGAACGCGGCCCAGCTAGCCTCCGACCTCGAGTCCCATATCCATTTTGTGTTGAGATGCTAGGTCTAGAGACTGAGAGACGCCCGGTGTATTCTCGAGGCCGACCGGAAAGTCAAAGAGACCAGTTCGGCGAGAGGCGCATGCAGCTTGAAGAGAATACGAACGCGGCCGTCAAGACAGCGTCGATCGGTCGGCTGCTTGGCCCAATCTTCATGGCAACAATCGTCGCAAGTTCGTTCTCCGCGCTTCACGGCTTCGGAGTCTATCTCGGACTCCGCAACATCGAGACTCTCGGACGCGCGCTATCCATCATCTTCTTGATCGCGGCGATGGCCTCTTGGATAGGGCTGATCGTGTGGTGGCAATACGCATACGTGCGCGCGCGCGAACTGGCCCCGGAGAGACTTCGCTGGGCGCCTTGGCAAGTCGCGCTCGCCTGGTTCATTCCGTTTGCGAACATGTTTCTACCAGTTCGACACCTTCGCGTGACGTGGGCAGAAATCGCGCAACTCCGCGGCAGGCATCCCAAGCCACCTGCGACGATCATCAGGTGGTGGGTGGCCTTCTGGATCTCAAGTGCCCTCAATCGCGAAGTTGCTCGCTCTGCCGGCCCCCTCGAACCTGGCAGCCTCTACGCGATGCTCAGTGTGATCGGTGATCTCCTCGTCACCTACGCAACGCTCCAACAGGCGTTCGTTGTCTCGGATCTGACGCGCCTCATCACAATGTCCGAGAGCCCGTCGCTCTTCGAAGCATAGGCGTTGACGGGGAACGGCGACAATTCCGATTACGGCCTCACGACAGAGTAAGCAAGGCCGGAAGAGTTCCCTTTGGTCTCGAGCCCGAGTGTTCAGATTCAACGGAGTCGATGCGTTGCAGGAGAACTGTTCGGAACTGAGTGTCGCGCGCCACCCGCGAAAGACTCAATCGAAGTGAAGCCCCCCGTATAGAGTGCAGCCCGCGCACGAGCGTTCGTGCGAATCCAGCCGAATCCCCAGAACGATCAGAATGCCTCCGCGCTCACTCCGATGCGCACAATGTCTGCCGGGTCGAGTTGTAGTTCCTCCGCGACTACCCGCAGCGCCACCTTGCGCGCGCGATGCAGGGCGACCCGCACGGCGTTCGGGTCGGCATCGATACTTCCCGCGATGTCCCTGGGCTTGCACCCCTCCGCGGCGCGGAGCCAGACCTTCGCCTCCTGCGGCGTGAGGCGTTTGCAGATACGCGTGATGATCTCCTCGCGCTCCATCGTGCCACCCACGGGGTGTCCGACGGCTCCGAGGTTCTCGAAGTCCGAGGTATAGTCCGTGGTGTTCGGGCGACGACGCAGTTCCTGAAGAATACGATGGCGCAGCATGACCCAAAGCCACCCATCAAATGCTCCCGCCTCGCGATAGCTCTGCAACGCCGCAGGAAGCCCGAGGATGACATCCGCAAAGCACGACTGGAGCGTATCGTCGTCGATCCTGGGAAACCGTGCACGCGCTGACGCCAATAGAGGGCGCTCATAGCGGCTCCAGATTTCTCCGATGTGAGCATCGAGCCCCTGACGCGCCCCTTCAAGAAGCTCCTGGAGCGACCAGGTGCTGGCCATCACACTATCACTTGTGCCCACATGCTTCAGCGGTTGTTTCATGTGTTGGATAAGCGAGAAGGTCGATGATGCGATTTCACGCACGCGGTCAGTCCGGGCGTGAGCCGAGACTAGCCCGTGCGTCTGCGATGGTCCCGCCACGTCAACATGTACGCGGCGGCGGCGAGATAGGTCAGCGAGTGCAACATGAGTACGGCCGTGCCGGGCAATCGCTCCACAGTCATCAACCCAATCGCCTCCAGCTGCGCTCGATTGATCCAGAATGCTGAGATCCCGGCGCGGGCGATCGCGTCTGCCAGCGATGGCAAGGGAGATACGACCGCTCCCGACATCAGGATCTGCGGAATGAGTGCGATCGGCACGAGAATGACAGCCTGGTCGATCGTCGATGACATGCTCGAGATGAGTAGCCCGCAGGCACAACCCGTTACCATCGCCCCAACGAGGGCCAGTTGGACGTGCAAGAGGTGCGTGACCTGCACGCCAGAAACGCGCGTGACCGCCAAGAGGAGGGCCACCTGCGTCAAACCGACCAACAACAGCGTGGAGAACTTCGCCGCCAAGTAGGCGTCAAGCCGCAAGTTGATGTCTCGCTCCAGCTCGAAGAGCGGGATTTCCTTCACGATCTCTTTCGAGCCGTTGTTGCAGCCAAACCAGAAGGCCGAGACGCCGAGGAGGAAACCAAGGAGCCCCTCGCGCGGCGGCGGCAATGTCTCCCCGCCGAAGACCAGGCGAATGAGAATCCCGATCAGGACGCTCTGCAGCGCCGCCACAGTGACCGCGCGCGGGTCGGCGCGCATCGTTACGAGCTGACGTGCGGCAAGAATGACGGCCTGATGGAGGAAGCCGAAGCGGTGCGCCGTGCGATCCATGGGAGGTGTCGCCACACGACGCGCCGGTGGCCCACCGTGCACCCTATTCGCATAGTGCCGGCCGCGACGTGCCCCCCAGTCGACACGAGCAAGGAGTGGGTACATGTCTCCTAGCGGATCGACGCCGAAGAAGGCCGCGGCGTCTTGCGGAGGACCGTCGTAGGCGACGTATCCCCCAACCGCCATTGCGATTAGGGTGGAGCAATTCCGAGCGACGTTGGAGAGCGTATGGGTGACGCACACAACCGTCATCCCTCCCGATGCGAGATCGCGGAGCAGGAGCATCATCTCGGCGTCGGTCGCCTCATCCAGTCCGCTGGTAACCTCGTCGAGGAAGAGCACCGAGGGCTGCATGATGAGCTCATTGGCCAGCGCGGCGCGCTTACGTTGCCCACCGCTCAGCCGGCGAATGGGCGTCGCCGAATGCGAAGCCAAGCCGACACGATTCAGTGCCTCGTCGACCGCTGCCCTAGCGACGTCGGGAGATGAGTCAACCGGGAGCCGCAAACGAGCGGTAAAGTCCAGCGCCTCGCGCAGGACCAGCTCCTCTGGCAGCGTCTCCCGCTGAGGCACATATGCCATCTGCTGCTTGAGCAGCTCGAAGTGATCACGAAGCTCAAGCCCATTGAATGTCACCGAACCGCCGTAGCCCGGCGAACGGCCGGCGAGAATGCGTAATAGGGTCGACTTGCCGCAACCGCTGGGACCCACCAACGCCACAAAGCTCCCAGCCCGGATCTCGAGGTTGGCGTCATTCAGGAGTCGCTTTTCTCCTGTTGGCGTTCTAACCGTCAGCGTCACGTCTTGCAGACACAATGCGGCCCCCCCCTCGCTCGCCACCTCGACGATCTCGCTCCCAGTCCATTGGAGGGTCACCGATCCCAGGTCGATGCGCGCCTGAGGGGCCAGAACTGCGCTGTCTTCGACGCGCACGCCGCCCACGAACGTGCCATTGGTGCTTCCAAGGTCGCGAATGAAGACACTGCCATCCTTGCGGAAGACCATCGCGTGGCGTCGCGACACGCTCGGATGATCGACAACGAACGATGATAGACTAGCGTCGCGTCCCAGCACGAGCTCCGTCTGCAGCGACGCGGGGGATAGGCGAGCGCGCGAGGTAGCGAACGACGCGGGCGAGATACGTTGGCTCGCGTGAACCCCGCCTCCCCTCGAACTCGCGACGAGCGACACGGACACGGGTGTCGCCGCCGGTGGAAGCAGGTGCACAATCCCGGCCCAGTCCCCGAACCGCAGTTCGTCGCCATCCGACAGGACACATGGACTAGAGATCGCGCTTCCATTCACGATCGTATGGCTCGCGGTCGACAGCGGTTCCAACCGGAGTGATTCCCCATCTCGCACGACGCGCGCATGTCGGCGAGAACATCCCAGATCCGTCAGCACCAACCAGGCGCTCGCATCTCGCCCGATCAGGAACTCCGCCACGTCCTCCGCGAGTTCGAGTCGCCCACCTCCGTCCGTCAGCTGAATCCACTCACGCATGGTCGTCCGGTCAGCCCTTCTTTCCGTCCCCACCGTCCCAGGAGGGGCGTGGAAGCGAGTTGATGACGCGAAGCGTAGCCTCTCGCTGAACCTTCACCGTGCGCTCCATCGCACGTACTGGGTTGTTCTTGATGTCCCGGGTGACCGTCTCGCGTTCCTCCTTCCAGTTCTTCAGCGACAGGCTCCACCGGCGGTCGTCGGTCTTCTCCACCTTCTTGTCCATCTGGTCGATGACCGGGTCGGCACCGGCCGCGCATCGCGTCGACGGCTCGATCAGCGCAATCTCGCTCACGCCCTCGTCATACCGCATCGCGGCGATGTTGGCCTTTGCATTCCGGAGGTGCTTCTCACAATCGCGTTCCAGCCAGTCCGATACGTAGCGCTGCAGATCGGGCGCCACGCGCGTGTTGCAGCTACGGGCCTCGCGCGGGACGGCGGCCAACAAGCCCACGGCATCGCCTACCATGCCTGCCCCAGCCCTGGAGCGTGCGTCCGCACGGATGCGTTCGCAGTTCGTCTCGTAGTACGTGACGATCTTCTGACGAACGTCGCGCAGGAAGTCTCTCACGTCGGGATCGGACGCATTTAAGGA
>Ga0116177_10002539_pt1 | contig 13402 bp, 10 predicted proteins | sample AD_STIC10_MetaG_FD_89750 | JGI IMG/M metagenome (GOLD analysis project Ga0116177, IMG submission 89750) | Active sludge microbial communities of municipal wastewater-treating anaerobic digesters from USA - AD_STIC10_MetaG | ecosystem: Engineered > Bioreactor > Anaerobic > Digestate | place: USA...
GATGAGCCCTTTAAAGAATACCTGCAAAAAGTGAGGGCCTATGCCATAGATATGGAAACAGCTACCATTTTTACAGTTGGTTTTTATAACAAAATTCCTACCGGCGCTCTCTTACTGGTGAGTGACCAGCCCATGATTCCGGAAGGAGTAAAAACAGAAGAAAGTGATAAAGCGGTGACGGCCCAATATGTAGAAAATCATTTGAAGATCGGCATTGATTCGCTCAAGCAACTGATGAATGATGGCATGACCGTGAGGCACCTGAAATTTTAATCTGACACCAATGCGATTTTTATTCCTGCTATCCATCCTTTCTACCCTGGTTTTATCCAATAGCGACTGTCAGTCAAAAAAAGCGACGGAAAAAATGAAGGGCAAGCTTGAGATCGCCGGTATTTGCAGTAATTACACGATTCGGGTACTGGAGGGTAATCCGGGAACAAATGTTGTTGAAGAAAACTGGACAGATGAAACAACCGGGAAAAAATATGCAGATGTGTTCCGGCTGGAAAACCCCTGTGATTTTCCAGCCACGATCAAACAGGGAGATGAGTTCTATTTTGTGATTGACTCTACCAGCCGGCCACCCTGTACTGTTTGCCTGGCCTACTACCCCACCCCTGCAAAAAAATTACCCATTAAAGTAATTCCCTGAGTGCACCCCCTGCTGGCGATAGAATCTCTTTCCGTTGACTTTATAACCGAGAACGGAACAACCCATGCACTAAAGGATATTTCTTTTACTATCAGCCGTAATGAAGTGGTAGCCCTGGTCGGAGAATCCGGTTCCGGCAAATCCGTTACTTCTCTTTCCATTCTACGGTTATTGTCAACGCCTCCTGCAAAATATAGTTCCGGACAAATTCTTTTTTCCCCTGATGGGAAGGATGCCGTCAATCTGCTTCAGTTAAATCAAAAGGCCCTGCAACAAATAAGAGGCAACCAGATTGCCATGATCTTTCAGGAGCCAATGACCTCCCTGAATCCTGTACTTACCTGTGGTGATCAGATTACAGAAGCCATCTTGCAACATAAAAAAATTGGCAGGGATGCCGCGAGCAAAAAAGCGATCAGCTGGCTGGAGAAAGTACAACTGCCCGATCCGAAGGGGGCATATCACCGCTATCCCCATCAGCTCAGTGGCGGTCAAAAGCAGCGGGTAATGATTGCCATGGCCATGTGCTGTGAACCAGCTTTGCTGATTTGTGATGAACCAACGACCGCACTGGATGTTACCGTACAAAAAACCATCCTGCAGCTGATCAAATCACTGCAGCAACAAACAGGCATGGGGGTTATTTTTATCACACATGATCTTGGTGTGGTCGCAGAAATTGCTGACCGGGCCCTGGTGATGTACCAGGGAAGCGTGGTAGAACAGAATTCAGTAGAAGCGATTTTCCGTCAGCCTCAGCACCCCTACACCAAAGCATTGCTGGCCTGCAGACCCGTTAACCATGAAAGAGGGAAAAGATTACCTGTTGTCAGTGATTTTCTGGAGCCGGGTAAAACGATCGGGGAAAGCGCAGTGATTTCCATTACAACCAAAACAGATAAAACAGCTGCACCTATTCTCACTGTGAAAAATCTGTCGGTTTGGTTCCCATCCAAAAAATCATGGCTGGGTAAACCGTTAGACTATACCCGGGCTGTGGATGATGTAAGTTTTGAAGTGTACAAAGGAGAAACACTTGGGCTGGTTGGTGAAAGTGGTTGTGGTAAAACCACCCTGGGACGTGCCCTGTTACGACTGATTGAGCCTACTGATGGCTCCATCTTTTATAACAACAGTGATTTGACCCTAACCCATGGAAAAGACCTCCTGCCCCTGCGCAAGGATATCCAGATTATATTTCAGGATCCCTACTCTTCTCTGAATCCAAGAATGACAATTGGCAATGCCATTGCAGAACCCATGAAAGTACATGGCCTGCAACCGAACGCTGTTACCCGTAAAGACAAAGTAATTGAACTATTAGAGAAAGTAAATCTGAAAGCAGAACATTTCAATCGCTACCCGCATGAGTTCAGCGGTGGCCAAAGACAACGTATTGTTATTGCAAGGGCGCTGGCACTGGACCCGTCATTTGTAGTTTGTGACGAATCGGTATCAGCCCTCGATGTAAGCGTACAGGCACAGGTGCTCAATTTGCTGAATGATTTAAAAAGAGAATTCGGATTTACCGTAATCTTTATTTCACATGACTTGTCCGTAGTGAGGTATATCAGCGACCGGATCATGGTCATGAACAAAGGGAAAATAGAAGAGTCCGGGCCGGCCGATGATATTTATTTCAAACCGCAATCACCCTATACCCGTCAATTGATTGCATCAATTCCAAAAGGGCTGCCGGCTACTTAAAATTCCTCTTCTGTCTCATTGTCTTCTTCCTTAAAAAATGCCTTGCCGCTGTTTCGCAGGGAGTAGAGTAGTTTTTTCAGTTCTTTACTAATTAATTCAGCAAGCGGGGTTCCCTCTTTAATCTTTGTATATGTAAAGGAGGTGAAATTCCACTCTTCTTCATTGGCTTCATATTCAGTATTAATATCCGGCAGGCTTTTCCCTTGTGTAGTTTTCTCAAATTCAAACTGCGCAGCATTTTCCGGTAATAGACCAACCACCGCCAGTTTCCAGGCCAGGTCATCTTTTTTGGTCTTGTATTTATAAAAATAAACCAGCCCCTTTTTTTCTTTTACACCGGCGGGCAGACTTTGTATAAATACAAGGGAGTCCGGTTTCTCATAATCCTTTGTTTCAAGAAGCGCACTGCGTCCCAGGTCCAGGTGGTTATTAAATGCCGCCGGGAAGAGTTTTTGTTTTTTCACCTGTTGCAAATCCTTGTACAACTCATAGCGATACTCATCCAGCCCTGCAAAATAGCGGAGCAGCGAATCAGGATAGGATTTACCTTTTTGTACTAACTGGATGAATGTATTATACCGGAGCCGCTTATCTCCGGAACGCAACATTTGCTGAATGACCGGGTTCACCAAAGCAGCCTGTGATTCCATAAAAGGCAGGAGCAGTTTGGCATATAAACCAAGGTCATCATTGCCATCATCTTCGTCAGATGCATCGAGGTAGGAAGCTTTTGTTTTTTCTATTTTACTTTCTTCTGCCTTTTCTATCGCTTTTCTTTTTTCGGCAATGGCCTGTTTTTTCAATTCCTGTTTGGCTTCCACCAGGAACTTGCTAAAGTATGCTTCATAATCGACGGGCTGTAACAAATTACTGTCCACCATATTTCCCAGCAGGCTCATCAATGAAGACTTATAGTCATCAAGGTTTAGCAAGGGAAGCAGATCAGGCAGTATTGTTCTTGTCAAAGCCATTGAATCATCCAGTTCATCCAGGAATTTTCCATTCTTTATCCTTTCGCCCGATTTGTATCTGTCCAGGAGGGATTTAATTGAATAATCTCCATAAGAAAAATCTTCTCCGGCAAAGTCCAGTACCGGTGCCTCATTTCTCAGTATCTCACTGAATAAACGATAAGCATAGGCCGTTTTTTGCTGGAGCAGGTTTTCCAGAACCGTATACTGTAACTGTATGGTATCATCGAGGGCAACATAAAGTTCCCTGAGATAATCTGAGGCTGCCCGGGTTTTGATATCGCCAAACCGGTTGATCAGTTCTTTTTTGGTTTCCAGGTATTTTTTCTCTTTCCAGTTCAATGAAGCAACTGCCTTTTGCAACCGGAGCAGATCGGTAGAATCAATATCAATTTCAGTAATCTGGCTGATGGCATTATTACGAATTACCGAATCGGCATCCTGCAGATCCCTGAAGAAAACTGTTGATTTCTTCTCAAAGGGTTTAGTGCTTTTCAAGGAGGGATCCGGAGTAAACGTATCAAAGAAAAATTTGGTGAAACTGCTGGCTTCTGTCAGGGTATCACCCTGCATGGCCAGTGCATAACCGTTGCCATCCCGGTATATCATTTTAGTGCGCAGGGTTCGGCTGCTGCCTGTATCGGTAATCAGTGCATCCCATATTTTTGTCCCGTCCGGTCCTACTGTTTTCTTCTTATACAGGTAGCGAAAACTCGTATCTGCAAAAAAGGACATATTCGTTTCTTTTCCAAAAATGCTGCTGTCCTTGATATAATGATACTTTGAAGAACGGAAGAAAGAGACATAAATCCTCTCTCCTGTACTATCATTCCTGATGACTTTATTCCGGAACACCCCAGATTCCAGTATTTCCTTCTCTGTTTTTTCATCATCCTGATCCGCACTTCCATACCAGGTATTTTGCGGAATATCCAGTTTTATTTTCTTCTCTTCCGGGTACCAGCTGCTGTTGACGGAATAATAAAGCAATGAATCCCGATAGTTTTTGGAAGTACCATATTGAAAAGGTTTCAACTCAAAAGACTGCACAAAATGCGTCATCGCAGGCAGGGATTGTTTTCCCCTCGCGATCAGGCTGTAATAATGTGCTCCCTGAATTATAAAACGGGTGAGGTATTGTGCTCCCTTTTTGTCGCGGTAGGCTGCTTCCAGTGCCGGGTATCCCTGGTGAAGTATGAAGCGGCGATAGAGTTGACTATCGATGAATTCCGAGGCCTTAAAACTCTCCTCCATCAATGCCAGGTCAAAACTGTCTTCCCCTGCAAAATTAAAATTATGTACATCTGTCCTGATCACCCTGTAGTGAATCCCGTTGGATTTATCAGCGGCATCATAAATCCAGCTGCCATCATTTCCAATATAGGGTTCATGCGGTAGCTGAATGGCAAAACCTCCGTAGGATGGACTGTATTTCACCGGATTGGTTCCATTTCCATTCTTATACTCTTTGAACCGGATACTGCTGAAAAAACGATCTGCTTCGGGTCCGTTCTTTACATAATCTGCATTGCCGCTCATCTTAAAAAACAGAATCTCGAATGGAGTAATATAAATCTGGTAACGCTGCAGGTCTCCCCTGCGGGTGCGGTTCAGGACATCAAATCCTTTGTACCCGTTTTTGGTGACTGCTGCTTTCGAAATAATTTTTCCGGGTACATTTTCATAGAGCAGGCTGTCCACTACCCGGTACACATCATCTGGTCCATGGTTCCACATCCAAGCGTTGGTCATGATGCGGGTCACGAGGTAATAACTGCCATTGGCCATATCAGCACATTGTTTCTGGTCCAGTGCAGCATCATCTCCATATTTGTAAAATTTACCGGGTATCTCCACTTTATAAAAGCCATCTTCTGAAGAATCGGTGCGGAAGTTTACCGGCACCCTGATCCGGTCAATCTGATCTTTTTCCCTGCTGGCCCGCTCTCCCATTTTCACCGGCCTGAGCCGGTATCCCAACCGGCGGAGTATTTCAATTACCCCACGGTCACCGGGAAGATGGGCCGCACCCACCCCTACAAAAAGAGTGGCACCGCTTCGGATAATCGAGTCGATGGATTGGGCTTGTATCTCATTCCTTTTATAAAGAAATTTTTCATCGAAGGCAGCGGAGAAGCTGTTGTATTTATTGATGGTATCCAGCAGGTCCAGGTTCCCTCTGCGGTAAGCTTCCTGTAATTTATCAGTGGAATAAGCTTCGTCCCAGTCGCCGTAACTCCTTTCTTTCTTGCTCTTGTCTTTACCGGCATCTTTATATGCTTCGGCCATCAACCGCATACTTTCCCCATAATCTTCCACACCGGTTACTGTTTTACCCCATTTTTTCCCGCATTGGAAAATATACATATCCAGGTAAGTATCTTCTTCAAAATCGCTGGATTCATTTCCATAAGTACGATAAAGCAGGTTATTAATAGCAGAAGGATTGCTGTATAAGGCTCTTTCAATTTTCCGGTTATACCGGTAAAACTTCAGGGTATTGATGCCCAGGTAATCAGCAGGAATGGCGGAATAGGCGCCATACAATGAACCCGCCGATCCATAAGTACTATTGCCAATATCATATCGGCTCATATCTTCCTGCCAGGTTTCAGGATTGGTTTCCAGTGCCACCACATTGGCACTGCGGATGGCATGATAGAATGAATCAGGCAGATTAAAAGCCATCTTATTACTCACGTGCATGGTTCCGATCAGGTAAGAGGGCTTTTTCTGGCCGGGTTTGCTGATCTCCCATAGCAGACTGGGGTACTTTTTGGAGTTGATCTCTGGCTGGGCAGCCGCACCTAAACAGGACAGGAGCAGGAATAATATCAACTGTGGCTTCATAATGTGTGCAGGGATTATTAGCGATGATGGTTAACAAATGTAAGATGAGGCCCTGTGACAAAAAGCATAAAATTATTTTGAAAACCAATGGTTTGGCAATTTAAAACCCCCAAATAAGAACTCCATACCCGGAAGGGGGTAATCCCTGATCCCTTTCAAAAAAATAAACGGGATTTTGCCTGATAATAATGTACCTTTGCACGCTAAAATCACAGTCGTACTGACCAAACCCGGCGCCGTAAGGCCGGCAGAGGATCACCGGTTCTTACCCGGTTTGCGTCATGAGGCCGTTTTTAAACCCCTAATACGCATGAAGCTATCCCAATTCCGTTTCGACCTTCCACTGAATCTGATCGCACAAAATCCAGCTAAAAGAAGAGAGGACTCCCGTATGATGGTGGTTCACCGCCATACCGGAGAAATTGAGAACAAATATTTCCGTGACGTTCAGGATTATTTCAATGACAAGGATGTATTTGTTGTGAATAACACCAAGGTTTTCCCTGCCCGTATGTACGGCCGCAAGGAAAAAACAGGTGCCAAGATTGAAGTATTCCTGTTACGTGAGCTGAATAAACCCAACCGCCTTTGGGATGTGATTGTTGATCCCGCAAGGAAAATACGTGTGGGTAACAAACTTTATTTCGGCGAACAGGAAGACCTGGTAGCAGAAGTCATTGATAATACCACCAGCCGTGGCCGTACCATTCGTTTCCTCTGGGAAGGATCAGAAGAAGAATTCAGAGCGGTGCTGGAGCGTCTTGGAGAAACCCCATTACCCAAGTACATCAAAAGAAAACCCGACGAAGAAGATAAAGAGCGTTACCAGACTGTTTATGCCAAACACGAAGGAGCTGTAGCGGCCCCCACTGCTGGTTTACATTTCAGTAAAGAACTGATCAAGCGACTGGAGATCAAAGGAATTCGTTTTGCCGAACTGACCCTGCATACCGGACTTGGTACCTTCCGCCCGATTGAAGTGGAAGACCTCAGCAAACACAAGATGGATGCCGAGTATTATAATATTGATGAAACCTGTTGCAAGATTGTGAACAGGGCAAAGGAGTACGGTCACCGTATCTGCTCCGTTGGTACCACCACCATGCGTGGGATGGAATCATCTTTTACCGCACAGAAACTCCTTAAACCCTCAGAAGGCTGGACCAATATTTTCATCCATCCGCCTTATGAGTTCAATATCGCCGATTCACTGATTACCAATTTTCACCTGCCCAAGACCAGCCTGCTGATCATGACCTGCGCTTTCGCCGGATATGAACTGGCGATGGAAGCTTATAAAAGAGCGATCAAAGACAAATACCGTTTCTTCAGTTACGGTGATGCGTTGCTGATTATATAAAAGTGGTATTGGGTATTAGGTATTGGTTATTGGGCTTGCCCGCAGAAGCTTTATCGGAGGAGGGATAATGCGGTGTTAGAATATTGAGATATTGAATTGCGGAAAATCACTACTGGCTTTAATAACTTAAAAGCGTCGTTTTAAAAGAAGTTGATTCTTTCAAAACGACGCTTTTCTATTCAGGTTGCGGGATCTGCTATTTATACTTAACGTTCAGAGAAATGATATCCGCATTTAATCCATTGGTACGTGTGTAATGTCCGTAACGAAGTTCGAGCATGTTGAGTTTCTGAATGCCAAATACTCCTTTGGGCGGACTGATCCGGATGCCTGCCCCATAGAAATTACTGTTGAATTTCGACAGATCATAATTACTGGTGAAATACTGATCCGTGAGTTTATGGATATTGATCGGACTGAAATAATCCGCAGCGGTTTGGGTATAATACCGGTAAAAAGGCGTGAGCGATAAGAAAGGATTGATCTTCACTACCGATTCCAATTGAACCGTATGCCCCTTGATTCCCCAGTCATCTGTATAATAGCGGTAGAAGCTACGCAGCACAAACTTATCACCTGCGAAATAATTGGCTCTGAATCCCAGCGGAATCTTCATCCGCTTATCAGGCAGGCTCTCAATTTTAACGGCGCTGTTATTAAAGTACACCCGGTGAAAAGGCAATCCCAGGAAGCCCTGCTGCATCACCAGGTCGGCAATTAACATGATCTGCAGGCGCTGGTTGATGATATGTGAATAAGAGAGCGAACCACTGAATGAATTTCTGGATCGGGAAGCATAATCATTTTCTTCCTCATTTCCGGTACCACCATTAGCAATCCGGATTTCAATGGGCTCAATATACTTCAGCTTGTCCATATAGGCCTGTGCCCTTGCCGTGAACTCACCATTCCGGTTCTTTGTTTTCTGAGAGAAATTCAGATTGATACCGAAAGAGGTATAATCAAATTCAGAGGAAAGAGAAAGACCCGCACCAATAGTGGTTCCTTTCTTTTCATTCTCCATGGACCAGTTGACGGAAGGATAAATGCGGGTATCGGCATGTGAAGCGGAAGAAATGGTGTTGGGATCCACTTTATCAGATGAGGCAGAGGTATAATGATCAATACCCACTTCCACATCGAAATTATGCTTGCGGTCTTTTTTGTCCCATTTGTAAACCTTTACATCAATGCTGGTGGCAATATCCGTAAGTTTCTCGGTGCCCAATCCTCCTGTGACAGCCGAATTATTGCCGTCCTGTTTATAGTAACTGGAGACCAGGTTGGCCTCTTCAAAACTCAGCTTGCGGCTTTTGTAGCTGCTGCTGTCTTTAGCCGTTTGGGCGAAGCTGGCAAAAATTGTCAGGAAAATCCCCACGACTGATAAGCAAATTCTTTTCATTAAAGTTGGTGTTGGTGATGAGGAAAATTAATTACAGCCACAGCCGCCGCCGGTTTTGCCACCATTGGCTCCGGAAGCTCCCTCCCGGTAAGTCTGGAAACTCATTTCTGTTTTTTCCACCTTGCGGGCGCTCAGGGTCATCTCCGCATCATTGATTTTGTTTTTCTGGTACTCCTTTACGGTAGTACAGGAACCGGCGCCGAGTGCAGCTGTAATCGCTGCCGCTGCCACCAGGGTTTTTGCTTTTGCCTGCTTCATTTTAGATTGATGTTTTTGGATGTATAGATCTTGTCGTTTTCGTCGATAATGATACAACCCAGTCCGCGTACCTGGTTTACCAGGTCAAGTCCCACACTGATTCCCATGATCATGACCGGTGTAGCCATAGCATCAGCGATTTCAGCATTCGGACTCATGATGGTTACACTTTTGATACCATGTACAGGCAACCCTGTTTTGGGATCAATGGTATGCGAATAACGCTTTCCGTCAATGATTACAAATTTTTCATAGTTACCGGAAGTCGCCACAGCCATATCGGTGATATCAAGGTAAGAAAAAGGATGTCGTGCCGAACCCGGGTCTGCAATACCGATGGTCCAGGGTTTTCCGTTGGGCTGATGCCCCCAAACGGTCAAATCACCAGCAGCATTTACTACCCCGCTTTTTACACCTCTTTGAATCAGCAGGCGTCTGGCCATTTCTGCGGCATACCCTTTCCCGATTCCACCAAAGCCGATACGCATGCCGGCCTCTTTCAAAAAGACGGTTCCTTTTTTTTCATCAAGAATTACATTACGGTAATTGATCAGCCGGACCATCCGGGCTGCAGTTTCCGCATCCGGAAGGGTCTTCATCTCCTGGTCAAAATTCCAGAGTCGCTTATCTACTGAACCATAGGTAATATCAAAAGCACCTTGTGTGAGCTGGGAAATAATTTTAGAGCGGCTGATCAGATCAAATACTTCGCGATCCACTTTAACCGGTCTTTCACCGGCAAATTGGTTCACCTGATTGGTCTGACTGGAGGGATCAAAAGTAGTGAGTAGTTTTTCAATTCTCCGTATCTCTTCAACAGCAGCATCAATATGCTGATTGGCGGTCTCCTCTTCATCATTCACCACAGAAATTTCAAAACGGTTGCCCATTAATCTGAGCACCCGTTTGAACACCTGGCTGGTATGTTGCAGCAAATCAGTTTCGGGCATTCCGGAGTTGATTGATCTCGCTAATGAATTCGGAGCTGCTCAGATCAGGATACCCTTCCCAGACTTTTAATTTTTTTCCATCTGCATCGAGCAAAATGGTCAAAGGAAATATACCTGTTGGGTTATACTGATCAGCCAGTTTTTCGTTTTTCTGCTGCTGGCTTTTGGGGAGCTGGTTCTTTTTTAATCGGGGGAAATCAGCTTTGAGTAATACCAGGCTGGTATCGGCAAAAGCGGTAAACTCAGTTGTTTCTAATACCTCCTTCCGGAATCGGATACAGGGTATACACCAGTCTGACCCGGAAAACTCCAGTAAAATCAGGCGGTGATGATCCCTGGCTTTTTGTTTGGCAGTATCAAAATCGCTTTCCCATCCAATAATGGGAATGATGGCAAGCATCAGAAAAGGGAGTGCATAAATCTTCATAAATGGTATGATGGCGCTCTAAAGCTAACGGTTGCCTTTGACTTATATTTGTGACTAAAATCACATTAACAAATGATTATATTCGAATTCAGGATTAATAGATTCCGACATGATTAAAATCATATTGCTAACATTAGTTTGCGTTTTAAGTACCGCCCCTTTTTATATATCACAGGCGCAATTGGTACAGCAGGTAGAAAGGTACATGAATGATCAGGATTTTCAGGCATTGCAGTCTTTTGTTGACAAGGTGCCAGTCAGCCGGGATAGCAGTATCCGGGCTTATTGGTACCCATACAGACAAACGACAAGCCTGGGCTGGACCGGCAGTCTGATTGTGGAAGAAAGCAGGCAGGATCCGGTTAAGGAATACCTGAGTTATGTTACCAGTTACCGGCTGGATATTATTACGATGGGCAATGTGATTGTATATAGCCGTCTTTTACACAAACAATATCTTAACGATACCTCAAATCTGTTTAGCTATAAAACAGTTTCCACCGTAACCCATTCCAACGGGTTAAGTAAATTCAAAGCTTCATTTCAGCAGGAATATGGTATTAAAGTCAGTTTAACCGGACTCTTTGTTGATTCTGTTTATTATGGAGATACCTGTTTATACAATGACATCAAAACACCGGAAAGAAAACTGGTTGAAAAAATGGTAGCCGGCAAAGACAGGAAGGGGCTTTACCGGTTATTGCAATCACCCTTAACAGAAATGCAGTTCTACGGAGTCAGTGGCTTTTATACATTGCAAAAGCAGGGGCAGATATTATCGGAAAAAGAAATGATGCTGATTCGCCAGATTCTGCAGAAAAAAGGGACCCTCAAGACCTGCGGGCGCCGTCAATTTACTTTTTTAAAAACCATAGAAGAGATCGCTACTTCCTTCAAATTCTAACTAGTTATTCGTCGGCTTTATAATCAATCGGCAGTGCATTCGCCATTTTTTCGCTCCAGGCCCAGTACCCCAGGGTGACGAAATCCTGTGGATTATAATAATTCCCGTACCGATTCACGACAATTGAACTACCGCCAAACAGGTTGACCATTGACCGGCGATAATCTCTTTTGCGGGATAAATGCTGATCCATCAGGTATTCATTTACTTCCAGTGCTTTTAAATAGCTTACTTCTATATAGTCGGGAAATTGAAACTCCAGCAGGGCTGTATCCCTTGCGATGATCAAACTATCCCCGGTAATTTTCCAATCACTATAGATATCCAACTGATCCGGCTGTAACATTACTTTACGATAATACACTGCCGAATCAGCATCAATACCCGGTGTTGAGATACCCGGGCCTACTACAATCACTCCTTTTTCATCCTTCATCTGGTTCATCGCTTTTCGGTATACTTCTTTTACTCTTTGCTTTTCAGTATTTGGGTTTCTTTGCACCCTTCTGATTTCAAAACCCTCTGCCGATAATTGATTGCTGTATAAGGCCCGCATAAAATGCATCACCGATCCCTGATAGGCTTTCCGGCGGTTTTCTTCTTTTCTGGCCATCGCTTTATTTCCTTTGCCACCGATTTCTTCAAAAAGAGAATACCCAAGGTAATAGGTAGTCCCTAAAGTAAAATTCAGTTCAAATTCTTCCATTTGAAAACTGATCCGGTAACCCAGCAAGTCATTTTCTATCAGTACGGGTTCATCGGCAAATGCTTTCAGTCTTTTTGATTTTTTATAATACCGGAAGCGGATTGCTTTTGTATTGAGTATCCTGCAGCGGTCCACCTCAGGCATTGTTCCCAGGAAATTATCAATGAATACCTGTCCCCACTGATCCCATTTATCTTCACTATAAGGCTCTGCCAGTACCAATTCCAGCTCCTGCGCCTTTACCTGCAGACTGATATTGATGTCTAGCGGTAGCTGCCCGTCCTGGATCACGCGGATATAAGTCTGGTACCCGATAAAGGAAACAATCATTTCATGCTTTCCCCTGGGGATACCGGATAATATAAAACTGCCATCGGTTCCTGAAACTGTGCCCAGGGATGAACCGGAAATAAAGATGCTGCAACCCGCCAGCGGAGAACCGGTGCTTCCATCCATCACTCTCCCTCTCACCTGTTGCTGAGCGCAAACAGTGGAGCAGAAAAATATGCCGATAAAAAAAATCCGCATGCTGAACATGCGGACAATTTACTGAATTATTATTTCAGGAGTATTTACTCCAGTCCGAACATACCCCTGTTGAGCTGCTGCAGGATCTGAATTTTATAGCTGGCCGGTACCAGTAAAGAGATATTATGCGGACTTCCCCCATAAGAAACCATCCGGACCGGGATATTCATGATGGAGCCGAATAATTTTTTGACCATATCTTCTGTTTGTGCAATCTGGTTCCCCACTACAGAAATGATGGTCTGGTCCTTATCCAATTCCACTGTTCCAAATGGCTCCAGTTCCTTGAGTATCTTATCGAGGTTGCTGTCACTGTCGATGGTAAGGGATACCGCCACTTCAGAAGTGGTGATCATATCAATGGGGGTGCGGTATTTTTCGAAGACTTCAAAAATCTTACGCAGGAAACCGTAAGCCAGTAACATCCGGCTACTCTTGATCCGGATAGCAATGATATTGTCCTTTGCTGCCACTGCTTTTACCCCAACTGAACCTGCTTCACCGGTAATGGTGGTGCCTTTGGCTTCGGGTTGCATGGTGTTCAACAGCTTCACCGGGATATTGTATTGCTGGGCTGGCCAGATAGAAGCCGGGTGCAGGATCTTGGCACCGAAATAAGCAAGCTCTGCTGCTTCGTCAAAACTCATCTGTTCCACCGGAACTGTTTTCTTTACAATCCGGGGA
>Ga0116177_10002553_pt1 | contig 13383 bp, 13 predicted proteins | sample AD_STIC10_MetaG_FD_89750 | JGI IMG/M metagenome (GOLD analysis project Ga0116177, IMG submission 89750) | Active sludge microbial communities of municipal wastewater-treating anaerobic digesters from USA - AD_STIC10_MetaG | ecosystem: Engineered > Bioreactor > Anaerobic > Digestate | place: USA...
CGATGCGATAGTTTCGCAGACGAAATCGATTTCACGATCCCGGATGGCGAGCCCGCTCGGGAGATAGCAGCCGTTTTTAGCCGCGAAAACCGCATTGGGAAAAACCGGCGTATCCGGGTAGGCCCGGGTAATGGCGGGTTGAAGATGCGGGGGATAGAAGAAATCTCTCGTGTCGACACCCCGGTTTGCGAGAGAAGAGCGGAATTCATCTTTTGTCATGCCGAACGTTTTGGAATCGACCAAGATCCCGTACATCCAGAAAACATTTCGGACGTTCGGCCGGGTGACGGGAGGCCGGATACCGGGTATTTTAGAGAGTTGTTTCGTGTACCGCCCCGCGATTTGTATTTTCCGTTTGATGTAACGGCTGATATTTTTGAGTTCTCCGAGTCCGATGGCGGCCTGGATATTCGTCATCCGGTAATTGTATCCGACCTCGTCATGAATGAAACGTTTTCGCGGGGAATGGCAAAGGTCCCGGAAGGCTCTCGACCGCTCCGCGAGGCGGTCGTCATCGGTTAAGACCATCCCGCCTTCTCCGGTGGTAATGATTTTATTCGCGTAAAAACTGAAACAGGCGATATCGCTTAAGGTTCCGCATTTTTTCCCTTGATATAGCGCGCCGTGGGCTTCTGCCGCGTCTTCAATCACGGCAAGCCCGTATTTCTTTGCTATACCGCGCAATGAATCCATTTCGCAGGGGTGCCCGAAAATATGAACGGCCATGAGGGCCTTCGTTTTTGAAGTGATTTTCTCTCCGATCGCTTTCGTATCGATATTGAATGTTTCCGGTTCACAATCGACAAATACGGGTTTTGCGCCGGTGTACATGACGGCAAAGATGCTTGCGATCATCGTGAAAGCGGGAATAATGACTTCGTCGCCGGCTTTCAGGCCCAGAGCGTGCAGGGCACAGTGAAGCGCGGCCGTCCCGCTTGAGACGGAGATGCCGTGCTTTGCGCCCACATATCGGGCAAAGGCGCTTTCAAATTTTTTCACGTAAGGGCCCGCGGACGAAAGCCAGCCGGTCTTGAGACAATTCTGCACGTATTGTTTTGCTTCCACGGATATAACCGGGGCATTGACGGGGATGAATTTATTCTTTGAACTTTTTGGCATATTGATCACCGGGATAGGGCCCCTGCTTGACCTCGATGAGGCGCACGTCTTCGAGCACTTCAAACGAATGTCCGCCGGTTACCGCGAACAGAAAATCACCCCCGCGCATTTCCGTTTCATGAATGACATTCCAGTCATGGTCGTAGATTTTGACTTTGAGATGCCCGCGTTCGACATAAAGGAATTCCTGAGTGGTGTTGACGTTGTAGTGCATGTCTTTGTGAATATGAGGCCGGAATGAATAACCCGATTTTCGTTCGATCAATCCCAGCTGAAGAGGGTAATCGGGCGGAGTAAGGAAGTGGACTCCGTCTCCGGAGGAGAGATCTTTCCGGAAGAACAGGGCGTAAAGAATTCCGTTGCGTTCGATTTTTTCGACTGACGGCATGAAGTTATGTCCTCCTTTCCGGCCGGTGTTTCGGGTTATCCCCGCGCGATGAGCTCGCGGATGACTTTTAGGAAGCGCTGCGCGACGGCATCCCAATTGTAAATTTCTATTACTCTCTGCCGGGCGGCCGGAGAAAATTTTTCCCGGAGCCTGTCGTCCCGAAGTATCGCAAGAAGGTATTTTTTTAAAGCCATTTCATCGCCGGCTTTATAAAGAAACCCACTGATGTTATGCTCAACTTCCTCTTTTGTAAAGTCGGTTCTGACGGCGGGGGTTCCGCAGGCCATGCATTCAAGGACAAAGAGGCTCGCGGCACTGGTTCCGGATCCGATGCCCGTGTAGAGCGCGACATCCGCCACGGAATAATAAGCCGGGAGTTCGTGATGGTCTACGAAGCCGACAAGCTCAACGTGATTTTTGAGATGCTTTTCTTTGATGTGTTTCCGGAGTCTGGCCGTTTCGATCCGGTTGATAAACGATTGTGTGATTAAAAGCTTCACTTCCGGCATTTCGTCTTTGATCGCTTCGACGATTTTAACGGCGTCCCATGTTTTTTTGAGCGGCGTGAGATCGGTGCTGTGGATAATGAGTTTTCTCCCGGCGTATCGATGCCGTAGTTTTTCGAAAAAGGGATTTCCTTTTTGAGGCGTAAAGAGTTGAGTGTCAACGCCCAGAAAGCTGTAATGGGAGTTTCTTCCGTAAATCCTTTTGACTTCCCAACCGGTTCCGTGATTGATGGTCATAACTTGAGCTGCCTGCCGGATTCCGCGAATGTCCCAGGGCCCGTACAGGACCGCGAGCAGGCGGAGAAGAAATCTTGAGTAGAAAGGATGCCCCGAAATCATATCGGGGTCGTGGAAAAATGCGAACGGTTCCAGGATGTACGCAAGATGTCTTGAGATGCCGGCTTGGGCGATCGCGAAATTCATGGGAAACATGGAGGAGATGAAACAGGAAAAGTGGCCCTTGATTTTCGAGATTGCCTTTACGTTTTTCCGGAAGAAGAAAGGGAAGAATGCCCAATAAAGCGGGTTGGTTGACGATTGGGTGTTGATATTCTTGACTTCGATTCCGGCTTCCCTGAACAGATGCCGGAGTTTTGCGCAGCTTTGTTCGACAAAAACCGTAACCGGGATATTCGGGTGGATTCGCTTGGCGACTTCGTAAATAAACTTAGTCCCTCCGGACCACTGCAGAAAATGGCTGTGAAGCCACGCGATTTTGACCGGATGGCATTCCGAGACTTTATCTGCTGTATGCATAAGAGGATACCTATATACCGGAAGAAGCGGAATTCTGCAATATTTTTCTATACCCTCTATCTATTTAGCCGATAGTAATGTATAATTCAGCCATATGTTTTTAAGGCCTCCTAAATTGCATATCCGATATCAGGGAAAGGTCTGAAAGGCTAAAACAACCATATGGAAAAAAGAGCAGGGGAAACTTCTTTTGCGGTGAATGCTCCGGTCCGGCTGTTTAAGCGGCTTCAGCTGTATTTGGTGAAGCCGTCCAAATATGATACTGACGGCTATGTGATCCGGCATTGGAAAGGGGTCCTTCCCAGCAATACGCTGGCCTGCCTTTATGGGCTCAGCGAAGATGTCAGAAAACGGGGAGTCTTGGGGCGTCAGCTTGATTGGCGGATTGAGGCTTTGGACGATACCGTTCAGAAGATCGATGTCCGGAAGATTCTTCGGCAGAGCCGCGGGAAGCATACCAAAACGATTGTGTGCATTGTCGGAGTTCAATCCAATCAATTCCCCCGGGCGGCGGATCTGGCCCTGGCGTTTCGGAAGGGCGGAGTCGATGTTTTGCTCGGCGGATTTCATGTGAGCGGCATTTTGGCAACTCTGCATGAATTGTCTCCCGAAATTGCCGCATTGAAAGATGCGGGAGTGACGATTGTTGCGGGTGAGGCAGAAGGCCGTTGGGAAGCAATTCTGCAGGATGCGATGAACGGCTCCCTGCAGCCCGTTTACAATTTCCTGAAAGAACCCCCGGATTTCTCCAGCTCGCCGATGCCCATTTTACCCAGGAATTTAGTGAATCGCTATGCGGTCCGGCATTTTACTACGCTGGATTGCGGTCGGGGATGCCCGTTTAAATGTAATTTTTGCACGGTGATCAATGTTCAGGGGCGAAAGATGCGGTTCCGCGAAGTCGACGGAATTATCGAACAGATCCGGGAAAATTACTATAAGCACAAAATCGCGAACTACTTTTTTACCGACGACAATCTTGCGCGCAATAAGAATTGGAGAGAACTCTTCGACCGGTTAATCCAGTTGAGGAAAGAGGAGGGAATTCATCTGAGTTTTATGATGCAGGTGGATACACAGTCGCACAAAATTCCGGACTTTATCGAAAAGGCCGGCGCGGCCGGGTGTTCTCAGGCGTTTATCGGAATGGAGAGCATCAACGAAGAAAATCTGAAGGCGGCGGGGAAGTCTCAGAACAATATCGAGGAATACAAGCACCTGATCGACCTGTACCGTGAGGCGGGAATCGCGACGCATCTGGCCTATATCATCGGGTTCCCTTTCGATAGCGTCGAATCGGTCCGGAAAGACGTCGAGAAGCTTAAGATGCTGGGTGCCGCCCAGGCTTCGTTTTTCATGCTGACGCCGCTGCCGGGATCGATGGATTATAAATATTTCATTTCTAACAAAGTCATGATGGATGCGGATCTTAATAACTTCGATTCGTTTCACGAAACTTTCCGGCATTCCCGGATGAACCCGCGCGAGTGGACTCAGGCTTACAAAGATGCCTGGAAGGATTTTTATGGTTTGGAGAACATGAAACGAATTTTAAGAAACGCTCCTCCCTCGAAATACTGGGGGGTTTTGCAGAACTTCATCTGGTACAAGAATGCGATTCAGGTAGAAGGGGAACACCCCATGCTGAACGGCTTTTTCAGGTTGAAAGAGCGTACGGAACGGCGGGTGGGATATCCGATCGAAAGCCGCTGGGTTTATTTTAAAAGGCGTTTCCGGGATGTGACCCAGGCACTTGCCGGATGGCTCCGACTGGCCTTTGAGATGGAAGAAGTTTGGCTTGCAACGCGGCGGCGGACGCCGCTGGAGGAAAGGGTGATTTCTGAGCTGGCACAGTTGCAGAAGCGGGTCACGGAGTGGCGAAGTCTCCGGCTTTCCGAGCTTCAGGAAATTTACAGGAAGGCCGCGGCCTCTTTAGCCGAGTCCTCAACCCGTGTCAAAGCGGCCACCAGAATCTCGATTCCCACTCGATTCCAGCTTTGGCTGAAGAAGTGGGATGTCTTTTTTGATTCCCTAACGTTTTCGCGTCTTCCGATGAAGCGTTTTTGGGATGATGTTTTTTCCCGTTTGAAGCAGGGAAGAATTTACGAAATCCGTTTTCATAAGATCTTTTTTAGGGGGATTCAAGAAATCGTTCTTTTAGTGAAATTCATTTTTTCCTTCCTGACTCAACCGGGGACTTCCCGGCTGAAAGATTAAAAAAGTGAATGTCGAAAGCAAGATACCTTCCTTCTAAAATGCCGCCGGCTGCCGGATTTCTTGGGTTTCGCTTGATGCGATCCGGGAACGGCTCTGCGGTCTATGAATTCCGTCCTAACGAAAATCATCAAAATACCTCCGGAAGCCTTCACGGTGGGGTACTCTGCGCGTTGGCGGATGAGACGATGGGGCGCGCATTCAAAACGCTTCTGCCTTCGGGGTCTTCCGGCGTGACGGTCGAATTTAAAATCAATTTTCTTTCTCCGGTTTTTCCGGGGGATTGCCTTCGGGCTTCGTCCGAAGTGATTTCCCGGGGGAAGAGTTTTTTTTACATCGAATGCGCGATCCGGCATCATTCCGGAAAACTGGCGGCCAAGTCATCCGGTACGTTCCGAGTGGTTTCCGGCGGATTGCGCGGTGAGAAAGGAAAAGAAAAATCAAAGAGTGGTATGGTGCGGCGCAGCGCGAAGGGGGACTTTCATGAGAAAGCCGAATAAAGACAATTTGGTCTGGATGGACATGGAAATGACGGGACTGGATCCGGAGAAGGACGGGATTCTTGAGATTGCGACGATTGTTACCGACAGCGAATTGAATGTCCTCGCCGAAGGCCCTCACTTGATTATTCACCAGCCGGCGAAAGTCCTCAGGCGGATGGATGATTGGAACCGCAAGCATCACGGGAAGTCCGGCCTTCTGAAAGCCGTCCGAAAATCCAAAATAACCCTAAAAAAAGCCGAACAGCTCAGTTTGAGTTTTATCAAGGAACATTGTGTCCCTCAGGAATCCCCGCTTTGCGGGAACAGCATTCATCAAGACCGCCGGTTTCTCATCCGGTATATGCCGAAGATTGATGCCTTCCTTCATTACCGTCACGTGGATGTCAGCACCGTCAAAACGCTGGTGCGGCGCTGGTATCCGAAGGGAAAGAGCGCGCCCCGTAAAAAGGATTCTCACCGCGCGCTGGATGATATCCGGGAATCGATCGAGGAACTGAAGTTCTACCGCAAGCATTACTTCCGACCGGGGCAGCGGTTAAAAAGGTCGTTTTTCCGGGTATGGCCGAGAAAAAGCTGAACCCGGGCAGTTGGATTGAAATAGCGGTCAGAAGTTTCGAGACCGGCCCTTCGGTAAAAAGAATTGCCCGGAATTTCTTTGTCCGTGCCGGGATCGATTCTTCCAGGATTACGTGCACCAGCGCTCCGGAATTTTTTGCAACGTGTGTTTATACCCGGTCGCTTTCCGAAGCGAAGGCTCTTCGGAAGGCGTTTTCAGCGTTCAATCGTGGAGCGCATGGGCTGCGGTTTTCTCGGCGTATTCTGAAACGGGGAGACTGGCTTGACAAGTGGAAGAATAGCTACCGCGCCGGTCCTCTGGGAGCGCGGTTTTTCCTGGTCCCTCTGCGGAGAAAAAAGCCCCGTTTGCCTCGCGGGAGAATCCCTGTTTTTCTGGATCCCCGGAGCGCGTTCGGAACCGGGACGCATGAGACCACGCGGTTGATGATACGGTTGATGGAAGGAGTGAAAGGGCGGTTCGGGGATTTTATGGACATCGGGACGGGGACCGGAATTTTGTCGGTGGTCGCGTTTCAGCTCGGGGCGGGGAGAATATTAGGAATTGACCGCGAAAGAAATTCGGTCCGGACGGCCCGGTTCAATCTTGTGAAAAATCGTTGCCGGCCCGCGAAATTATTCGTGAAAGAAATCAGCGGGTTTTGCCGGAAGGAGCGGTTTGATCTGGTTGGCGCCAATTTGCTGTCGGAAACGTTAATCAGTAACAAAAAGAAAATTATTTCACTCGTCCGGCCCGGGAAATATCTTGCTCTCTCCGGGATTGCGCGGAAGCACCTTAGGGCTTTCCGCGGCGAATTTCGGGATTGCCGGCTGAAATGCCTGAAAATGATGAAAGGGAGAAAATGGGGCGCGGTTCTTTATCAGAGAAAAAAGACGATATAATTGGAGGCGATTTTTGGGTGCGAAGACTCGGGCTTGTAAAACATCCCGAGGGGGGATATTACCGCGAAGTTTATCGTTCCAAGAATTTTCTTGAAGAAAAGTCTTTGCCGGCGGGATTTGCGGGCAGGCGGTCGATGTCGACCGGTATTTATTTCTTGCTCAAAGGCGGACAGTTTTCCGCTTTTCATCGCATCCGGTCGGATGAGGTATGGCATTTCTATGCCGGAAGCCCGCTTCGGCTGTACAGGATCAATCCGGCGGGGAAATTATCGACGGTTTATTTGGGGGCCGATCCGCGGAAGCGATGCGTCTTTCAAGCTGCCGTGCGGGCCGGCGACTGGTTTGCCGCGGAAGTTTCCGTCAAGGCAGGATTTTCGCTGGTTGGGTGCACGACGGCGCCGGGTTTTGACTTTCGCGATTTTGAACTGGCAAAGAAAGAAGATCTTTCGGCACGTTATCCCCGCTGGAAAGCTTTGATCCAACGGTTGACCCGGTAGCGGAAGTCCGTCAAGCGGCTCAAGGCGTTCTTGACAAGGCAAATTAAGCGGAGATAGTATACAAATCCAGTCCATATCGGAAGTCGGCATAAATGGTAGCGGGAGGATAAAAATGGCCAAAAAGATATTACTGATCGACGATGACCCTGCCCTTACGGCGATGTATGAATCCAGATTGGCTTCTTACGGTTACGAGGTGGTGCTTGCCGGAAACGGGAAGGAGGGAATGGAGAAGGTCAAGACCGAAAAGCCCGATTTGATTATTTCGGATGTCCTCATGCCGCAAATGAGCGGATATCAATTTTTGCAGGCCTTAAAAGGGACTGACGGCGGTACGCCTCCCCCGATTATCATTATTTCCGGCAAGCCCAGCATGAAGGATTTTTTTCCGAGTTGGGAGATCCATTCGTTTTTGCTTAAACCCTTTGAAGCGGATGAATTGCTGTCGGTTATCGAAGAGGCCATCGGGCCGGCACCGATTCAGACAAAGGCCGTCAAGCAGCCGGAGGTGGATGCACGGAAAGCCGCCGGGAAGCGTGTTTTGATCGCCGGGATGGAGGACTTTCTGATCGGCAAGATAAAGACGTTTTTGGAATCCAAAGGGATGCTGGTAACGGTTGCCGGCGAGGAAAACAAGGCTGCGGAAGTCGCTTTGAAGGAGAAACCCGAATTTATCCTGATCCAGTTTTGGGAAGAGCAGGATAAATTTGACGTTCTTAAAATTTACAATCAGCTGCAGGGGAAGCCCGAGATGAAAGGGGTTTCGTTTGTTTGCTTGAGCTCCAGCCGCAACGGACTGGAAGCGTCTAAGACCGTGAAGAAAATGCCCCTGATTATTCATGAAAGCAGCTCGGATTTGATCAACCAGGTTCAGGATTTTATTTTTTCGTCAGCGGCGAAGTAAAGGGCTTTTTGGGGGGCGCGTAAATTTAACGAAAGATCCTAAACAAAAATAGAAAAGGATAAAAAATGAACGCGATAAATTTTCGGAAGATTCTTCTTTCGGGCATCATAATCTTTTTTCTGTTTTTAGAGGCCGGCTCTCTCGGCGCGATGACTGTTTCGAACGATAGCGGTTCGAAAATTGCCGTCGGGATTCTTTGGCCCATGGGCGGGCAAGACCGTCCCGTTTTTTTTAAAATTTTGGATCCTCGCAATTCTCTTGACTTCAAGCCTGAACAAAAAGGCCCTTTCATCGTATCTGTCGCCAATTTGGACACGAAGGCGACAACGAGAATCGAAGGGGTTAATGCTCAGGACCGAGTTTTATTCGACGGGAAGGACTTGAAAAAGAAGTAACCTCTGCATTCCGTCCCGGATCAGAAAATAGACAATTTGATGTATTTTCGGGGTTGTTTCCTAAAATCCCGCAAAAGGTCGTTGAACTCGCCCGCAAGTTCCGTAAATTTCTGATAGAGATTTTGATCGTAAAAAAGCCTTCCGACCGTTCCGCGTTGTTTGTTGACCGAATCAAGAAGCGTCTCCGCTTCTTTCATAACGGCGGAGGATTGACGGAGCGCTTTATCGAAATCAGCCGTTTCCTCCCCGGTCAGGAACTCTCCATCCGCCAGAGGCGGCGAGTCTTTGCTTCCCATGGAGAGATCGACAAAACGATCGCCGAGCATTCCCTGTGTGCGAATGGCGGGAATGGAGTCTTTCTTGATCCGATCACGGATATCGGCCCGGATCTGGAAAATGACTTCGATGAGTCCGACTTCGGGGGCTTGGCTGAACGAGATGGAGGTGACTTTTCCGATCGTCATGCCGCCCATGGCGACGGGAGAACCGGTTTTCAGGCCGTTGACGTCGTGGAAAAGGGCCTTTAGGAACACGGTTTTTTGAAACAGCAGACCTTTGCTTCCTCCCGCGAAAATAATGCCGAGGATCAAAAGAAAGAGGCCCATAAAAGTCATCAGTCCGACCCGAAAATCGCTCCAAGCTTTTTCTTTGTCCAGGGTTGCCATTGAAAAATTTCCTTTCTATGAAAGGGAAGCTGCGCTTGCGGGATCCAGAAAGGCGAGGACCCGCTTGTCGTGCTGCTTCCGGAGTTCTTCGGAAGTTCCCTCGAAAATGAATTTTCCCTCATGAAGCATGACGATGGAATCGGCAAGCCGCATGGCGCTTCCCACGTCATGGGTGACGATTAAAATGGTCTTTTCCAGATTTTTTTTCAATTTAAGGATCAGCTGTTCGATGTTGTAGAGATTGACGGGATCGAGCCCCGTTGTGGGTTCGTCAAACAGGAAAATTTCGGGATCCGGCGCCAGGGCCCGCGCGATGGCGACGCGCTTTTTCATCCCGCCCGAAAGTTCGGCGGGGCGGAGTTCCGTGGCGTGATGAAGCCCCACGAATTTTAGTACTTCGTGGATCCGGGCCCGGATCGCTTCCGCTCCCGCAAGCTCCATTTCTCGCAGTCGGTAGCTTACATTTTCTCCCACCGTCATGGAATCAAACAGGGCCGATTGCTGAAAAACCATGGCCATTTTGAACCGGGTCCGAACCAGCTCCCGTTCGGATAGCCGGGAAATCTCTTCTCCCGCGACGAACAATTCTCCGTTTCTGGGTTTGATGAGCCCGAGGATGGCTTTGAGGATCGTGCTTTTCCCGACGCCGCTTGGGCCCAGAATGACTTTGGTTTCTCCCCGGGCAATGTCCAAATTGACACTCCGCACGACTTCGGCGCCTCCGTAACTGAGCGTGAGATGTCTGAGCCGGATCATCGGAACCGAGCCGTTTCGCGGTTTAGCGATCATGTCCTACCACCAGGTGATGATATAAATTTTAGTGAGAAGAAAATCTAATGCGAGAATCGTGATGGCGGAGATGACGACTGCCCGGGTTGTCGCTTCGCCGACGCCCGCGGATCCGAATCCCGTCCGCATGCCCGAATAGCAGGCGACGACTCCGATTACAAATCCGAACGCGAGCGCTTTGATGATGCCTCCCCAGACGAAGGCGGGGGTCAGGACTTCGAAGAACGAGTCGCAGAAAAACCGGGCGCTGATCTGGACGACCTGGCAGGCGACGAGTAGTCCGCCGAGGAATGCGAATGCGTCGCAGATAATCGTGAGGACCGGCATCATGAGCGTGCAGGCGACCAGTCTGGGTTCCACGAGTTTTTTGACGGGGTCGCTCCCTTCGGCTCGCAGCGCGTCAATCTGCTCTCCGATCGCCATGGAAGCCAGCTCTGCGGCGATCGCCGATCCCGAACGCGCGGCAACTATCATCGACGATAAGACGGGGCCGAGTTCCCGGATGACGGTGGTTCCGAGCGGGCGGCCGATGTAGGAGGTTGCGCCGAAATTGCGGAGTTCCACGATGCTTTGCAGTGCGGAAACCAGTCCCATGAAGAGGCCGGTCAGCGTGACGATCGGAAGCGATCCGAACCCGATGGCGTCCATGTGCCGCCGGGTAATGGTTCTTTTGTATGGTGGAGAGAAGGCCGAAACGAGAGCGGTTTTGGTGAAAACGGTGATGGCGCCGATTTCGGCGAAAAATGCCAAGACGGATTCTGAAGTCTTTCTAAATAGAAACGAGATAATTTTTCGCATGGCAGCAAATATCGTATATCCTAATATATCGTTCGTTTACGGGGAGTTTTTAACGTTAATTTCGATTGTCCTTCGGGCGGATCGGAGGGAGAATGAACGGCAGGAAAAGGCGGGCGAGATAATGAAGACGGAAAAATCGAAAAAAATTCGGGCGAATCCGCATCTTTACGAGGCGAATGCGCGGATTTTTTTACGGCGACTCTCTCTGAGGTTTGGCCGTAAACTGACTCTTAAAACTGTTCCGGATGAAATCTGGTCGGATTTTAAAAAGCGCGGATTTGATCTGATCTGGCTGATGGGCGTATGGCAGAGAAGTCCGCTTGCGAGGAAGGCCGCGTTGGATAATCCTTCTCTCAGATCGGTTTACGACAAAGTTCTTCCGGGATGGACGGAACGGGACGTGGCGGGGTCTCCCTATGCGGTTTATTCCTACCGTCTCGCTCCTGAGTTGGGTGAGCATAAGGAGTTGCCGTCCCTTCGCGAAAAATTGAACCGCATGGGGTTAAAGATGATCGTGGATTTTGTGCCGAATCATCTGGCCATGGACCATTCCTGGACGGTCAAGTATCCGGAACGGTTTGTTCGGGCGGAGCGCAAAAAGCAGGAAGCTTATCCCGGATGGTTTTTTGAGACACCCGGCGGGATTTATCTGGCGCATGGGAGGGATCCTTATTTCCCGCCGTGGACGGATACCGTCCAGGTGAACTTTTTCTCGCCCGAGTTACGGAAGGCTTTGACGGACGAATTGCTTCATATCTCGGAAATGGCCGATGGGGTGCGTTGTGACATGGCGATGCTCGGGCTCAACGAAGTGTTTCAGCGGGTGTGGGGGCCTTTTGTGGGAGGGGTCCGGCAGCCGGAGGAGGAATTCTGGCCCGGTGTAATTTCCGCCGTGAAGCGGAAAAAACCGGGATTCTTATTTTTGGCCGAAGTCTATTGGGGGCTTGAATCAAGGCTGCAGAAGATGGGATTTGATTTTACTTACGGCAAGGTTTTATACGACCGGCTGCTTGAATCTCCTCCCGTCGCGATTTCGGATTATTTGAGATTGCCGGTATCCGAGCTTCGGCGATCGGCTCATTTCATCGAGAATCACGATGAACGGAGGGCGGTCGGAGCTTACGGGAGGGAGCGTTCGCTGGCCGCCGCCGCGGTGATCGGAACCCTGCCCGGTATGCGGTTTTTCCATGACGGGCAGCTTGAGGGGAAAACAATTCAGCTTCCCATTCAATTGATCCGGGAACCGGATGAAATTCCGGACGAGCGGGTGGCCAATTTTTATGACAGCTTGTTTGGTTTCGCCGACCGGGAGGTTTTTCATAAAGGTCGATGGGGAATCGGGGAAGTCCGGCGGGCGTTTTCGGAAGATAAAAGCTTCGAGAATATTCTTTGCTGGAATTGGCGCTATGGGAAACAGGTCGCAACCATCGCGATTAATTACTCGGCGGGGGCGGCGAGCGCCTTAATCGGTGGGAAGATTTTTAATTTTAAACCCTGGCAGGTTTATTTCTGCATGGGGAAATGCTGATCAAAATACGCTGTTCTAATTCTTGCCAAGGACGTTGATTTTGAATAGGATGTGCAGCGAATTTTTAAGTTTTCAAAGAAGGTCTAGGTTGGAGCGCAGCAAAAACCATCGGGGTTTTTGATGAGTGCCGAAACCAGGAAGCTTCGGCTGCCCGTCCTAATGGCTTTGCCATTAGGACTGATAAAATTTGATTGCAATATTTCTCATTGGATTGAAAAGACCACTCGCCCCGCTTGCGCGGGGCTGATAACATTTGCATGCAATGCTTCGCATTGCTTTACGTTAGCGAAGGGGCAAACAGCAAGTTTGCCACGGAGTGCCGGAAGCAAGAGCTTCCGGCCGCCCGTGTTTAGGGCGAGGTTGAAGTGCCCGCCCCGCTTGCGCGGGGCTGATAACATTTGCATGCAATGCTTCGCATTGCTTTACGTTAGCGCCCGTAGCTCAGTTGGATAGAGCATCTGCCTTCTAAGCAGAGGGTCGCCTGTTCGAATCAGGCCGGGCGCGGTATTAATAATTCAAAATTCAAAATTCAAAATGCGAAATGAATGGAATATGAAACGAAGAATGCCAGTTTTTTACTGCTAGAGAGGTTTCTTCCCGGAGGGCCTGGCGCGGTATTGATAATTCAAAATGCAAAATGCAAAATCAAGTGAGGACAGAACTTGCAAAAGGCAAATCGTTAGTCGTGAAATTTGCCGCTCAAACTTATTTCCAGAGACCTCGGCTTAGAAGCTTGCGTGGGGCATTTTTATAATTTTCTTATAACGTCACGACCGGCTTTCAGTTTTTTATTTTGAATTTCGAGTTATTTCGAGGTGCTTTCTACTTTTGAAAGCGGGAATTGAACCCTAAGGGAATACCGCTTC
>Ga0116177_10002559_pt1 | contig 13347 bp, 13 predicted proteins | sample AD_STIC10_MetaG_FD_89750 | JGI IMG/M metagenome (GOLD analysis project Ga0116177, IMG submission 89750) | Active sludge microbial communities of municipal wastewater-treating anaerobic digesters from USA - AD_STIC10_MetaG | ecosystem: Engineered > Bioreactor > Anaerobic > Digestate | place: USA...
ATCGACCTCGCCAATGCAGGACTTTCCCCGACGTCTCTCGTCACTTGAACCTCCTCGCGTCCAATACCCGAGGGGGTCAATTCCTCAGTTCGCTAGGGGGTCAATTTCTCACTTCGCCTGACAGGGCCTCGCATGCCGTCGAGCCCTTTGTGCCAGCCCTGACAGTCGCGCACGTGGAAACTGTTGAGCCGGCCGTGCTGCGCGACCAGCAAGCGCCGCCTCAGTCGATCCCATCGGGTCTCTGGCGGCCTCCGCGCACTGTGTGACGAGCTGAGTCGCAACGCGCCATTCGCGCGTCGCAATCCATCAAATCGATAAGTGGACATCACATGCGTCGAGCATGGCTATTGTCCTGCGCTGTCGGCAGTGCGCCGGCCGCGTGGGCGGACCCCGTCACCTATGCGCAGGCGATTGAGCGCGCAGCAGGGGCATCTCCAACAGTTGAAGCGCAAAAGGCTGCCTTGGACAGCGCTAGGCAATCTGTTCGCCCTGCAGGACAGTTGCCGGATCCTCAGTTGGCGCTGGGTATCGAAAACGTTCCCGTAAGCGGGGCCGACCGGTTCAGGCTCAACCGCGACGAGATGACGATGGCGAGCATCGGCATCATGCAGGATGTGCCGAGCAATGCGACAAGGCGGGCCCGGGAAGGGGTGGCTCAGGCCGAAGTGCGAGCTTCGGAGGCTTCCATCGGGATCGCGCGGTTGGAAGCACGGCTCGCAGCAGCCAATGCGTGGATCGATCTCTATTTTGCGCAGGCTAAGCTTGCGGCGCTGAAAGCTCTGGAAGGTGACGCCACGAGCCTCGACCGCGCCATTGTTGCAGCGGTCGGCGCGGGCGGCTCGTCGTCGGATCAGGCGCTGGCTGCGAAGCTTGCAATCGCGCGGCTGCAGGACCGCATCGCCAGCGCCCAAGCTGAGATGGGAATGGCGCGCGCCGAGCTCGAACGCTGGATTGGGTCGATCGGATCGGATGGCGTTGGGGCATCAGCTCCAGTGTTCGATGTCGCCCCCGTAGCGCTGCGGGCGCATGTCGAACACCATGTGGAGTTGGCGGGATCGGAGGCGGATGTCGGGCGGGCAAAGGCGGCTCTGGAGATGGCACGGGCGGCGCGCGATCCGGACTGGTCATGGTCGCTCATGTACGGCCGGCGCGATGAGGACCTCGGCGACATGGTCTCGTTCGGACTGAAGTTCAGCCTGCCGCTCTTCCAGTCGGATCGGCAAACGCCGCTGATCGATGCTCGCCAGGCAGATGTCCGGCAGGCAGGTTTTGTGCGCGATGCAACACTGCGCGAGCATCTGGCAATGCTGGAATCGAAGTTGGCGGAGTATGCAAGTCTCCAACAGCGCCTTACTCGCCTTCGCGACGTCGTTGCGCCGCTCGCTGTTAAGCGCGAAGAGATCGCGCTCGCAGGGCAGGCAGCTGGCACGGGATCGCTGGAAAGAGTGTTCGCCATGCGACTCGAAGCCCGGGAGGTTGATCTCGACAGGCTTGAGCTCGAACGACAGCTCCTCCGCACCGGCGCCTATCTGACACTTGAATACGGGGAGGGCGCGTAGTGACACGCCAACACGCGCTCCTGGGAGCGGGCTTTCTTGCGGTCGTTGCAGTCGTTGGCTTGATCGGCTTCTGGCTGGGTCGCCAGCAGCCATCCGCTTCGCCTCAGAGCGAGGTGCTCTACTGGTACGATCCGATGGTTCCCGACACGCATTTCGACAAGCCAGGCAAATCGCCCTTCATGGATATGGAGCTGGTGCCGCGTTATGCGGGCGAGCGGGAAGCGGCTTCAGGTGTCGCTATCAGTCCGGGCGTTGTCCAGAACCTCGGCATCCGTCTCGCACCGGTCGAGCGAACCTCCGGCGGCGCGACCACGCGCGCTTCGGGCATGCTCGTCTTCAACGACCGCGCGCTTGCGACCGTGCAGGCCAAGCAGGAGGGCTTCGTTGATCGCAGTCACGGCAGGGCGGTGGGCGATATCGTTCAGGCCGGAGATCCTCTGGTCGATGTCCGCGTACCCGCATGGAGCGGCGCGATCGCAGAATACCTTGCGTTGCGCGATGGCTCCGACCCTGCACTTGCGGAAGCGGCACGCCGTCGGCTGGGATCGCTCGGCGTTCCGAATGAGGCGACCCAGGCTGCAGAAAGCCAGGGAGCTGCGCCGGTGACTTTCACGATCCGAGCGCCAGTTTCTGGGGCGCTTGTGTCTCTTGAGGCGCGGCCGGGCGCTGCACTGGGAGCAGGGGCTTCGATCGTGACGATCAGCGGCCTTTCGCCCGTGTGGTTGGTCGTGTCGGTGCCACAGGGTTCGATTGGCGCCACAAAACCGGGGACGACAGCTGCCATCCGCTTCCCAGCATTCCCCGGCGACGAATTCGCTGGTCGAGTCGAGACGATCCTGCCGGTTGCGAATGCCGCCAATCGCACTGTCGAAGTGCGTGTCACTCTCGACAACGGCAGCGGGCAGCTACGCCCTGGCATGACGGGGGATGTGACGTTCACCGCGGCATCCGGAGGCGACGCTCTCACTGTGCCGTCCGAGGCGGTGATCCGCACCGGCTTGCGCAACCTCGTCATTGTCTCCCGTCCGGACGGTGCTTTCGAACCTGTAGAGGTGATGCTTGGCGCGGCGGTCGGAGATCGTCTGGAGATCAGATCGGGCGTTTCGGAAGGGCAGCAAGTGGTCGCATCCGGGCAATTCCTGATAGACTCGGAGGCGAACCTCACGGGCGTGCTGGAGCGATTGCGAGGCGCAAAGCCTGCTGCAAAGCCGGCGATCTATGAATCGACGGGGCGCGTGACGGCGGTAGACGCTAGTAGCGTAACGATCGCACATGCGCCCGTGCCTCAGCTCAATTGGCCAGACATGACGATGGGGTTCGGCTGGGGCGAGGTCGAACGCAATGTCGTAGTCGGCGATGCCGTCAGCTTCGCCTTCCGCAAGAGCAAAATGGGCTTCGAGCTGACATCCATTCGCAAGACAGGGGATGCGCAATGATCGCGGCGGTCATTCGCTGGTCTGTCGCCAACCGCTTCCTGGTGGTACTCGCGGCGCTCGTGCTCGCTGGCGCAGGCGCGCTGGCAATTCGCTCGACCCCGGTTGACGCCTTGCCAGACCTTTCGGATGTGCAGGTCGTCGTCCGCACCAGCTATCCCGGTCAGGCGCCGCAGATCGTGGAAGACCAGGTCACGTACCCTGTCAGCACGGCTATGCTGTCCGCGCCCGGGGCGCGCAGTGTGCGCGGCTACTCCTTTTTTGGCGACAGCTTCGTCTACGTGATTTTTGAAGAAGGGGTCGATCTCTACTGGGCGCGCTCGCGCGTGCTCGAATACATGAGCCAGGCGCGTGAGAGGCTTCCGGAGGCGGCGCGCTCCAGTATTGGCCCCGACGCAACCGGGGTTGGCTGGGTCTATCAGTACGCCTTGGTTGACCGCACGGGCGGCCACGATCTCGGGCAACTTCGCGCCCTGCAGGACTGGCTCATCTCGTTCGAACTGAAGTCAGTGCCTGGAGTTGCCGAAGTCGCTTCCGTTGGCGGGATGGTGCGACAGCATCAGATCGTGCTCGATCCGCAGAAAATGGCGACTTACGAGGTCTCCCAGCGGACGATCGCTGACGCTGTCGGCCGAGCAAACCAGGAAGCAGGAGGCGCTTCCATCGAGCTGGGTGAAGCAGAACACGTTGTGCGCGCCAGCGGCTATCTCCGGACGCAGGACGATTTCCGCAGCATCCCGGTCAAACAGACAAGCGAGGGTGTGCCCGTAACGCTCGGCGATGTCGCCTGGGTGGAGGTCGGTCCCCAGATGCGCCGGGGAATAGCGGAGCTCAATGGAGAAGGCGAAGTCGCCGGCGGCGTCATCGTGATGCGGGTAGGCGCGAACCCCCGCGATGTCATAGCGGGCGTCAAGGCTAAGATCGCAGCGCTGAAGGACCGTCTCCCGGCAGGCGTCGAGATTGTCAGCACATATGACAGATCCGGTCTGATCGATCGCGCTGTGGAGAATCTCTCACACAAGCTGATCGAGGAATTCATAGTCGTCGCACTGGTGTGTGCGCTCTTCCTGTTCCACTTGCGGTCGGCGTTGGTGGCGATCATCACCCTGCCGTTAGGTATCGCCGCCGCCTTCCTTGTGATGCGATCTCAAGGGGTGGAAGCCAACATCATGTCGCTCGGCGGCATTGCGATCGCGATCGGCGCCATGGTCGATGCGGCGATTGTTATGATTGAGAACGCTCACAAGCGGCTGGAACACTGGCGCGAAGACCACGGCGGCCAGATGCCAGCGGGCGCCGACCATTGGCGGGTGATCACCGAAGCCGCGATCGAGGTCGGGCCCGCTCTCTTCTTCAGCCTGATGATTATCACGCTCTCATTCCTCCCCGTTTTCACCCTTGAAGCGCAGGAGGGGAGGTTGTTTGCCCCGCTCGCCTTCACGAAGACCTATGCGATGGCGGCGGCCGCAGCCCTCGCGGTAACGCTCACGCCTGTGCTGATGGGCTACTGGATTCGCGGGCGAATTCCCCAGGAGAGCGCGAACCCTGTGAATCGTGGCCTGGCTACGGCCTACCGGCCGGCGCTCGATGGCGCTCTCAATCATCCGCGCGTGGTGATCGTCATCGCTGTCCTGGCTCTGGCAACGACTGCCTGGCCGATCATGCGCTCGGGAGCGGAATTCATGCCCGCGATGGATGAGGGCGATCTTCTCTATATGCCAACAGCCCTGCCTGGACTTTCGGCAGGCAAGGCATCCGAGTTGCTCCAGCAGACTGACAGGCTCATCAAGACGGTCCCTGAGGTGGAAAGCGTCTACGGCAAGGCGGGCCGCGCCGAGACTGCAACCGATCCTGCCCCGCTTGAGATGTTCGAGACCACGATCCGGCTGCGCCCGCAGGCGGAATGGCGCGCGGGCATGACGACGGAAGGCATCATCGCCGAACTCGACGCGCGCGTGCGTGTGCCGGGGTTGACCAATGTCTGGGTCCCGCCAATCCGCAATCGCATCGATATGCAGGCAACCGGCGTGAAAAGTCCCATCGGCGTGAAGCTGAGCGGCGCGGATCTCAAAACTCTCGACACGGCCGCGCAGTCAGTCGAGCAGCTCGCCAGGAAAGTGCCGGGCGTCTCCTCAGCGGCTGCCGAGCGCGTCAGCAGCGGCCGATATCTCGACATCGAGATCGACCGGGTGGCGGCAAGCCGCCTCGGGCTCAACATTGCTGATGTGCAGGAGACCGTTTCCGGCGCAATCGGCGGCGAGGTCATCGGGCAGCTTGTCGAAGGAAGAGCGCGCTATCCCATCAGCCTGCGCTATCCGCGTGAGCTGCGCGATACGCCCGAACGCCTCGCCCAGCTTCCCATCATCACTGACGGCGGACAACTACTCACGCTCAACGACGTTGCACGCATCACGATCACTGACGGCCCGGCCATGATCCGGAGCGAGAACGGGCGGCTTGCCGCTTTCGTCTACGTCGATGTTCGCGGACGGGACATCGCGTCGGTCGTGCGAGATCTCGAGCAGGCAGTCGCGTCGGCAATGCTGCCAGCCGGCGTCACGGTCTCCTACTCCGGACAGTTCGAATTCCTCGCGCGCGCGGCCGAGCGCCTCGCTGTTATTGGACCCCTGACGCTGGCTATCGTCTTCCTGCTTCTCTTCATGACGTTCCGCAGCATGTCGGAAGCGCTCCTGGTCATGGCCAGCATTCCCTTCGCCCTGATTGGCGGCGTGTGGCTAGTTTACGCGCTCGGCTACAACTTGTCGGTCGCAGTCGGCGTCGGTTTCATCGCGCTGGCGGGGCTGGCGGCGGAGTTTGGCGTCGTAATGCTGCTCTACCTGCGCAACGCCATCGACGAACGAGTCAGGCGGAACGAACCTCTGGACGCTGCTGGCCTTGCAAGCGCGATCCGCGAAGGCGCGCTTCTGAGGCTTCGGCCGAAGACCATGACCGTGGCGGTGGTTCTGGCGGGCCTGCTGCCGATTCTCTTTACGGGGGGAGCAGGCGGAGAAGTCATGCGCCGTATCGCAGCCCCGCTGGTCGGCGGCATGATCACAGCACCGTTGTTATCTCTCTTTGTCATTCCCGCGGCCTATCTCATGATCCGGCGCCGCGGCCGCGCGGTTGTCGCGCTTTCGAACGACCGGATCGCATTTACTGGAGACTGACATGCGAATTCTCATACTTGCAGCTTCAGCGAGCCTCATTGCAGCGTGCTCGCCACAAGCCCCAGAGCCTGCTGCAACCGTGCCGGCGCCAGAGCCCGCAGCGGCGGCGCCGCCGTCGATGCCGGACATGCCGATGCCCGCCGCAAACCCTTCCGCAGGTCCTGTCACGAGCAGCGGCAAGATCACGGCGATCGATGCCGCTGCGGGCGCGGTGACCATCGATCACCAGGCAATTCCTGAAGTAAAATGGGAAGCGATGACGATGGCATTCACCACGACCGATCCAGCGATGCTCCAGGATCTGAAGGTCGGCGACAGCGTATCGTTTGATCTGAAGAGCGCATCCGAGCCGACTAAGATCAGCCGCATCGTGAAGCAGTAGACAATCGAAACGGAGGCCGACGTGCAGCGACGAACAGTCCTGAAGTGGATTACAGCGACGGCGACGCTCGGCGCCTGCCAGCAAGCGCCGCGTGTCTACGACCTGAGGGTAAGACGCGACGTCGGTTGTCCGTGTTGTCACGTCTGGACCGATCTGATGGAACAGACAGGTCGTCTTCGGGTGACGCTGGTCGATGTACCGGATCTGCCAGCTTACAAGCAGCAGGTGGGCCTGCCCGCGGGTCTCGGTTCATGTCACACGACATTAGTCGACGGTTATGTCATCGAAGGTCACGTGCCTTCGGAAGATATCCTGCGATTGCTGGAAGACCGTCCGTCGGGCGTGAAGGGGATTGCCGTACCAGGCATGCCACGGGGGTCGCCCGGCATGGAACAACCCAATGGCGCCAAAGATTCCTACGAGGTCATAGCGTTCAAGGCGGACGGAAGTCAGAGCGTTTTCGCGCGCCATTCTGGAAATCAGTGAGGGGCTGCGCCTCGGCGTGCGTATTCCAAGACGCGGGGCGCGATGCGGACGATGAGCGTGTCCCCTAAATGATGCCACGGCCCGTCCCCCCAACCCAGGGCCGGGGTAGAGCGGGCGCCGGGCAACCGGCGTCCGCTCAAGTCATCGAGCGGTTCCCAAGGCGGCATCGGCAGTGAACGTCCTTGCGCGCTTAATAAAGTTTTGAATCCGAGGGATTCACGAAACGCGAGCGTATACGTGTAGGACGCGCTTTGGCGCGGCATCCCCACGAGGAGCCATCTATGGTCGACAGGGCGGAGCGTGGCCTTGGCCGGCGCCAGTTTCTTCTTGGCACCGCACTGGCAGGCGCCGCCATTGGCGTGCGGCCGGCTGCCTGGGCGCAGCAGCACGCGCATCAGCCGGCTGAGCGTGTACAGGACACCCTGAGCGGTTCCGACATTCATCTGACTATTGCACACGGCGATATCACGATCGATGGACGGCAAGGGCACGCTGTTACCATCAATGGCGCTGTTCCTGGGCCGCTCGTCCGCCTCAAGGAAGGTCAGCACGTCCGCCTTCATGTCAGGAACACGCTCGAGGAGGACACCTCGATCCACTGGCACGGCCTGTTGGTGCCGTTTGAAATGGATGGAGTTCCGGGCGTGAGCTTCCCTGGCATTCGGGCGGGCGAAACATTCGTCTATGAGTTCGACGTCAAGCAGGCTGGCACGTATTGGTTCCACAGCCACTCAGGCCTGCAGGAACAGATCGGCCACTACGCGCCGATGATCATTGATCCAGCCGGAGCCGACCCGGTGGCCTATGATCGCGAGCACGTTATCGTGCTGTCGGACTACAGCTTCATCCATCCTCACAGGATGTTCCAGAAGCTCAAGCAGGAAGCGGGGGTGTTCAACTATCAGAAGCAAACCGTCGCGGGACTTCTCGCGGGCAAGGATCAGACCCTTGCAGAGCGCATGTCCTGGGCCAAAGAATTGATGGATCCCACGGACATCTCCGACATCACCGGCGCAGTTTACACCTTCCTCGTGAACGGGCGGGGCCCGAGAGACAACTGGACAGGTTTGTTCACACCCGGCGAACGTGTGCGCCTGCGTTTCATCAACGCCGCAGCCCAGACCATATTCAACGTCCGGATTCCGGGCCTCAAGCTGTCCGTCGTGGCGACGGACGGCCAGAATGTCCGGCCGGTAAGCATTGACGAATTCCAGATCGGCAATGCCGAGACTTACGACGTGGTTGTGACGCCGTCGGAGGATCGCGCCTTCGCGCTTGTTGCGGAGGCCGTCGACCGTTCAGGAATGGCCTTTGCGACACTGGCGCCGCGCATGGGCATGCGAGCTGAGGCGCCGTCGCTACGCGAGCGTCCGCTTGGCACGATGAAAGACATGGGCATGGCGCATGACATGTCGCCCAAGGCCGGCGACGCCGCCGATCACGCTGCCATGGGACATGGTTCCGCGGGAGCTGAGCCGGGAATGGCCCCGCCGCGCGCTCGCGGCTCCGATGCAATGACCGACATGTCCGGCATGGGCGGGATGGACATGTCGATGCGTAATTGGATGAACGCTCCGCAGGTCAAGCTGGGGCCTGGCGTACAGTCGATCGCGCCCATGCCCATGGACCGCACGAGCGAGACAGGCCAGGGGCTGGAGAGCGTCGGGCACCGTGTGCTTGTCTACAAGGACCTCGTGGCCCTGGAGCCGAATGCCGATATCCGGGCTCCGTCTCGCGAGCTGGAGATCAGGCTCACGGGCAACATGGAACGCTTCATGTGGGGCTTCGATGGACGGAAGTATTCCGAGCGGCCAGCGCCCTATTCTTTCCGAAAGAACGAGCGTGTTCGTGTGAGCCTCGTCAACGATACGATGATGGCGCACCCAATCCATCTTCATGGGCACTTCTTCGAACTGGCGCATCGGGCGCCCCCTGGCCACATGCCCCGCAAACACACGGTCATCGTGGCGCCTGGGGGTGTCGTGAAGTTCGACTTCACCGCGGAGCCCGGCGACTGGGCCTTCCACTGTCACATGCTCTATCACATGCACGCCGGGATGTTTCAGGTGTTCAGCGTGCGTCCGCTCGATGGAGCCGCAGCATGAACCGGGGCCTCCTCCTGGCCGCGCTTTCGGTCGGCATCTCCACACCCGCCTTCGCGCAGCATGAAGGTCATGGCGCCCCGCCCAAGCCCGCGCCTCAAGCGCCCGCGCCGGCCACGCGGCCGCCTCAGTCGCCTGCGCCGCGACCGCAGCCTGACGCGCGCCCAGACGATCATGCCGACCATGGTCAACAGCAAACTCCAGCGCCCGCGGGCGACGCGCATGCGGGCCACGACATGGCCGCCGAAGCGATCGACCCACCTGAGGTGGGAAACGACATTCCGCCCGACCGTCCGGCCGAGTTTGCAGCGGACAGGTTCTTCAAGAAGGACGACATGGATCGAGCGCGCGGAATCCTGCGCGATGAACATGGCGGCGGCACGACCTACAAGATCATGGGCAACCTGCTCGAGTATCAGACTCACAACGGAGAGGACGGATACCGCTGGGATGGCGAGGCCTGGTTTGGCGGTGACATCGATCGGTTCGTCTTGAAGACCGAAGGCGAGGGGAGCGATGACATCGAGGGAGCCGAGGTCCAGGCGCTCTATTCGCGGGCGTGGGATCATGTGACGGACCTCCAGCTCGGGATACGGCATGATTTCGAGCCCGGGCCATCACGGACATATCTCGCAGCCGGGTTCGAAACGCTTCTGCCATATTGGTTCGAGGTCGAAGGAGCGTTGTTCGTGGGTGAACGCGGCCAAGTTCTGGGCCGGCTGGATGGCAGTTATGATTTGCAGCTGACGCAGCGCGTCGTCCTTCAGCCACGCGCGGAGCTGAACTTTGCCGCGCGTGATGACGAGGCTGTCGGAATCGGATCAGGCTTGTCCGATGCCGAGCTCGGACTTCGCTTGCGCTACGAGATTCAGCGCGAGTTTGCGCCTTACATCGGCATAAATTGGGAACGCAAATTCGGCGGGACAGCCGATTACGCGCGAGCTGAGGGCGAGCGTGCGGAAACAACGAGTTTCGTCGTTGGCCTGCGCGCCTGGTATTGATCATTGAGCGGAGGGATACATGACGATGCGAAGTCTAGCGGCAATTCTTGCCGTCTCGGTGTTCGCTCAGGCTTCAATCGCTGCGTCAGCTCAAGGAGCGAGTGACGCCCCGGTCATCGCGCAGCTGTCGAAAGAGGCTGGCGAGGCCGCAAGCGTTGTTGACGCGTTTCATGCAGCGCTCAACCGAAACGATGCGAACGCGGCTCTGGCGCTGCTTGCGGATGAGACAATCGTCTTTGAAGGCGGTCATGCCGAGCGGTCCAAGGCAGAGTATGCCGGGCATCACGCCGGAGCCGACGCTGCCTATGCCTCTTCGGTCCCATCACGGCTTGTAAGGCGAAGCGGCTTTGCAAGCGCTGACGTCGCCACGATCATCAGCGAGACGCGCACGACAGGCCGCTACAAGGACAAGCCCGTTGATCGCATTTCGACGGAAACAATGATCCTCCGCAAGACGGCCGATGGATGGCGTATTGCGCATATCCATTGGTCGTCCAGGACGGCTGGCTAGCCGCTCCGTCAGGGCTCGTCGATTCCGACGCCCTCTGCCCGGAGCAGCGTCGCGAGCTGTTTGCGCGCGCGGTAGATGCGGGTCTCGACGGCTTTGGCCGTAATGCCCAGAATGTCGCCTGCAGCCTCCTGCGACAGCCCTTCGAACATTGTCAGCAGCAGCGGCTCCTTCAACTGCGGAGGAAGCATCGCGATGGCGCGATCCAGCCGCGCAAGCGCGGCTTCCTGCGTGTCGGCCGGGAGATCAGCATCCGGGGTCGCGGACTCGGCCGCCTCCAAGGGCGCTGCGTGGTAGAAGAATTTTCTGACCGTTCGACGTCTGCCCCAGTCACGGCACTTGTTCAGGGCGATGCGACGCAGCCAGGTCAGAGCGGAGCGATCGGGATCATAGCGCCCGAGCGCTTGCCAAGCAGCCACGAACGTCTCTTGAAGGAGATCATAGGTCTCGTCTGCGTCTCCAACATATCGCCGGATGAAGCGATACAGCGGTTCCTGATAGCGTATCACGAGATTGTCGAAGGCGCGGCGATCGCCCGTCAGCGCGCGTGCAGCAAGCGATGCATCACTCTCGCCCGGGGAGGGGGCGGTCATTCTGTATCGGTCGTCAGGGCCTGGGCGATCTTGTCATCGAAGCGTTGACGCTGCTCCGGCGTCAGGACGCTGCGCATGGCGAACACATGCTCGATCGTCTCCGACTGAAGTCGTCCCATGGCGTCGTGAAAATGGTGGACAGCTGCCTCCACCTCGGGTCCTGCCGTCTCGCTGCCACGGATGGCGTCAGCAAGCTCGGCATTTGCCTTCCTCATCTCGCCTTCAAGCATCTCGCGGCGTGCTGCGAAGGTTTCTTCGATCACGTGAAGCTTGTCGTCCTGTTGGGGGGTAAGCGACAATTGTTGGTGGACAAGGTCGTGCAGAGAGCCGCCGCCGGCCGGCTTTTGAGCAATGAGCTGGCTGCCAAGCCAAACACCGGCAATGCCGCCTGCAAATGCCAGGAGCAACGTGACGATCGCGCTGCGAAGCGAGATCTTCACTCGGAACGCTCAAGCAGCGTGGAGGGGGCCAGGCTTGACCACGCTGCGAAGGGAGAGGCCTTCGCCGGTCCCACCGCCGCCGCTGTAGAAGCGCTCGCAAATACTCCACCCGCCATGACAAGAAGAAGCGCAAGCGCGCGCAATCCCCATGTCTGGGATTTGGCGGCCGCGGTTTCGGAGAGGCGGGCACGGACGGCGTCCGCCACTGTATCCAGCGAACGATCGACAGGCTGCGCCCTGAGTTCCCCCAGCAGCTGATCCAGTTCGGGCGGCAATCCGATCTCCCTGCAATCCGTCCCTGCCAGACTATACGCAAGGCCGGTCGAATTCACGCAAAAGAACAAGCAGACGCCCTTGGGGGCCTATAACGGAGCCCCGGTGAAGGTGGTGGCGGCCGATATGAGCACGACCGCGCCCAGGAATAGCGCCGCCTCCGCCCTTAGTGAGGCCTTCAGCCAGCGGCGGGCTTCAGGCGGGGAGGCGAGCAGGCGGCGGGTCAAAATTTGCTTGTTCAGGGCCCCGATAGCCATCCCGGCCAGACCTATGGCCAGCTTTCCCAACAAGAGCTTGCCGTAGGCTGTTGTCAGGAGGGCTTCGACGCTGCCGGACAGGATAAGCGCCAGCCAGACTCCCAGGACAACGAGAAGCGGAATGGCGGCTACGGCAATTGCGCTGAAGCGCCTGAGCCTGACAGCCAGCGTGGCGTCGTCCAGCTGGTCAGCCGGAAACAGATTCAGCGGCGCAGCGATCCAGAATCCGGCAATGAGAACATGCGCCGCCAGCGCCCACGGCGCCAATCCAGGGTCAGCGAGGCCCTGCGTATGGCCGGTAAATGCAAAGCCCAGGCTCGCGGCAACAGCGCCGATCACGCAGGCGGCTCGAATGCCGAACCAGAGTCCCACCACCGCGGCGATCGCTCCGCCGACAATAAAGACAGATGATGCGCCAAGCACCGTCCAGGCAAGCGCGATCAACTCGAAATCGATGACGCCGGGGCCATCGCCCAGCTGCACAAGCAGGATGAGGAAGCGGACAGCGACGAACGTCAAAGTTGCCAAGGCCGCGCCGACAGCTATCGGACGCAGTCTGGAGAATGCATCGCGCTCCACAACGCCAAGTGCGGCATGGAGCGCGAGACCAATCACCAGAATGGCGGAAAGATTGAGACCGAGCCGATCGGCAAACTGCGCCAGTGTCAGCCCGTCCCCATCCATTTCAGAGCTAGCCGGTCACAGCGAAGCGGACGGCTCCCGGCATCGCGTGGCCATCCTTCGCCATGGACTTCCAGGAGAGGGTATAGCTGCCCTTTTCAAGCTTCGGCAGCGGGACGACAAACTCCTTCCCGAGCGTCTTGGACGGCTTGAAATCCAGCGCGATATGCTTGTTGTCCGCCGTCATCAGCATGATGCTGGTGATCGCGCTTTCGTGCTCGAAGGTCACTTTGAAATCTGCGGGCGCGGCAGCCAAGCGGGCATTGTCATGAATGCTCGTCTCGACCATGCCGCCGTGAGCGAATGCCGGTGAGGCTCCGAGCAATGCGGCGGTCAGGATGGCGGTCAGCAGCTTGTTCTTCATCGTGTGTCTCCTGATTCAAGCGCCACGCACGGCAGGCGGAAGGGTGTATTGGATATACGCAGGCCCACTCCTGATCCCTTGCGGCAGCAGCCAGCGCTGCG
>Ga0116177_10002562_pt1 | contig 13338 bp, 12 predicted proteins | sample AD_STIC10_MetaG_FD_89750 | JGI IMG/M metagenome (GOLD analysis project Ga0116177, IMG submission 89750) | Active sludge microbial communities of municipal wastewater-treating anaerobic digesters from USA - AD_STIC10_MetaG | ecosystem: Engineered > Bioreactor > Anaerobic > Digestate | place: USA...
GACCTTGCCGATGGACGAGCGGGGCAGGGACGGGACAACCCGGGCAAAGCTCAAACGCTGGGTCTTGCCCACCCGGGCGTTCATCCATTGCCGCAAGTCTTCGGCATCGGCGGCCGCGCCCTCGCGGAGCACGATGAAAGCGGCAGGCGTCTCGCCCCATTCCCTCGACGGAATGCCAACGACAGCCGCCTCGGCCACAGCCGGATGCTTTGCCAGCTCGGCCTCGAGGTCGCTCGGATAGACGTTGAATCCACCTGTGATGATCATGTCCTTCTTCCGGTCGCCAAGAACCAGAAAGCCATCCTCGTCGAACCGGCCGACATCACCCGTGCGGATGTAACGATCGCCGGACGGGCTGAACCATTCGGCTTCGGCCGTCTTTGCCGGCTGGTTGTGGTAGCCCGACATGATCGACATCGAGCGACCAACGACTTCGCCGGTCTCGCCGCGTGGCAATTCGCGCCCATCATCGCCGATGATGCGGATGTCATGGCCTGCTGCAGGCTGGCCGACAGTGTGCAGCTTGTTTGGAAACTCGTGCGCGCGCAGAAGGCATGAGCCGCCGCCTTCGGTCATGCCGTAGATCTCGACGAGGCCGCCGGGCCAGCGCTTCAGGATGTCTGCCTTGAGATCGGCGGCGAACGGCGCGCTCGTGCATGTCTTCATGCGGAAGGACGACAGGTCGTGACTATCGAAGTCGGGCAGGTCCATCAGGCGGCGGTATTGAACCGGCACCAGCATGGCGTGCGTGGCGCGATGCTTCTGCGCGAGTTCGAGGAAGCCCCGCGCATCGAATTTGCGCATCAACACGACAGTGCCGCCTCGTACTAGCGCCGGGATGAGACTAACGAGTGTCGTGTTGGAATAGAGCGGTGTAGAAACGACGGTGATCGACTCCGGGCCATAACCGAGCCCTTCGGCACGGCGGATATGGCCCCAGCGCATGCGGTGCGGCTGGACGATGCCCTTGGGCGTGCCGGTCGTTCCGGACGAATAGATGATGTTGAAGGGCTGTTCGGGATCGAGGTCGACGGGCGAAGGCCTCGCGCCGGCGGGCGCGAGCCAAGCATCGAACGCCGGGTTTGCCGCGCCTTCAAGCGCGACGCGCTTCGCGGATGGCGGGTTCGCAACGCCGTCGACAGCGGCGGTCGCAGCGTCGTCAAGGAACAGGAGCGACGCGCCGCAATCGCGCATCATGGCGGCGAGCTGTTCGGGGGTCGACGAAGGAGCGAGCGGGCAGGCGGCCGCGCCGATGCGAAGAGCCGCAACATAAGCGACGACATACTCCACCGACGACGGGCCGCACATCGCGACCGCGCCGCGATTGCCAACCCCGTCACGCTGCATCGCCGCCGCCGCGCGATCCACCAGCCGGTCAAACGCGGCAAACGAGACCTGGCGTTCGCCATCGATGATCGCGATGTGATCCGGCCGCTCCGCAGCGTGAGCACGGATGATGTCCGGCATCGTCGCGAAGTCGCCCTGCAGGAGTTCGGCTGCGGTTGTCATGCTTATGGGTCCGTGCAGCTCAGCGGCCTGTGAAGGTTGGATGGCGACGCGCGTGGAATGCTGCGCGTCCCTCGGTGAAGTCCGCGCTGTCAAAGCAGGCATCGATGGCGCGCTGCGCCGCGTCGCGCAGCGAAGGATCAAGCGCCGCACGGCTCGCAAGCTTGGCGGCTGCATATGTCATCGGCGCGGTGGCGGACATCATCGCGACCATCTCGCGGACAGCATCCTCAAGCTTGCCCTGCGGTACGACATTGTTGACCAGCCCCACATTGAAGGCTTGAAGCGCCGTTAGCTGGCGCGCAGTGGCCAGCATTTCGAGCGCCATTCCGCGCCCAACCAGCGACTGCAGGCGGATGAAGTTGTCCAGTTCGAAGCCGAGGCCCAGCCGTCCCGCCGGCACGCCGAAGCGTGACCCTTCCGTGCAGATCCGGATATCGCAGGCGGTGGCCACAACGATGCCTCCGCCGATGCAGAAGCCGTTGATCATCGCGACGATGGGCACAGGGGCTTCAATGAGCGAAGCCGTCGCCCGCGTGACGGACGCTGTGAACGACCGGTTGCTGGCCGCGTCGTGGCGCTGCACATCGAACTCGGCGATATCCGCGCCAGAGATGAATGCCTTGTCGCCAGCGCCCTTGAGGACAATCGCGCGCACCCCAAGGCCGACGAGGCTCGCGACAGCTTCCGGGAGAGCGTCCCACATGTCGCGCCGGACGGCGTTCAGGCGATCCGGCTGGTTGAAGGTGAGCCAACCGATCTCGCCTTGCTGTTCGGCCAGAAGCCTGCCGCCTGCGAATTCCATGGTCCTGTCCCGCGTTCCGTTGCGACTGCTGCACCTGCCTACGCCATCCAGGCCCGCCTCGCCAAACCCATTCCCGGGCGGGAGACAGGCCACAGCCGGCGACGCGTTGACCCATGCGGCCGCCGCCTCTACGACTTACCGCAATTGAGCCGGTCCATCCGCTGCAGGGGAGGCGCGGACTGGTCTTGAGGGGTCGGTCCGACCTGTGGAAACCTAGGCCTTGCGGCTGCGTGACCATCGGAGACGCCGGCTCCCAACGGAGACCGGGTTTGCGTACGCGTATGTCATCGACAGCCAGCGCCGTGGCCTCCAGCCACCTGCCGCAACAGCTTGACCCTTCGCGCCGATCCGAAGGCGCCAGGCCATGACCCAGGGCGCCCGTCCCCCAGGCCTCACCGGCGATCTGGATGTGCTCGCCTTCGCTGCGGCGGAGCTGGCCGCGGGCAAGCGCGTCGCCCTGATAACGATCGTCGGACTGGACGGCCCATTTTCGCGCCCCCTGGGCGCTCAGCTGGCCGTCGCCGAGGACAAGCGCTTCGTCGGAAGCATTTCCGGCGGCTGCCTTGAGCAGGCGTTGACCGAGGAAGCCCAGCTCGCAATGGCCGCCGACGAAAACCGGATCGTCCGCTACGGCCGCGGATCGCCTTATCTCGATGTGCGGCTGCCGTGCGGCGGCGGCATCGACCTTCATATCGACATCGGTGCGAGTCATCAGACGCTGCAGGCCGCGATTGCGCTGGGCCATGAACGTCGTAGATTCTCCCTCGCGTTCGATCCCTCTACGAAGCAGTCCACGCTACGCTTGTTGCAGGACGGGAATGTTGCAAGGGCAGGCGAGTTCGTGCGCGCGTTCGAACCAAAGCTGAGACTCGTGCTGGCGGGGCGCGGATGGGAGATCGTGGCGATGAGCCAACTGGCCCAGACAGCCGACGTGGACCTCGTGGTCGCCAGCCAGGAGTCGCCGACGCTGGAATTCTGCCGCCCGTTCGCAAACCAACTGATCCAGCTGACCATACCAGCCGCGCCGCCGGCGCTGCCGCTCGACGAAGACACCGCCGTCGCCTGTCTTTTCCACGAGCACGAGTGGGAAGCGCCGCTCCTGCTCGACGCACTGCGCAGCCCAGCCTTCTATGTCGGCGCGCTCGGCTCACGCCAGACGCATGAACGGCGTGTTGAGACCTTGCGCGCGCTGGGCGCCGGCGCCGACGACATCGCACGACTCAAGGGCCCCATCGGGCTGTTCGCATCGCGCGATCCCCGGTCGCTTGCGATTTCCGCGCTGGCCGAGATCGTGAAACTGCGCACCGAAGGGCGCGCACACGCATGACCTCGTCGCTCAACAGAACCGCTATCGTCCTTGTGGCCTCGGGCCTTTCGCGCCGCTTCGGCCGGAAGGACAAGATGATGGCAAACCTCGGCGGCCTCCCGCTCGTGGAGCACGCGGCGAGCACGATCGCCAGACTCCATCCGCTGACCAAGGTGGCGGTCTGTCCTGCCAGCCGGCCGGATATCGGCGAACGACTGATCGATCGCTTCGTCATCGCCGTGAACAAGAAGCCCAGCCAGGGCCTCGGCCATTCCATCGCGCTCGGCGCGCAGATCGCGCTGCAATTCAAGCCGGACGCGATCATGGTCTCCATGGCCGACATGCCGTTCATTGAGCCATGGCTGCTAGAACGCATGGCCGCCCAGCTGCAAGAGGGGCGGGCAGACATCATCCACGCTGGCGCTCAGGGCCGGCCGCATCCACCGACCATCTTCGGCAAGGCTTGCTTCGAACAACTCGCCGCGCTCGATGGCGACGATGGCGCGAAATCCCTGATGCGGTCGGACACGCTGCGCATTGCTGCGTTCAATGCGCCTGCGCCGCTGCTGTTCGATATCGACACGCGCGACGATCTCGCACTTGCCGGACAACAGCTGGCTATCCGGACGCGGTGCTATTCGCAGACATGGTCCACTGTGCGTAGCGATCCGCCCGCAACAGAGCCAGCCGCGTTTGTGGATATCCAGCCCGACAAGCCGCGTCCGGCGTCACGCGTCGCGACGCGCTGACCGCTCGATCACCTTGACCTCGACCCAGAGGGCTTCCTGCTGGTCAAGTGAGAGCGACCCGAAATCGAGTCCGCGCTCGCGGGCAATAGACTCCATACCCTCAAATCGTTTCACAAACTTTGAATTGGCGTTGCGAAGTGCAACCTCGGGATCGACTCCAAGCTTGCGGCACAGGTTGGCGACCACGAACAGCATGTCACCCAACTCCTCCGCGACATGCGCCTGGTCGGGCTCTGGCGCCGCAATCGCCTCGCGAAGCTCGCCGATCTCTTCGTGCAGCTTGTCCAGCACCGGCTCCGGTCCCGGCCAGTCGAACCCAACCCGGCCAGCCCGCTTGGTCAGCTTCTCGGCCCGCATCAGCGCAGGCAGCGCCACCGCCACGCCGTCCAGCGCACTGACGGGGCCAGACTTCGCCTTCTTGGTCCGCTCGGCCGCCTTCATCACCTCCCAGGCGCCCACCTGAGCCTCGGCGCTCTCTATGGCGCCCGAGCCGAAGACGTGTGGGTGCCGGTCGACCATCTTGTCCACCAGGCCGCGCACCACGTCGTCGATGTTGAAGTGGCCGGCTTCCTCGGCCATCCGGGCATGGAACACCGACTGGAACAGCAGATCGCCCAACTCGCCCTTGAGCTCGCCCATGTCGCGCCGCTCGATTGCGTCGGCGACCTCATAGGCTTCCTCGATCGTGTAAGGCGCGATCGTCTCGAACGTCTGCTCGAGATCCCACGGGCAACCCGAGCCCGGCGTCCGCAGCCGAGCCATTAACGTCACCAGATCGCGCCACGCATCGCCGCTCAAGGGGAGGGGACGGGTGTCGGCGGCCTTGTCGGTCGCCTCCTTCTTGCCTGCGCCTGCGTCATCCATCTTCGCGATCCCCATACACGCAAGTCGCATAATCAACATTATGGGCAATTTGGATTGTGTAGAAATCAGCCATTTTGCGGGATTTCCAGCTCCATGCCGTCGAAAGCCGGCTCGACGCCCTCTGGCAGCTCCGAACGCAGTTTCCGGTAATCCAGGTCGACATGCAGGTTCGTCAGGATCGCGCGGCGCGGCTTCAGGCGGTCGATCCAGGCCAGCGCGTCGGCCACCGACGCATGCGTCGGATGCGGCTTGTAGCGCAGCGCATCGACCACCAGCGTGTGAAGCCCGCCGAGCTGAGCGAGCGTCTCCTCAGGCAGCCGGACCACATCGTTGCAATAGGCAAAGGATCCGATCCTGAACCCAAGCGAAGGCCCGCCTCCATGGTCTTGGTCCAGCGGCAGGACCGGCATGGGCCCGCCTGCCCCCGGGACCTCCATCACCTGCCCCGGCCGGATATCCACATGCTTGTCCAGGATAGCGGGATACGAGCCAGCCCCTTCGAAGCAGTAGCCGAAGCGCACGGCGAGTGTCGAAGCAGTCGGCTCGTCCATGTGAACCGGGATGCGTTTGTACGCTCGAAGGACCAGAGCCCGGAGGTCGTCCAGCCCGTGGGACTGGTCGGCATGGTCATGCGTCATCAGCACGGCGTCGAGCCGCTGGACGTTGGCCGCCAGCAGCTGGTCTCGCATGTCCGGCGAGGTATCGACGAGCACCAGCGTCTGGTCGGTCGCGCCGGCGCCGGACCACCGCAGCAGGATCGAACAGCGCGACCGACGGTTTCGCGGCTCGGCCGGGTCGCAGACGCCCCAGTCATTCCCAATGCGCGGGACCCCGCCAGACGATCCGCAGCCAAGGATACGAACCTGCAACCTGCCCCGCCCGCCCATCAACTAACCCTGCTGAACAGATTGAGCGCGTTGGCGGTCGTGAGGCGCGCGGCCTCCTCGAATTCGAGTCCACGATGCGCCGCGTAGGCCTTGCACACGTCGACCAGATACGCCGGCTCGTTGCGGCGGCCCCGATGCGGTATCGGCGCGAGATACGGGCAATCGGTCTCGAGGATGATCCGCTCCAGCGGCACGGCCGCCAGCACAGCGCGGACATCCGTTGCACTCTTGAACGACAGGATGCCCGAGACGGAGAAATGCGCATCAAGCTCCATGGCCCGTCGCGCCAGCCGCTCGCCGGCCGTATAGCAATGCATCAGGATGCGGAACGGGCCACGCGCATACTCGCGCTCCAGGATGTCGCCGGTCAGGTCATCGGCTTCGCGCGTGTGGACGACCAGCGGCAGGTCCGTCTCACGCGCGGCGAGGATGTGCTCGACGAAGGATCGCTCCTGAAGCGCGATGTCACTGTAGCCATAGTGCTGGTCGAGCCCGGTCTCGCCAATCGCGCAAACTTTCGGATCGGAAGCTTCGCGGACCAGCGTCTCTGCCTCGAGCGTCCAGAAGTCTTTCGCATAATGGGGATGCACGCCGACGCTGCACCAGATGTCCGCATTCGCGTCAGCGATTGCCTTCACCGCCGAATATCGATCAAGCCGGTCACAGATCGTGACGAAGCGCGTGACGCTGGCGGCGCGCGCGCGCGCAATCACATCGTCGACTTCACCTGCGAATTGCTCCGCATGCAGATTGACATGCGTGTCGAAGAGCATGCGTCAGGCTCCCGACTGGACGAGGGGCGCAGCGATCGCAAGCGCAGCAGCCACGGTCTGCGCGCGATCCTGATTGAGCCCGCGCGCCTCGACCTCAAGCCGCATAAGCTGGAGCGCCGCCTCGGCCCATCCACCGGCCGCAAGCGGATCAAGTTCGCGCCGCGCCCGCGTCTGCATGCTGTTACGCAACGCTTCGAGCGCAGCAGCAAGCGTCGCGTCGCTCTTGCCTGACTGCTGCAACGATGCGTGAAGCGCGCGGCCATCCGATCCGCCAAGCGCGCGCAAAGCCTCGATCGCAGCCGACGCCGCGTTTGTTGCGTCACCGCCTTCGAGCTGCGCTGCGCGTCCAGGCCGACCCGGCGCGAGGCGCGCCATCTGCTCTGCTTCTCCCGGCGACCGTCCAGCCTGGATCAGAGCCGACATCGTCTCGGATTCACTGAGCGCGCCGACACGCACTTCGTGGCAACGGCTGCGGATCGTCGGCAGCAAGAGCTGCTCGCCATGCGAAATCAGGAACAGCACGGCCTTGGCCGGCGGCTCTTCAAGCGTCTTGAGAATGGCGTTCGATCCGAAGCGATTGAGTTCGTCGAGTGCGTCGATGATCGCAACCCGCCATCCGCCCATGGCCGGCCTCAGCGAGAAGAACTCGGACAGCTCGCGCACGCTGTCCGCCGGAATTTCCGACTTTTGCTTCCCAGCGTCATCGATCGGTCTACGGATGATCCGAAGATCCGGATGGCTGCCAGCAGTCACGAGCTTTCCGATGGGAGAAGCCTCGCCAGCGGCCAGCGATCCATCGCCGCGCCCAAGTAGGTGGATCGCGAACTGCAGCGCTAGCCGCGCCTTGCCGACGCCACGCGGGCCGCGCATCAGCCAGCCATGATGAAGTCGGCCCGACTGCGCCGCAGCGAGAAACTCGCGCTTGGCCTCGTCATGCCCGATGACTGCGCCCAGCTCGTTCGGATCGACGGCCATCAGCGCGCCCCATCCAGACGGCCCTCGATGGCGTCCATCGCCGCATCCGCCAGACGTTGCGGATCGGCAGACCCATCAAGCACCACACAACGATCCGGATTGGCCCGCGCAATCTCCAGAAATCCGCGATGGACCGCCTCATGGTAGCTGAGCAGCCGCGACTCGATCGCGTCAGTCGCGCCAGCGCGCGCCGTCAGCCGCTGCCTCGCAACCTCGATCGGCAGATCAAGCACCAGCGTCAGATCCGGAACAGTGTCGCCAACGCAGATCCGGTCGATGGCCTCGACATCGCTGGCAGACACGCCACCCGCCGCCGCCTGATAGGCGCGCGTCGAATCCGAGAAGCGGTCACAGATCACCCAACTGCCGCGCTCCAGCGACGGCCGGATCAGCTTGTCGAGATGATCGCGCCGCGCCGCATAGAACAGCAGCGTCTCCGCCATGGGCCGCCATCCGCCAACTTCATCGGGCGGCGTCAGGATCAGCTTGCGGATCGCCTCGGCGCCGGGCGTGCCCCCGGGCTCACGCGTACGGATCACCTCAACGCCACGCTTCGAAAGCCGCAGCGCCAATTCGGCCGCCAGGGTCGACTTGCCGACGCCCTCGCCTCCTTCGAGCGTAATGAAGCGGCCCTTCTCCGGCACCCTTACTCGCCCCCCAGGCCCATCATCGCCTTGCCGATCAGGCCAAGCTCGTTGACCGATTTGCTCGCCGCAACCTTGATCCGCTTCTCCGCCGTGCCCGGCGCCGTCAGCACCAGCTCGGCGACAATGTCGCCTTCCTTGATCGGCGCCATCAGCGGCGACTTGTATACGAGGTTGCCGGCGATGCCTTTCACCGCATCAGCGTGCAGGCCAGACGCATAGTCTTCCGTCGCAATCAGCGTGACGGATTTCTCCTCGCCCATCCACACATCAGCGACGCCGACCTGCGCGCCCTTGCGCACAAACTGCACGGTGTCGAAATCCAGGAACGCAGCCCGCATCACGCGCGGCGCTTCCGTCTTGCGCGCCGTTTCGGACTCGAGCCCGTTCAGCACGATGATCCGCCGCTCGCCATCGCGAACCGCCGATCCAACCAACCCGAAGCCCGAGACGCCAAGGTGGCCGGTCTTCACGCCATCGGAACCTTCAAGTTCGCGCAGCAGCGGATTGCGGTTGTACTGGCGCGTCTTGTTGAATGTGAACTCCGGCTCCCTGAACATCGGGTAGAATTCGGGGAAGTCCTTGATCAGCCGGAACGAGATCAGCGCAATGTCGTGCGCGCTCATCCGGTGGCCGGGGTTATCGAGACCGGTCGAATTGGCGAAGGTCGAGGCTGTCATGCCCAGCTCCTTCGCGCGGGCTGTCGCCGCGCGGGCGAAAGCCTCTTCGCTGCCCCAGATGCCTTCGGCGAGAACGATGCATGCATCATTGCCCGAGACAATGATCGCGCCCTTCAACAGGTCGGAGACGCTCACCTTGGAGTTCAGCGGCAGGAACATGGTGGAGCCGTCAGTGCCGGCGCCGCCCGTACGCCAGGCGTGTTCGCTCACCGTGAATTCGTCGGCCATGGTCAGGCGGCCTGACTTCAGGCGCTCGAAGACCATGTAGTAGAGCATCAGCTTCGACATCGAAGCCGGGATCATCGCCTCGTATCCCTGCTTGGAATAGAGCGGGACGCCGGTGTCGCCATCCATGATGAAGGCGTAGGGCGCGTTCGTGTTCAGCGGGTCAGCCGCCACGTGCACAACCGGGTCCGCCGGCGGGGGCGCAGGCGGTTGCTGGGCAAAAGCCACGGCGGTCGCGGCGGCGAAAAACAGGGATCCGGCGAGAAGTCGCATGGACGAAGACTCCATAGGGAATCTGGTCACATGAAGGCGCTTCGGGCGGTCCCGTCAACCGGTCGCGATGTCCTTGACGGTCAACGGTTTCCCGCAACCACGATGGCCTGTACGCCAGCAGCCGCTAGGTCCTGACGGGCGCGTTCGGCGTCGGCGCGGCTCTGCCAGGGACCAACCATCACGCGATAGAGTTCCGCGCCATTGACCATCACGGGCTTGAGGGACGTGGCGCCCACCGGACGCAGGCGATCACGCATCTGGTTGGCGTTGCCCAGGTCGCCGAAAGCGCCGGCCTGGAGGAAGAAGGCGTCGCCCATGGGTTGGGCACTGGGGGCCTGAACGATAGGGGTCTGCACGGGGGCAGGCGCCGCAACGGGGGCCAGCGGACGGCTGACGATCGGCTGTGGTTCAGCCAGCTGTGGGCTGACCGGCGCGGCGTTCGGCGGGGCCGGGGCAGGACCGACATACTGGACCCGAACGCGCGCCGTACCGGGTCCATGCATGTCGAGCGAGCCAGCGGCCGCTTTGGAGAGATCGATGATCCGGTCATCCACGAACGGACCGCGGTCGTTGAGGCGAACCACCACTGAACGGCCATTGTCGAGATTCGTGACGCGAACCAGTGACGGAATCGGAAGAGTTGGGTGTGCGGCCGTCATCGCGTTTTCGTCGAACGGCTCGCCAGAGGCGGAATCCTTGCCGTGGAAGGTCGGGCCATACCACGAGGCGATGCCGACCTCGTCATAGTTCGGCTCGTGCGCCGGCACATACCACTTGCCGTCAACCTGGTAGGGAGGGCCAGCATAAGGTGCAGCAACGCCCATCGCGGACGGCGGAGCAACAGTGCGCAGCGCGGGGGTCTGCTCGACGCCTGCGGAAATGGTGGGAACCGGGCCGAGGCTCACCGGGCGCGGCGCCGGCGCAGATGCGGGAGCGTTCGAGAAGGAGGGAACAGGCGCGTGCGGAGCAACGCGAAGGCTCATCCCGTCACGCGGCAGGTCGAGCGCCGCCGTCATGATCTGGCCGGGAACAGGCGCTGAGGCACCCGACGACTTGTAGACGATGGGGGCCTGCGCGTGCGCGGGATCGGCCGCGCCCATAACGAGCACAGCGCCCAGAACGCAAACGCCGAAGAGTGCGCGGCGGTCCCCATGGGGAGCCGTTTTCAGTCCAGCCATCACCATCATCCCTTGCGAGACCGGACGCCATTTTGGCTGCCCGCCTGCGTTTTGCAGTGTGGGTAACCTTAGCGGGCACGGCTTTCGGGCTGGAAAAGTTGAGCACGCCGATTTGCTTGGAATTTAATCCATCGGCCCGGGCCGTTAGCCGGAACCGTCGAATTTTTGGGGATCGGCCAGCCAGGCATGCGTTTTTGGCCAGGTTTATGCGGCATTCCGCCCGTTCGCCGCCCCTGCCCCATTCCGGAGCCGGTAAACCATTTTCTTTGCCGCAAACCCCGCCTAGATGTCGTCTCGCTGGAAGGGTGGCCGAGTGGTTTAAGGCAACGGTCTTGAAAACCGTCGTGGGGGAAACTCCACCGTGGGTTCGAATCCCACCCCTTCCGCCACACTACGCCCTGACGGGCTTCGTGTGGCAGGCCACCCCAAGGGGACTGACGCCGGAAGCCCGCAGGTCGACGGGCGGCACAGTCTCGCGGAGCCTTGGCGTAGGCAGACCCGTCGCCGTCGTGGAGTCTCACAAGCATGTGGTTCGAGAACGTCGGGGCCTTCATCGACTACGGCTTCCAGCACATCATCCCGGAAGGCCCCGACCACGTCCTCTTCGTAATTGCGCTCTATCTGAATGCGCGCAGCTGGGGCTCGCTGCTAATGCAGGTCACAGCCTTCACGCTGGCGCATACGCTGACGCTCGCGCTGGCCGCTACAGGCGTGCTGTCGGTCGCGCCGGAAGTGGTCGAGCCCCTGATCGCCATCTCCATCGTCGTGCTGGCCATCGAAGCGATCGCATTTCCAGACGCCCACCGCCTCTGGCGCATCCCCGTTGTTGCAGCCTTCGGACTGCTGCACGGGTTGGGCTTTGGAACCGTCATGTCGCCCGCCGTGCTGAGCGCCGACACGTCCGCCGCCCTTGTCGGGATCACCATCGGCGTCGAGCTCGGCCACCTTGCCGTCCTGATCGCGACCGGCGTCATCTCCGTGCTTGTGCTGGTCGCCTTGCGCGCCGCGAAGTCGCCTGGGCTCTACCGCCCGGCCTTCGTCATCCCCGTGGCCACCGCCATCGCAGCAACCGGCGCATTCTGGACGCTCCAGCGGACTGGACTGATTGCTGTCTGAGGGGGTGTCTCCCGCCGGGCCGGATGGTGCCCAGGGCCGGAATCGAACCAGCGACACGCGGATTTTCAATCCGCTGCTCTACCAACTGAGCTACCTGGGCTTACCGCCGGAAAGCGATGAGGCCGCGATGTATAGGGAAACCGTTATTCCCTGTCCATGCCTTTGTCCGACCGCCCAAAACCCCTGTTTTCGGACGATTCAGCGCCATCCACAGACGATTGGTCGTCTTCATCCCCCGCCGGCGCGCCCGGGATCGCATAGCTGCCCTTGAGCCAGCGCGAGAGATCGATGTCGGCGCAGCGGCGGCAGCAGAACGGCTTGAAAGCCGGATTGGTGGGCTTCTCGCAAATCGGACAGGTCATGCTGCACTCCACACCTCTGGCAGCCCTGCCCTGCCCCCTACGGCCTCGAAGGTCCAGCGGGCTCCGATGCGGTCGGCCAGGGCTGGCTGCCAGTCGATGACGCCCCTTTCAAGCCAGTCCCGCGCGCCCGTGGATATCCGCGCATGAATCCGGCCCGCACGCGCGGATACGCCAACGCTCTCGATTTCGCGCAGTGCATCAAGCGCCTCCCGCTCGTCACGCTGCGCCGCCAGCGCATCGGCCAGCGGCCGGGCGCGCCGCGCGATGGCCGCTTCGCACAGGCCGAGCGGAGACAGTTCGAGCACTTCACTGGCGCGGCCAAGACTGGTCGCTAGCGACCGCCTGAAGCGCACGACAACGGCGCGCTGGTCTCGCCGTGCCTCCATCCGAACGAAGTCGACAGCTAGCAGTCCGGCGATTCCCCGCAGCGAGATATGGCGCGCGGCCTCCTGCGCAGCAGCAAGGTTGAGGTTCAGCGCGAACGCGCCCGCATCCTGTTCGGCAATCCGGGCGCCGGCGTCGACGTCGACGGTCGCAAGGCCACGCGTCGTCTCGATGGCGATGTCGCCGCCGCCGGGCAGAACGACTGTGGTGCTCGTCGCCTGATCGATCGCGTCGTCGATCTCGCGCCGGGCCGGAAGCCCTTCCAGCGTCTCGATAACTTCAACGCCGCGCAGGAGCGGATCCTCGGATGCCGCCTGATGGAGGCGCGGCGTCTCCGGCGGCGCAATTGTGGACGCGATATCGGCGAGGCTGAGGACGGCGCCCTTGTCGCCCCACGCCTCGGATTTGACCCGGAAGGCCAGCATAGCCCCCTCGGTGACGGCCGCCGCCCGTGTGGGCTCAACTACGGCGTCGCGCGAAAGCCCTAGATCGACGAACCACCCGCGATTGCCGGGCATCCGCCCGCGCACACGCGCCCACCAGACTTCGTCCAGTCGCGCGCGTTTTGCGCGCTCGCTCCAGCGCTCAATCTCAAGCCGGAAGGGTCTTCC